>ENA-OQHA01001008-OQHA01001008.1-human-gut-metagenome-genome-assembly--contig:-NODE-1008-length-12029-cov-4.341119_pt1 | contig 12029 bp, 20 predicted proteins | sample MGYA00242558_ERZ504707 | MGnify/ENA primary metagenome ERZ504707 (study PRJEB26092, sample SAMD00036197) | human gut metagenome | host: Homo sapiens | study: EMG produced TPA metagenomics assembly of... | reverse complement strand
CAGCGCCGCGCGACTGGCAGCAGCAGCTGGATGTTCTGGGCGAGGAGAGCCGCCGTCTGCTGGCAGATAAGCCCCGCTGCGCTGAAATTCTGGCATTGCAGGCGGTCAAGCTGTTCGGGCTGTTCTGCCTGCCCTACCTGTGCATCCGGTTCATGGGGCTTTCCCCTCTGAGCTTTTTGCAGGTGCAGCTGCTCACCAGCCTGATGCTGTTTTTGTCCAACGCCCTGCCCAATGTGGCCGGCATGGCTCCATCGAGACGGCATTCCTGCTGGTGTTCGGCAGCTTTCTGGAGCGCGGCGAGGTGATGAGCGTGATGATGCTCTACCGCATCGCCAGCTATTATGTGGTGTTCGCCGCCAGCGCCGTGGGCTTCTTCATCGCTCAGCGGCATCTGGGCCAAATGGGAGCGGAGCTGCCAAAGGAGGCATGACTCTTATGAAGGAAAAAGGCATTCTGTCCCGGTTCGGCATTGTCATTTTAGTGCTGCTTGCACTGATGCTGATCTTTCCTTCCGCAAAGATCGACCTTGCATCCAGCATCGAGGCCAGCACACAGGCCAGTGTCCGGGTGGAGCACATTCAGAACTTTGCCCGCTCCGCAGAGATGGACGTTCAGCTGCTTTCTGCCGACGACCCGGCCTATCAGCAGATCGCAAACGTGCTTTCCGGCCTTACCTGTGTCAAGCGGTTCAACCAGCAGTATTCCTCCTACAGCCACGAATACCCGGTGGATTCCGTCACTGTGAGCTACTACGATGATGCCGAGAACAATAACCTCCTGTTCACCGTCTACTCCGATGGCACCGCATCGTGAACAGCCAGTTCGTAAAGGTCAAAGAACCCAAGGGCGGCGCGGAGGAAGTGTATCAAAAGCTGGCGGAAATCGTGAAGTAAAACTCCTTCCGTCTGCTCGCTGCACTCGCATCCACCTCCCTCAGTGAGGGAGGCTTTGGCAAAACTGTAAGTTTTCCGCACTGCCAAGGGCTCCCTCTTTGAGGGAGCTGGCATGGTGTCAGCCATGACTGAAGGAGTTAAAAACAAAAAACGGGGCACGCAGGTGGTCAAGCTGCATGTCCCGTTTTTGTTTTTCTTTTGCACTTGGTGCGGTACCAATCACACCGAATGCCGCGCATCGAGCCGTGGGAGCAAACTAAAACCACAGCTCATTGAAAAAGAGAATGGAATGGAGGAATTGGCGTTTGCGCAGCAATGAAAGCCCCAGTGGGGCTTTTAAGCCACAAAGCGGTCTTGCGTAAGCAAGATGGAGTGGCCTCGCCACGACAAACTTGGGGATCACCTGACACAGCTCCGCAGCTCTGCCATGGCGGATCCGGTTTTCGCAGAAGCTCTTGCAGAAGCATCTGCTTTTCTGGTGCAACGTGGTTAGATTTATCTAACCTCGTTGCGAGAACAGAATACCACAGCCGGTTAGTCTTGTCAACCCTTATTTTTCGATTTTTTTCGCAAAATAGGTGCACCGCCGGGATTTCGGCGCTTTTTCTACATTCTGCCCAAAGAAAGCCCTTTGCTTTGGAAGAAAACCCACTTGTTATCTATTGCTTTTTAAAGGGGTTCTTGCTATTATAATAACGCAAGATTTTGTGGGCAGGTTTTCATTTTTGTCTACACCTTGTAGTCGGGGCTGCCACAATCGGCAGTTCAAGACCGTTTTGCCCCCAGAAAGCCGCCATGCAGAGCGGTTTTTCAAAGGCTCATTAGTTAGAAAACGCTAACTGCGTGATGGAGCAAGGAGGTTCCAATGATCAATTTTGAACAGTGGGAAGGCTTTGAGGGCCGCATCTGGAAAGAAGAAGTCAATGTGCGCGACTTCATCCAGAAGAACTACACCCCGTATGACGGCGACGAAAGCTTTCTGGCCGGCCCCACCGAGGCGACCGACAAGCTGTGGAGTGCCCTGCAGAAGCTGCAGAAGGCCGAGCGCGCCAAGGGCGGCGTGCTGGATATGGAGACCGAAGTGGTCAGCAGCCTGACTGCTTACGGCCCCGGCTATATCGACGAAAGCCTGAAGGATCTGGAGCAGATCGTGGGTCTGCAGACCGACAAGCCCCTCAAGCGCGCCTTCATGCCCTACGGCGGCATCAAGATGGCAGAGCAGGCCTGCACCACCTACGGCTACCAGCCCAGCGCCGAGCTGCACAAGATCTTTACCGATTATACCCGCACCCACAATCAGGCTGTGTTTGATGCCTACACCCCTGAGATGAAGGCGGCCCGCCATACCCACATCATCACCGGCCTGCCGGACACTTACGGCCGCGGCCGCATCGTGGGCGACTACCGCCGCGTGGCCCTGTACGGCATCGATGCACTGATCAAGTTCAAGCAGGAGGACTTTGCCAACTGCGGCGACGGCACCATGACCGACGGCGTGATCCGCCTGCGCGAGGAGATCGCCCGCCAGATCAGTGCCCTGAAGGGCATGAAGAAGATGGCCGAGCCTACGGCTATGATATCTCTCAGCCTGCAAAGAACGCCAAGGAGGCCTGCCAGTGGCTGTATTTCGGGTATCTGGCCGCCATCAAGACCCAGAACGGCGCTGCCATGAGCGTGGGCCGCATCTCCACCTTCCTGGATATCTATATCCAGCGCGATCTGGACAACGGCATCCTGACCGAGACCCAGGCTCAGGAGCTGATCGACCACATGGTCATGAAGTTCCGCATGGTCAAGTTTGCCCGCATCCCCAGCTACAACCAGCTGTTCTCCGGCGACCCCGTGTGGGCAACGCTGGAAGTGGGCGGCATCGGCATGGATGGCCGCAGCATGGTCACCAAGAACTGCTACCGCTTCCTGCACACGCTGGAAAACATGGGCCCCGCACCGGAGCCGAACCTGACCGTTCTGTACTCCTCCGCCCTACCGGAGAGCTTCAAGAAATACGCCGCCAAGGTGTCCATCGATACCAGCTCTGTCCAGTACGAGAATGACGACGTGATGAAGCCCGTGTGGGGCGATGATTACTCCATCTGCTGCTGCGTGTCTGCCACCCAGACCGGCAAGGAGATGCAGTTCTTCGGTGCCCGCGCCAACCTTGCCAAGTGCCTGCTGTACGCCATCAACGGCGGTGTGGACGAGAAGAGCCACGAGCAGTGCGGCCCCAACTATGCCCCCATCACCAGCGAGTACCTGAACTACGACGAGGTGCTGCCCAAGTATGTCCAGATGCTGGACTGGCTGGCTGGCCTGTACGTCAATGTGCTGAACCTGATCCAGTATATGCACGACAAATACTACTATGAGGAAGCCGAGATGGCCCTTATCGACACCGACGTGCGCCGCACCTTTGCCACCGGCATTGCAGGCTTCTCCCACGTCATCGACTCCCTGAGCGCCATCAAGTACGCCAAGGTGAAGGTAGTGCGTGACGAGAGCGGCCTTGCCACCGGCTTTGAGACCGAGGGCGATTTCCCCAAGTACGGCAACGACGACGACCGCGCCGACGAGATCGGCGTGTGGCTGCTGCGCACCTTCCTGGAGATGATCAAGAAGCGCCACACCTACCGCAACTCTGAGGCTACCACCTCTATCCTGACCATCACCTCCAACGTGGTGTACGGCAAGTACACCGGCGCGCTGCCCGACGGCCGTGCCGCCTTCACCCCGTTTGCTCCCGGTGCAAACCCCAGCTACGGCGCAGAGCAGAACGGCCTGCTGGCTTCCCTGAACTCGGTGGCAAAGCTGCCCTACCACTGGGCACTGGACGGCATCTCCAACACCCAGACCATCAACCGGACGCTCTAGGCCACAGCGAAGGCGAGCGGGTGGAGAATCTGGTACAGGTCATGGACGGCTACTTCGATCAGGCGCACACCACCTGAATGTGAACGTCTTTGGCAAGGAGAAGCTGCTGGATGCCATGGAGCACCCCGAGAAGGAGGAGTACGCCAACTTCACCATCCGCGTCTCCGGCTACGCCGTCAAGTTCATCGACCTGACCCGCGAGCAGCAGATGGACGTTATCTCCCGCACCTGCCATGCAGCCCTGTAACCCCATCGGCTATGTCCACTCGCTGGAATCCTTCGGCTCTGTGGACGGCCCGGTGTGCGCTTTGTGGTGTTTTTGCAGGGGTGTGCCCTGCGGTGCAAATACTGCCACAACCCGGAAACGTGGGCTGCGGAGGGCGGCGAGGAATGGACGGCAGAAAGGCTGTTCCAGCGGGTCTACCGCTACCGCAACTACTGGGGCAAAAAGGGCGGCATCACGGTCAGCGGCGGCGAGCCGCTGCGCCAGATGGAGTTCCTGACGGCATTCTTCGAGCTGGCCCGCTCCAAAGGCGTGCACACGGCTCTGGATACCGCCGGGCAGCCCTTCCGGCCCGATGACCCGGATTATCTGGCCGGTTTCGACCGGCTGATGAAGTCCACCAGTCTGGTCATTCTCGACCTGAAGGAGATCGACCCGGAACGCCACCGGCAGCTCACCGGCAAAGACAATGCCAACATCCTTGCGATGGCGCGGCATATTTCTGACCTCGGCATCCCGCTGTGGATCCGGCATGTGCTGGTACCCGGCCTGACCGACGACGAGGAGGGCCTGCGCAGGACCGCAGACTTTATCCGCAGCCTGAAAACGGTGCAGCGGGTGGAGGTACTGCCCTACCACACGCTGGGCCTGTTCAAGTGGCAGAAGCTGGGCATCCCTTATCCACTGCCGGACGCCGTGCCGCCCACCGCGGAGCAGGTGAAGTGTGCAGAAGAGCTGCTGGAAGTGAGCCGGTATCCCGGCTAAGCTCCTGATTTGAAAAACGACCGTTTCCGGTGTGCAGAATGCGCCGGGAGCGGTCGTTTTTCTTGACTTCCCTTCTGTACACCGTTATAATGAAAAAAGTAAAAAAGGAGAAACAGCCATGCAGATTTTCAATACGCTGACCCGCCAGAAAGAAGAATTCGTGCCGCAGGTGCCCGGTGAATACCGCATCTATGTCTGCGGCCCTACCGTTTATAACTATATCCACATCGGCAACGCCGCCCGCTGATCGTGTTCGATACCCTGCGCCGCTACCTTGAGTACCGCGGCAACAAGGTGTTCTATGTTTCCAACATCACCGATATCGACGATAAGCTCATTAAGAAGGGACAGGAAGAGGGCACCTCCATGAAGGAGGTCGCTCAGCGCTTTGAGGCCGAGTACCTCAAGGATGCCGCCGGCCTCAACTGCAAAAAGCCCACCGTCCAGCCCCGGGCTACCGAGCACATCCAGCAGATCCTGGATATCGTGAAGGATCTGATCGACTCCGGCCACGCTTATGTTGCCAAGAACGGCGATGTGTACTTCCGGGTGAAGAGCGATCCCGAGTACGGCAAGCTGAGCCATTTGAAGCTGGACGATCTGGAGAGCGGCAACCGTGAGCTGCGCAGCCAGATGGACGACGACCTGAAGGAGGACCCCGCAGACTTTGCCGTGTGGAAGGCCGCAAAGCCCGGTGAACCTGCATGGGAAAGCCCCTACGGCATGGGCCGTCCGCTGGCATATCGAGTGCAGCGCCATGAGCCGCACCCATCTGGGCAAGACCATTGATCTGCACTGCGGCGGTCAGGACCTGATCTTCCCCCACCACGAGAATGAGATCGCACAGAGCGAGTGCGCCAACGGCTGCACCTTTGCCCGCTACTGGATGCACAATGGCTTCATCAACGTGGACAATCAGAAGATGTCCAAGAGCCTGCACAACTTCTTCACCGTGCGGGACGTGGCGGATGTCTACGGCTACGAACCCATCCGCTATTTCATGCTGACCGCAGGCTACCGGATGCCGCTGAACTACACCGTGGACCTCATCGAGAGCTGCAAGAACAGCCTGGAGCGCCTGTACACCTGCCGCGAGAATCTGGATTTTGCCCTGACCAAGGACACCTTTGGCACCGACGAGACCCTGAAGGAAAAGGCTGCCGAGGCCCGCACCAAGTTCTGCACCGCCATGGACGATGACCTGAACACCCCGGATGCACTGGCTGCCGTGTTCGATCTGGTCAAGGAGATCAACACTCTGTCGGCTGTTTCCTCCAAGGATGCCCTGCAGACCGCCGCCGCTGCGTTCGACGAGATCACCGGCGTACTGGGCCTGCTGTACAACCGCAAGAAGGACGAGGTGCCCGCCGAGGTGACTGAGCTGGTAGAGAAGCGTGCCGCCGCCAAGAAGGCCAAGGACTGGGCCACTGCCGATGCCATCCGTGCACAGCTGACCGAACTGGCTGGGCGGTCAAGGATACCGCACAGGGCCCGCAGCTGAGCAAGCTCTAAATTAAAGTAAAGCTATTCGCGGCATGTTGCGGATGGCTTTACTTTTTTGCACGCATTTGCCATAATAAGGAAGAAGATCAGCTTTGCGGAGGGAACAGCAATGAAGGTCATGGTTTTTGACGTAGGAGGCACCGAGATCAAATATTCGGTCATGGACGAGCAGATGAACCGTTTCGATGCCGGTTCCGTGCCCACGCCGCAGGATACGCAGGAGCATTTTCTCGACACAATATACGCTCTGTATGCACCGCATAAGGATGAAGTGGACGGTATCGCCATGGCGCTGCCCGGCTTTGTGGATGCCAACACCGGCTATGTCTCCAACGGCGGGGCACTTCTGTACAACACCGGCACGCAGATGGGGCAGCTGGTGCGCGAAAGATGCGGCTGCCGTGTCACGCTGGAAAACGACGGCAAGGCTGCAGCCATTGCAGAGCTGCGGGCCGGTGCCTTGCAGGGCTGCTGCAATGCGGCAGTGTTTATCATCGGCACCGGCGTGGGCGGCGGCATCATTGCCAATGGCCAGCTGGTGCGCGGCGTGCACTTTACCGCCGGAGAGTACAGCTTTGTGAACACCAACGCCGACGAGTGGGAGAATACCGAAAAAACCATGGCCTGCCAGTGCAGCACCAAATACCTGCTCAAGTGGTATCGTGCCCGCAAAGGCCTGCCCGCCGATGCCCCCATGAACGGTAAACTCTTTTTTGATGCCGCCAATGCCGCCGAGCCGGAAGCGCTGGAAGTGCTGGAACGGTTCTGCAAGATGGTGGCCGTGCAGATCTACAACCTGACCGTATTGCTGGATGTGGAAAAGGTAGCCATCGGCGGCGGCATCAGCAAGCAGCCGCTGCTGCTGGACGATCTGCGCCGGGTATATGCCGGGCTGTTTGCTTCCCGTGGGGAATCACCCTACATGATCGGTCTGCCCCGCTGCGAGATCGTGCCCTGCCATTTCAGCAGCGAAGCCAATCAGGTGGGAGCATTGTATACCTATCTGCAGGCGGAAAGCAAAACCATTTAATGGCTTCCGCTTCGCTCTAGCCATATTCAGCGGAACAATTATTTTTACAAAGCAAACTCCGGCAGACTGCGGTCTGCCGGAGTTTGCATTTTCACAGGATAGGGCCGTATTGGAAAACGGCATCCTCCCTTAGATTTACTTATTGGTCAGCCGGTTGAAGTGCGGCTTTTCGTCTTCTTCCTTCTTCGGTTCCGGCTTTTCCGCCGGGGTCAGGCGCACCTCGGTCACGCGGCGCTTGGCCGTGCGGGTAACGACACCGTCGTACTCGCCCAGCGTGAACCGGTCGCCCACCTTGGGCAGATGGCAGGTTTTTTCCTGCACCAGACCGTTCACCGTATTGGAATCGATATCTTCATCCTCCGGCAGGCCCAGCCTCTCATACAGGTCGTCCACACCGGCACTGCCCAGCACGATCCAGCTGCCGTCCGACTGCCTGCGGAAGTCCTCGGTCGCTTCGTCGTGCTCGTCCCAGATCTCGCCTACCAGCTCTTCCAGAATGTCTTCCAGCGTGATGATGCCCTCGGTACCGCCGTACTCGTCCACCACCACCGCCATGTGATGGTGCTGCTCGCGCAGGGTGCGCAGCAACTGGGAGATCTGGGTGGAGCCGGTAGTATAAAGGGTGGGCTTCACAAGGTCTTCCAGCGTGGTATCCTTGCGCAGACGGCCAAGGTAAAAGTCCTTTTCATGTACCACACCGATGATGTTGTCAATGGTGCCGTGGTAGACGGGCAGACGAGAATATCCCGATTCCGCAAAGGTATCGGCCACCTCATCCAGCGAGAGATCGTCCTCCACCGCGATCACATCCACGCGGGGCGTGAGGATCTCCTCCACCTCCACATCGTCGAACTCAATGGCGCTGCGGATGAGCTGGCTTTCCCGGTCGTCAGCTCGCCGTCGTTCTCGGCCTCGCTGACCATGGTCATCAGCTCACCCTCAGTGATGGTGTCCTCCTCGGTGCTGCGGATGAAATGCCCCAACAGGCGCTTCCACTGGGTGAACAGCCAGGTCAGCGGGGTGAACAGGATCATGAGCAGGTTCAAAAAGGGCGAAACCGCTGTGGCAACCGTCTCCGGCATCTCCTTTGCAAGGCTCTTGGGGGTCACCTCGCCAAAGATCAGAACCACAATGGTCAGCACGAAGGTGGACACCGTCGCGCCCCGCTCCGGTCCAGCAGGCGGGTGAACAGCACTGTGCCAATGGATGCTGCGGCAATGTTGACGATATTGTTGCCGATGAGGATGGTGGAGAGCAGCTTGTCGTACTTTTCCGACATAGCCAGCACGCGGGCTGCTGCCGAATCGCCGTCCTCGGCGCGGCTTTTCAGGCGGATCTGGTTCAGGGAAGAAAATGCGGTCTCAGAGGCGGAGAAAAAGGCGGAAAATGCCACCAGAATGATCAGCGCCGCCAAAAGCGTAATACTGCCATCGTCCATAAAAGGGAAATCACACTCAACTTTCTGTTTTATTAAAGAACAGACTCCCTCAGTCTGCTTCGCAACCAGCTCCCTCAAAGAGGGAGCCTTGCCGCGCGATGACGGAAGGAGTTCTTTCCGTATACAAAAATGTGCTCCCCATCGTTGCTGTTCCGCGATGAAAAGCACATCAATGTTATTTGTAATCATACCATATTCTGTACGGTGGTGCAAGCTTTCTTGCCGCAAAGTCCGTACAGAACAGGTAAAATTTACATTATCGCAGGGTCAAAGCGCCATTCTCGCAGTCTACCGTCAGGGTGTTGCCCTCGGTATAGCTGCCCTGAATGATAGCCTTGGCGATCAGGGTCTCCACGCGGCTTTGGATGAACCGCTTGATGGGGCGTGCGCCATAGACGCTGTCGTAAGCAGAATCGATGATGAAGTCCTTGGCAGCGGTGGTGACCTCCAGCTTGAGGTGCTTGCCCTCGTCCATGCGCTTGCGCAGATCCTGCAGCTGCAGATCCACGATCCTGCGCATCTCGTCCTTGGTCAGGCTCTTGTAGTAGACGATCTCATCCAGACGGTTCAGAAATTCGGGGCGGAACTTGCTCTTCAGCAGCTGGTCGATCTGGTGCTTTGCTTCCTCGCTCAGCTCGTTGGAGCGTTGGCACGGCGCTGCTCCAGATCGTTCAGGATGATGTCGCTGCCCAGATTGGAGGTGAGGATGATGACCGTGTTCTTGAAGTCCACGGTGCGGCCCTGACTGTCGGTGATGCGGCCATCGTCCAGCACCTGCAGCAGGATGTTGAACACATCGGGGTGGGCTTTTTCCACCTCATCGAACAGCACCACGCTGTAGGGCTTGCGGCGCACAGCCTCAGTCAGCTGGCCGCCCTCTTCGTAACCGACGTATCCCGGAGCGCGCCAATCAGACGGCTGACGCTGAACTTCTCCATATACTCGGTCATATCGATTCGCACCATGTTGCGCTCGTCGTCAAACAGGGCCTGTGCCAGTGCTTGGCCAGCTCAGTCTTGCCAACGCCGGTGGGGCCGAGGAACAGGAAGCTGCCGATGGGGCGGTTGGGGTTGGCGATACCGGCGCGGCTGCGCAGGATGGCCTCGCTCACCTTGGTCACGGCCTCGTCCTGACCGATGACCCGCTGGTGCAGCACATCGTCCAGATGCAGCAGCTTCTCGCGCTCACCCTCCACCAGTTTCTCCACCGGGATGCCGGTCCAGCGGGCCACGATGCGGGCGATCTCCTCATCGGTCACGCGGTCACGCAGCAGGCTGTCCTCCTTCTTGGCGGCGGCGATCTTCTCTTCCTCTTCCAGCTGTTTCTGCAGCTGGGGCAGCTTGCCGTATTTCAGCTCAGCAGCCTTGTTCAGGTCGTACTCGCGCTGAGCCTTTTCAATGTCGGCATTGGTCTGCTCGATCTGCTCACGCAGGGATTGCACCTTGCCGATGGCGTTCTTCTCGTTCTCCCACTTTGCCTTCATGCTGCGGAACTTGTCCTGCAGCTCGGCCAGCTCCTTTTCCAGATCCTTCAGGCGGCTCTGGCTCAGGGCATCGGTCTCCTTTTTCAGGCTCACCTGCTCGATCTGCAGCTGGGTGATGCGGTGGGCCAGATCGTCCATCTCGCTGGGCATGCTGTCCATCTCGGTCTTGATCATGGCGCAGGCTTCATCCACAAGGTCGATGGCCTTATCCGGCAGGAAACGATCCGTGATATAGCGGTCGGAAAGGGTGGCAGCGGCGATCAGGGCGCTGTCGTTGATCTTCACGCCGTGGAACACCTCGTAGCGTTCCTTCAGTCCGCGCAGGATGGAGATGGTGTCCTCCACGGTGGCTCATCCACCTGTACCGGCTGGAAGCGGCGCTCCAGAGCGGGGTCTTTCTCGATATACTGGCGGTACTCGTCCAGCGTGGTGGCACCGATGCAGTGCAGCTCGCCCGGGCCAGCATGGGCTTGAGCAGGTTGCCTGCGTCCATGGCACCATCGGTCTTGCCGGCACCCACGATGGTGTGCAGCTCATCGATGAAGAGGATGATCTTGCCCTCGCTCTTCTTCACCTCGTTCAGCACGCTCTTCAGGCGCTCCTCGAACTCGCCGCGGTACTTTGCACCGGCACCAGAGCGCCCATGTCCAGACTGAACACGATGCGGTCCTTCAGGTTTTCGGGCACATCGCCGCGCACGATCCGCTGTGCAAGACCCTCTGCAATGGCGGTCTTGCCAACGCCGGGTTCACCGATCAGGCAGGGGTTGTTCTTGGTCTTACGGGACAGGATGCGGATCACGTTGCGGATCTCCTGATCACGGCCGATGACGGGGTCCAACTTCTGCTTGCGGGCAAGATCTACCAGATCCTGACCATACTTCTGCAGGGCGTTGTAGGTCTCCTCGGGATTGTCGTTGGTGACGCGCTGGTTGCCGCGCACTGCTGTGAGCTGCTGCAGGAACTTATCTTTAGTGATGCTGAACGCACGGAACAACTCGGTGGTGTTCTGGGTCTGCTCGTCCAGCAGACCAGGAACACATGCTCCACGCTGATATAGTCGTCCTTCATGGCCTTGGCTTCTCGGGCGGCGGCGCTGAGCACCTTATCGGCAGCCTGCGAGATATAGACCTTGTCGGGGTCACGGCCGGAGCCGGAGACCCGGGGCAGAGCCGAAAGCTTTTCGGCCACGGCGGCAGAAAAGCTGCCGGGATCAACATTCAGCTTCTGCAGCAGCTGCGGGATCAGGCCCTGTTCCTGCGAAGCGAGGGCGTGCAGCAGATGTTCAGGTTCCAATTGATTGTGCTGGTACTCCACAGCCAGCTGCTGCGCTGCCTGCAGAGCCTCCAGCGTTTTCTGTGTATATTGATTGGTATTCATAAAGTCAAGCCTCCATTCATACCGGAAGGTTCATTTTAGCGGACGCGATAGTCATCTGCTAAAAGTTCGGTGCAGAGATGCTGCCGAACGGGAAGCAGCGGCTATTCTTCAGTTGTTTCACGGTTTCAAGCACCTCCTGCCGAACTGGTTTTACTTGTTTTAGCACTCTATCTGTTCGACTGCTAAAACTATACTCCTGTTTTCCCACTTTGTCAATAGTTCATAAAAAGTTTGCAAATCATAATTTTTGCTAGAAAAAACACGCAGCCTTGCCATACCGTTCGTCGCGTAAGCGACTTAAAATCGGCGCAACACAAAAATCCTCTAGCGCAGCGACTTGGATTTTTTGTATGGAGCCCATCTGCTTTGGGATTATTAAGGCGAGCAGCCCTTAGTTTGCAACGGCGACGACCGCGGCCGGCGGCCGAAACAGGGAGGAGCTGTTGG
>ENA-OQHA01001005-OQHA01001005.1-human-gut-metagenome-genome-assembly--contig:-NODE-1005-length-12043-cov-3.484978_pt1 | contig 12043 bp, 17 predicted proteins | sample MGYA00242558_ERZ504707 | MGnify/ENA primary metagenome ERZ504707 (study PRJEB26092, sample SAMD00036197) | human gut metagenome | host: Homo sapiens | study: EMG produced TPA metagenomics assembly of... | reverse complement strand
TCCACGTGGCCGTTGCCCTGCTGAAGACATGGAGCGCAGGGGCGCAGCGGTGGACACGACGCTCAACATAACGCCTGAGCAGATGCGCAAGGACGACATACAGTCCGCTGATGAAGCTGCATCCCGACGGCAGGTTCAGCATAACGCTGCCGCAGCTGATACGCTACGCCATAGCCGAGAGCGACAACAACGCCGCCGACATACTGATAGCCATGGCCGGAGGCATAGACAGCGTTGACCGCGAGATACACGCCATGGGCATAAAAGACTGCCATCTGTCGGAGACGGAGGCCACGATGTATGAAGCACCGATAAACAGCTATGCCAACTGGAGCAAGCCCGAGTCGGTGGTGTGGCTGCTCCGTAAGCTATACGACGGCCGTCTGCTCAGCGGCGAATACGACCGCTGCATAAAGCAGGCGCTGGCCGCAACCACCACGGGAGCCGACAAGATAAAGGCCGGACTGAGCCAAGGAATGACGCTGGCACACAAGACCGGCACGGGATTCCGCATGGCTGACGGCACCAAGATGGCCGACAACGACGCCGGAGTGGTGACCACGCCCGACGGCAGACAGGTGGCCATAGCCATACTGATAAAAGACTCGAAAATGAGCGACGCCGACAACGCACGCCTCATGGCCGAGATAACAAAGATAATACTGGGCGATGAAAGAGAGTGAGCGGACGCCCGGCGACGACAGCCGCAAGCCTGCGCGGCGGCATCAGCCGGCAAAATATAAGTCTCATCCGTCACATTGCTCCATCCCCCTAAAACACCAATAACAACGAAGATGAAGAAACTATTTATAGAAACCTACGGCTGCCAGATGAACGTGGCCGACAGCGAGGTTGTGGCCTCGGTGATGAAGATGGCCGGATATGAACTGTGCGAAAGCGTTGACGAAGCCGACGCCGTGTTTCTGAACACGTGCAGCGTGCGCGACAATGCCGAACAGAAAGTGCTCAACCGCCTCGACACCCTGCACGCCATGACGCGCAAGCAGAAGAATGATTATCGGAGTGCTGGGATGCATGGCCGAGAGAGTGAAGGAAGACCTGCTCGAGAACCATCATGCCGACCTCGTGGCCGGACCCGACGCCTATCTCACCCTGCCCGACCTCATAGCTCAGGCCGAGACGGGACACAAGGCGATGAACATCGAGCTGTCTACAACGGAGACTTACTGCGACGTAATGCCGCAGAGAATATGCGGACCGCACGTGGCGGATTTGTGAGCATCATGCGCGGATGCAACAACTTCTGCCACTACTGCATCGTGCCTTACACCCGCGGACGCGAACGCAGCCGCGACGTGGAGAGCATTCTGCGCGAGGTGCGCGACCTGCACGAACACGGATACAAGGAAGTTACGTTGCTCGGACAGAACGTTAACTCCTACTTAGGAGAATTAAAAAGTAAAAATGAAAAAGTAAACAGCGAGGGTAACGACGGCAAAGCCGACGCAAAGAGCGAGAAAGTGGCGTTCCCGGCACTGCTGCGCATGGTGGCAGAGGCCGTGCCCGACATGCGCATACGCTTCACCACGAGCCACCCGAAGGACATGAGCGACGACACGCTGCGCGTGATAGCCGAGATGCCCAACATCTGCCATCACATACATCTGCCCGTGCAGAGCGGATCAGACCGCATACTGAAGCTGATGAACCGCAAATATACAAGAGAGTGGTATATGGACCGCGTGAGGGCCATACGCCGCATAATACCCGACTGCGCCATATCTACCGACATATTCGTGGGCTACCACAGCGAGACTGAGGAAGACCATCAGATGTCGCTCTCGCTGATGCGCGAGGTGGGCTACGACTCTGCTTCATGTTCAAATACAGCGAGCGCCCCGGCACATACGCATCAAAGCATCTGCCCGACGACGTATCTGAGGAAGTTAAGCTGCGCCGTCTGGCAGAGATGATAGAGCTGCAGACCAAGCTGTCGGCAGAGTCGAACGCCAAGGACGTAGGCAAGGAGTTCGACGTGCTGATAGAGGGCTTCAGCAAGCGCAGCCGCGAACAGCTCTTCGGACGCACCGGACAGAACAAGGTGGTGGTGTTCGACAAGGGCAACTGCCACATCGGCCAGACCGTAAGGGTAAGGATAACCGACAGCTCGAGCGCAACGCTCAAAGGCGTGCTCGCGGACGGCGGCGAGGCATAAAACCGACTAATTGGAAGCACGATAATATTAACTTTGAAGAGAAAGGCGGCACTCTTATCATCAAGAGGCCGCCTTTCATGTTCTGAAAGGGCACCTTTCGCCGTCCGAAAGACCGTCTTTTGCAGCCTAAAAGGCCATCTTTTAGAGCCCGAAACATGACCTTTTGCAACGCATTGTGTATCAATGCGTTATACAGCCCGACACATTCCGCCCCGAAGCGCCGCCCTACAAGCCGCACGACAGGGGCATGAAACTGTAACTAACTGCACCTGTCCTTCACGCTGCAAGGCGCTGACAGAACACGGAAAAGCCGGCAGCAGCGTGCCTTCCGGCATGCTCCGGCAGTATGACAACCGGCATGGATTAGCCCCTCAAACAGCCCCCATATCGCCTTTGCGGCCCCTCAGACAGCCCCATAATGAACTAAAACGGCCGCCATATTTTGTTTTCTTGCACAAAAACACTATCTTTGCAACCGGAATAAACCTAAATTCCATAAAAAGAACAACCCACGGATAGATGAAAGAATTTTTACAAGTATTGCGCCGTTTTGTACCTCCCTACAAAAAATACCTGGTACTGACGGTGGTGTTTAATATCCTTTCGGCGGTATTGAACATCTTTTCTTTCATGGCCATAATACCAATCCTGCAGATACTTTTCAAGACTCAGGCGGCCAGCGTGCCTGCCGGACTGATGGACTGGGCAGCGGCAACATGAAAGATGTGCTGATAAACAACGCCAATTATTATATCTACGAGATGATCGGGAGCATGGGCGCCACCACAACGCTGCTCGTCATAGGCCTGTTTCTGGCCTTCATGACGTTTCTGAAGACGGGTGCCTATTTCCTTTCGTCGGCTACGATAATTCCTATACGCACAGGCGTGGTGCGCGACATACGCAACCAGCTCTACCGCAAGATTACGTCGCTGCCGCTCGGATTCTTCTCCGAGGAGCGCAAGGGCGACATCATAGCGCGCATGAGCGGCGACGTGCAGGAGATTGAGAACTCCATAATGTCGAGCCTCGACATGCTCTTCAAGAACCCCATACTGATAGTGTTCTATTTCGCCACGCTGCTCGTCATCAGCTGGCAGCTGACGCTCTTCACGCTCGTCATAGTGCCCATAATGGCTGGTTCATGGGCTTTGTGGGCCGCAAGCTGAAGCAGAAGTCGATAAAGGCACAGTCGCTGTGGAGCGACACGATGAGCCAGGTGGAGGAGACGCTTGGCGGACTGCGCATCATAAAGGCCTTCTGCGCCGAGGAGAAGATGAACCGCCGCTTCGACAAGATTAACTCTGAATACCGCGAGAACATACGCCGCGTGAACACCCGCCAGCAGATGGCCCACCCGATGAGCGAGTTTCTCGGCACGGTGATGATCGTCATCGTACTCTGGTTTGGCGGCACGCTCGTCCTGGCCGAATATCCCGTCATCAGCGGCCCGACCTTCATCTACTACCTCGTCATCCTCTATAGCATCATCAACCCCCTGAAGGACTTCTCCAAGGCCAGCTACAACATCCCCAAGGGTCTTGCCTCGATGGAGCGCGTCGACAAGATCCTCAAGGCGGAAGTGGAGATACAGGAGAAGGCCCAGCCCGAGCATATCAGCAGTTTCGAGCACGAGATAGAGTTCCGCCATGTCAGTTTCGCCTACAACGACCACGGCAAGCAGGGCGGCGCACCGGAACTGCACTACGTCCTGCGCGACATCAACCTCGTGATCCCCAAGGCAAGACCATCGCCCTGGTCGGCCAGAGCGGCAGCGGCAAATCTACGCTCCTCGACCTCATTCCCCGCTACTACGACGTGCAGGAGGGCGAGGTGCTCATCGATGGCATCAACGTCAAGGACCTGGCATCCACGACCTGCGCCAGCTCATCGGCAACGTCAACCAAGAGGCCATCCTCTTCAACGACACCTTCCGCAACAACATCTCCTTTGGCGTGGAGGGAGCCACGGAAGAAGAGATCATCCACGCGGCAAAGATCGCCAACGCCCACGACTTCATCATGCAGAGCGACCACGGCTACGACACCAACATCGGCGACCGTGGCGGCAGCTCTCGGGCGGACAGCGCCAGCTGCTCGCGCTGGCAAAGCTGCTGCTGATTGGCCCCGAGCTGCTGCTGCTTGACGAGCCCACGAAGGGCTTGGACCTGGAGAGCCGCCGCATCATCGCTCGCGCCCTGCGTGACCATGCGAAGGCTGGCGGCACCGTCATCATGGCAACGCACGACCTGGATTTTGCCGAGCAGGTAGCCGACGACATCGCCATGATGTTTGATGGCGAGATCGCCTGCATGGAGCCGCCGACCGACTTCTTTGCCGACAACGTGTTTTATAGGGCGTGAGCGGGTTCGCGGGCGAGAACGGTCTTACTGCTTGAGCGCCGTGTACTGCTGAAGGAGCGCCATGAGCCCAACGCGGCTGTTGACCTGTGTTTTTCGAAAGATGTTCTCCAGATGCTTTTTAACGGTGCCAGTGCTGATGGAGAGCTCTTCGGCGATGGCCGCGTTGTCCATGCCCGATAACACGCAACGACACACATCGATTTCGCGCGCTGAGACGTCGTAGTCGTGAGCAAATACGATTTCAGACGAGCTGCGGTCGGCGCGCACACGCCATTTTGATAGTCGGTTCGTGAGGTGTGGTTCGATGAGCTCAAGGATTTGAACTTCGCGATCGCTAAAGTCGCCCTCTTCTTTCTTGCGATTAAGATTGAGCGATCCCAAAAAGCCCTCGTCATTAAAGAAACTGACGTTGACGACGTGGCGGCCGCAAGATAATCCTTCATATAACTGCTGTCGATATCGCCAGGGCTGAGCTGATCGGACTCGCGCAGCACCGTCGAGCGCGTAAGATTGCGGTGGGCGACGATCATGTCCTGCTGCCAGTACTTTTCGGTGTAGAGCTCGAGCATCCCAGCGGGACATCGATGCCAAGAGGGTCAAGAAAGACGCGCGTTTTCCATTCTTGCGGGGTGGATACGAGATCCCTGGAAAGGTCGCTCAGGAAAAATGCAGCCGACTCGTAGGGGATGAGAAAACGCAGCTTTTTGAGGACGGTCGAGCGAAACTCGCGGTCGCTGTCGATGGAATTAATCGAAAGCACGAGATCGTTTAAGCAGAGCCATTCAGAATCGGACAAAAAGCTCAAGATGACCTCCGATGAGATTGCGTAGTGGTTTAGCTGGCATTTTAGTTAATTTGCGTAGAGATACTACTCCTTTTTTCGAATGATGATAAGCCGTTAGCCGAATGGTTTCGGTGAGGGGCCAATCGCAAAATATGAATACCTAAGAGCCAGGGCCCGGTTCTCCAAGCTGTTTGATTATTCCGACTTATTAAAGGAGTCATCATGGAAGAGAAGCTTCCTTCATGGCGTTGGGCGATTGTTTCAGTCGTTTGCTTGCTGTGCTTTATGGCTAACTACATGCAGTACCAGGTCTCAGCACTCGCCGTCGAGGTCATGCCTATGCTCAATATCGATACCGTCGGCTTTTCGATGCTGTTCCTCGTTCCTATGCTTACCGCCGTTTTCTTCTCAATTCCGCTGGGTGCCCTTGGTGACCGTATCGGTTCTAAGAAAGTTGTCACGGTTTGCACCGCAATTTCGGTTGCCGGCGGTTTTCTCCGTTGCTTTACGCTCGATTCGTTCACGATGCAGATGACATCGATGTTCCTGATTGGCATGGGAATCTCGGCACTCAACGCCAACCTCATCAAGGTGCTCGGCACCTGGTTCCGTGAACAGACTGGTTTCGCCATGGGCTTGTTCTACGCGGCTTCGTGCGTTGCCATCGTTGTCGCTCAGATCTGCGCTGGCTTGTTCGGCAGCGTCTTTAACTCTTATATGGTCGCTGCTGTCGTCATGACCATTTCCTGGGTTCTTTGGATTGTGCTTGACCGAGATGTGCCCGAGGGGCAATCGCTCCCCGAGCCCGAGCCCGTGCTCGACTACATCAAGGTTGCTATCAAGAGTCCTGGCGTGTGGCTAATCTCCATCGGCGTCGGTTTTGGACTTGCCTCTACCACTGCCTATGCCGGTTTCCTGCCTCAGGCGCTTCAGCTTGGCAAGGGCATAGACGTCGCCACTGCTGGTTTCATGGCCGCAATTGTTACCGTTGGCAGCTTTTTCGGCTGCATCGTTGGGCCTGCGTTCTGCGATAAGCTTGGAAAGTTCAAGGGTTTTCTCATCGTCACTACTCTCATCGGTGCCATATCGATGTTCGTGACGTGGTACACCCCGGTTGGTTTCCTTCTGTGGACGATTTTGGTCATCAATGGCTTCTTTACCGCCATCAACGGCCCGATCATGCAGTCCATGCCTGTCCTCCTTCCCGAGATTGGTGATAAGTATGCTGCTCCGCTGGCGGTATCGTAGGCACCATTTCCCTGCTCATGAGCTATTTCCTGCCTATCGGTATCTCCGCCATTGCCGGTGCCGATTACACTATGAACATGGGTCTCGAGAGCCTCTGCTTCCTGCTTTCCGTGGTTCCGGTTTTCTTCCTGCCCGAGCTCGGCCGCAAGGCCATGCAGGCTGCCGCCGCCAAGGACGGTGAGTAGCCATGGAATCGGTGGTTCCCGCCGATATCGTCCTTAAGACGACGGCGCTGTTTACGGCCGAGGAACTTGAGCCTCGCGCTGGGTGCGTTGCAGTTCGCGGCAGCGAGATTGTGGCCGTGGGCTCTCCCGACAAGGCGCAGCCGTTTATCGGTCCCGATACTGAGGTTATTGACGCCGGCAACAAACTGGTCATGCCCGGATTCAACGATTCACACATGCATTTTGCGCTTGGTTCAATCCAGAAGGATGAAGACTTCTGTTGCGATCTGATGTTCCTGCCGAGTGAGCAGCTTGCGTGGATGCTGTGGCAAAGTTTGCTGCCGAACACCCTGACAATCCGTGGATTTACGGCCAGGTTGGTATTCGCCTGCATGGGAAAACCCGATTGACCCTGATTGCCGCAGCCTCGATGCGCTCGATATCGACCGCCCAATCGTGCTTTCGGATTTTTCGATGCACGTGGTGTGGTGCAATACCGCCGCGCTTAGGGCGGTTGGTATTGATCGCAATACCCCGACGCCTGAAGGTGGCCTTATCCGCCACTTTGACAACGGCGAGCCCAATGGCTTTCTGTCTGAGCCCCAGGCGACGAACATCTTGCTCGATGTTGTGCTCAACAAACCGGACCTTGATGCGTCGTTGCTCAAGTCGATGCGCAAGTTCAACAAGCTCGGCATAACTTCGATCGGTGATATGTATCCTTTGGGCGTGACCACGCCCGGCGTGTACGACATCTATGACCGTCTGGCGAGCGAGGACCTGAGTACGCTGCGTATTAGCTACTATTCTGCGCTCGACGCTCCGATGGCAGAGTCGCAGGCCCTGCGTGTGCGTCATCACGGCGAGCGCGTCCGAATGGCGGGTCTCAAGTACATTTTGGACGGCTGTCCCGAGGCGTACACGGCCTACATGCATGAGCCGTATCTTAACGCTCCTACGGGGAAGGACTTCGCGGCGAACCAGCATGCAACCAGGAGACGCTTGACCGCATGATGCTCGAGGCCAGCAAGAATGGCTTCGATGTTCGTATTCATGCCATCGGCGACGCATCGGCCACGATGATTATCGATGCCGTCGAGCGTGCCGAGGAGGTGTGCGGCAACAAGGGGGCGCGTTTTGCTATCGAGCATACAGATAACCTGAAGCTCGAGGATATTGCTCGCATGAAGCGCCTGGGCATTAATGCTGCGGTCCAGCCGCAGCATCCCATCGGAGGCCTTGGGCAGGGCGTGTACGAGGAGTCTCTTGGCGAAGAGCGCATGAGCACATGTGGCGCTATAGGGAAGAGGCCGATGGCGGAATCCACTTAGGGCTTGGTACTGACTGGCCTGCGGTGATGTCAATCGATCCTATCGATACCGTGTATGCTGCGGTGACGCGTAGCGAGTTTGACGGGCACCCGGCGGAGGGATACTTCCGCGAGAATGCCCTGACGCTCGGCGAGACGCTGCAAGCGCACACGCTCGGCTCAGCATATGTCGAGGCTTTGAGCGCCGTTTGGGCAGCCTTGCCGCCGGCAAGCTTGCCGATATCGTCATCCTGTCGGGCAATCCGTTTGAAATGAACCCGATGGCGCTTCGCGATCTCGAAGTCGAGACGACGATCTTTAACGGACGCGTCGTCTATCGCAAGGATGAAGCATAGATAGGGTGATGAACGTGAGCAAAGGGACGGTCGAAAAATATGCCCTGCTGTTTGTGGTGTGCGGCATCGTGTTTGCTGCGAACTACGCGCAGTATCAGGTGTCGGGATTGACACATCTGGTTGTGTCGGACCTGCATCTGACCTCGGCCGAGTTTTCAGCCGTCCTGTTTGCCCCGTTTGTTCCTGCCGTTGTATTCGGCATGCCTGTCGGCGTTTGCGCCGATCGATATGGCGTGAAGGCGCTCGTATTCATCGCGTCGGCGATTTCTGCAATTGCAGCGGCTGCTCGCGCGGAGTGCGCATCGTTTGCGACGCTGTTCACGGCGACCATGCTTCTGGGTGCGGCACCATGCGTCGTGAATGCCATCGTTCTAAAAGTGCTTGGTTCCGCTTTTGGCGGAGAAACCGATAGGGCCATGGGATGGTTCTACGCTGCGGGGTCGGGCGGAATCGCCTGCTCGCTTGCAACCTCTCCTCTCTTTGCAACGCCCGGACGAGCATATGCCCTTGCCGCGGTTTTGTTTGCCGTGTTTGGATTGCTGTGGCTGCTGGTTGCGCCGTCGGCAGATGTTCTGCAGGCTGCAGATGGCTTTGGCGTTCAGGCGCGGAGCCTGCTGCATCGTCGGCAAGTGCGTTTGCGGCGGTAATCAAGATGCCGATAGTTTGGCTCGTGGCGATACTGCTTGGAGTTGCCCTTGCATCGGCTACGGCGTACTCGGGTTATCTTGTTTCAGCGCTTGAGGCTTCAACTGAACCCAAGGCTGCTGGACTTCTCGCCTCTTTCGTGACGCTTGGATCGATTGTCGGCAGCGTGGCTGGACCCTATGTGCGGGCGCAATTTGGCGATTATCGCGTGTTTATGGCCATCTCCGCAATGGCGGGAAGTGCCTTATGTGGGCAGGAGAGGCTTTTGTCTCCCATCCTTCTGTGGGGCTGATGTTTGCGATCGGCGTTTCGAGCTCCGTCGCTGGTCCGGTCGTTCAGTCGCTGCCCTACATGCTGCCCGAGGTGCGCGAGGGACTTGCGGGAAGCGCCGGCGGCGTGGTGAGCACCGTTTCACTGGGACTTACGTTTTTGATTCCCGTGGCCCTCTCCTTCTGCATTGGCGAGAGCTACGAAACGCTGCTTTTTGGGTGCGCTGTTCTGTTTGGCGCGACGGCGCTGGTGTCGCCATTCCTGCCGTCTCCCGATTCACTTATGTAATATTCGCTTCCGCCCTTTGGGCCTGGCCGACAAGGGCAAAAGGAGTTGGTCTACTTGACACTAAAAAAGAGTACCGCTGTGACCATTCTCAACGGCATCGTTAATCCTCTATTCATGTGTTCATTTCTGCCGATTGTTGAGGGAAAGCCTGGCTTAGATTTTCAGGGACTTACTGGTTTCTGGGGGCAGCTTATTCTGGCCATCGGTATTGCACAGTTCGTGGGTTTTTTGCCGCTCTTTGGCAAAGCAATTGAGACGTGCGTTGAGTTTTTTGGTTTTGATCGGAACACTCCGGGCGCACGGATTTGCGGAACCGTTGTGGGCGCTACTCTGCTCTTCTGCATTATCGGGCTATTTGAAGTCGCGTTTCAGTCAGGCGTTGGCGTTATCGACGGTGTGCCGTTTTTCTCGCGCTGGGTTCGCCTCGTGGTGGGCGGATGGGCCTTTGTCGTTGTGGGCGGCTTGCTGTTTGATCCTTTTGTCGCGGCCATTGCCGCTAAAGTTACGGGCGAATAGCGCCAAGACCGGTCGCGTGGCGAAAGCCTGATCGACTGGCAGCCAAGGTCGGCCGGGGGATTGGTCGGCCTCATTTTGCCCGTGCTACCATAAACGGACATTCGTTTGATGGGGCTGCCGTTGTCACGCGTCTTGCAACATATGGAAATCCCGCTGCTGCTGGCGGTTCCTGCGGTGATGGCTGCGGCGTTGCTGGCGGGCGTTGAGCAGGCAGCGTTGGCCATGCTGGTTGTGGTGGCGCTGGTGCTTGCGCTGTTCTTTGCGGGTTACGAGGCTTCGCGCCCGGGCCTGCGCCAGATTATGCCCACGCTGGTGTTGGCGGCGTTGGCCGCGGCGGGGCGCATCTTGTTCGGTCCCATTCCCGACTTTAAACCGGTGAGTGCCATCGCCATTATCGCGGGGGCGACGCTTGGTCGCCGCAATGGTTTTATGGTTGGCGCGCTGGCGGCGCTGACCAGCAATTTCTTTTTTGGACAAGGCATGTGGACGCCGTGGCAGATGTATGCCTGGGGGCTGGTTGGCTATGTTGGCGGCGCGCTAGCGTATGCGGGTGCGTTCGACCGCGTCGACGGCACCGTGCGCATGCCAGTACTGCTGGCGTACGGCTTTGCGTCGGGCCTGCTCTATGGCGTCGTGATCAACGCATATGACATCATTGGTTTTGTACAGCCGCTTACTTGGGCGGGTGCCGTGGCGCGTCTTGCCACGGCAGTGCCGTTCGATATTACGCACGGCCTTGCGACCTGCGTGTTTTTGGCCGCCTTGTACAAGCCTTGGTGCCGTCGCATTAACCGTGTCGTCGTGAAATACAGGCTGTAGGGCTGGTTGCGTCGGGGCGGGAATCAATACTGCCGAAGTGTCATTTCAAAACTATGCCGGTTTACGGGGCTAGATTGGCGCAGGCAGACCATGCCGGCTTTTTTCGAAATAGAGTAAGCCGTTCACCTGCGGTTTTATTATCTCGGAATTGCGTATGGTTGGGGGTTCGCGATTCAGCCCCGTAAACCGGCATAGTTTTGGAATGGCCGGCTGATATGACGGGCATCGTGGCCCTCAGAGAGCCAAATTGATCCATTTTCTTCCGTCCCCAGATGTCCCCAGGGAATCAGTTGACGGCGCTTGCCACGAAACTGGCCCATCTACTACGTTTAGCTTGATACTCCCGACCATGACCGCGTTTTATGAAAAACCGCAGGCTTTCTACCTGCGGTTTTCTTTTTGCGTTGTTCGCTGTGGTTGAGGGTGGTGGCTTAAACGTAGTAGATGGGCGTGTTTCGTGGCGGATGGGTCACGCGGACACCCTCACGAGGCCCAAAATGATCCGTTTTCCTTCGTCTCCGGGGGCAGCTGGAGTTAGAGCTCCAACGTAAGGGTGACGGGGCAGTGGTCGCTGCCGAAGATGTCGCCGCGGATGCCGGTGTCGCGTACGTTGTCGGCGATTGCGTCGCTTACCAGGAAGTAGTCGATGCGCCAGCCGGCGTTGTTCTTGCGGGCATTAAAGCGATAGCTCCACCAGCTGTAGACGCCCTCGACGTCGGGGTTTGCCGCACGCCAGGTATCGGTAAAGCCGGCGTTGAGCAGCTCGGTAAACTTGCCGCGCTCCTCGTCCGAAAAGCCGGCGTTGCCGCGGTTGGACTTGGGGTTCTTAAGGTCGATCTCCTCGTGCGCCACGTTAAAGTCGCCGCAGGTCACGACGGGTTTGCCGGTCTCGCGCTCGAGCGCGTTCAAAAAGCCGCGGTAAGCATCGTCCCAGGCCATGCGCACGTCGATGCGGGCGAGTTCATTTTGGGCGTTGGTGTATAGACGTCGACAAACCAGAACTTGTCGAACTCCAGCGCGCAGACACGGCCCTCGGTCGCGGCTTGGGCAACGAGCTCAGCTGCCTCACCCTCGCCGGCGTAGGGCAGCAGCGCATCGGCGTGCAG
>ENA-OQHA01001004-OQHA01001004.1-human-gut-metagenome-genome-assembly--contig:-NODE-1004-length-12045-cov-2.285954_pt1 | contig 12045 bp, 10 predicted proteins | sample MGYA00242558_ERZ504707 | MGnify/ENA primary metagenome ERZ504707 (study PRJEB26092, sample SAMD00036197) | human gut metagenome | host: Homo sapiens | study: EMG produced TPA metagenomics assembly of... | reverse complement strand
GTGGAAAAGGTATGCGTCTTATCCACAACGTCGATGAAGTGGAAGAGGCATATAATACAGCTCGTTCAGAATCAATGTCTTCATTTGGCGATGATACCGTTTATCTGGAGAAGTTTGTTGAAGAACCTCATCATATTGAGTTCCAGATTCTGGGAGATAATTATGGCAATGCTGTTCATTTGTTTGAACGTGAATGTTCTATTCAGCGCCGTAACCAGAAAATAGTAGAAGAAACACCTTCTCCTTTCGTTACTCCGGAATTGCGTCAGAAAATGGGAGAGGCTGCAGTTGCTGCTGCTAAAGCTGTTAACTACAAAGGAGCCGGAACCATTGAATTCCTGGTAGACAAGCATCGTAATTTCTATTTCCTTGAAATGAATACCCGTCTTCAGGTGGAACATCCTATTACTGAAGAAGTCGTTGGTGTTGACCTGGTAAAAGAACAGATTCGTGTAGCTAACAATGAACCGTTGCATTTTAAGCAGGAAGATCTGAAGCAGCGTGGTCATGCCATTGAGTGCCGTATCTGTGCCGAAGATACAGATAACAACTTTATGCCTTCACCTGGTATTCTTCGTCAGCTGATGGAACCGAACGGTATCGGTGTCCGTATTGACAGTGCAGTATACGAAGGATATGAAATTCCTATCTATTACGACCCGATGATCGGTAAGCTGATTGTATGGGCAACTACCCGTCAGTTTGCCATCGAACGTATGCGTCGTGTGCTTTATGAATATAAGATTACAGGTTTGAAGACTAACATCAGCTATTTGCGTCACATCATGCATGTACCTGATTTTGTTGAAGGACATTATAATACCTTGTTTATTCCGAAGCATCAGGATATGCTGAAGGAATGGGCCGGTAAGAAGGAAGAAGAAACAGAAAATATCGCTATGATTGCTGCCTATATCGATTATCTGATGAACCTGGAAGAGAACAAGTCTGCTTCTTCTGATAACCGTCCGATCAGCCGCTGGCGTGAGTTTGGTCTTCAGAAAGGTGTGTTGCGTATTTAATGTTTAACTGACGAAAGAACTTTTATGGAAATACATATCGGTGACAGAGTTGCAGATGTAACCTTGGTCAGCAAGGATGGTAATAAAGTGCAGTTGACAATTGACGGCACTCCTTACGATGTAGATATTGTAATGGCAGAAAACGGAAGCTGCTCTATTCTGCATGACGGTAAGTCATTCAATGCGGAACTGATCCGTAAAGAAGGTGGAAAGAGCTACACTGTTAATGCTCATTATCAGTCATATAATATTGACATCATCGACTCTCAGGCAAAATACTTGCGTATGCGTAAGGGAGCTGATGAAAAACAACAGGATAAGATCGTTTCTCCGATGCCGGGTAAAGTCGTTAAGATTCCGGTTAAGGCAGGCGATCGTCTGCAGGCTGGTGATATCGTTGTTGTGATTGAAGCCATGAAGATGCAGAGTAATTATAAGGTAAACAGTGAGTGTGTCGTAAAAGAAATTCTGGTTAATGAAGGAGACTCCGTAAACAGCAACCAGGTGATTATGACTCTTGACGTTATTAAAGAAGAAGATTAATTATGACAGTAGCAGAACAATATAAAAAGTTTGAAGAGCTGGATAAACTGGCTTCTCAGGGTGGAGGTAATTGAGCGTGTAGAAAAGCAGCATGCCAATGGTCACATGACTGCCCGTGAACGTATTGATATGCTTCTCGACAAGGAACATTCAATGAACTGGATAAATTTGTAATTCATCATTGCTCTGATTTCGGTATGGACAAGAAACACATACCGGGTGACGGCATTGTATGCGGTTATGGAAAAATCGACGGTCGTCTGGTGTATGTATATGCATACGATTTTACCGTTTATGGCGGAACTTTGAGTGCTACAGGTGCACAGAAGATTGTCAAAGTACAGCAGCTGGCGCTGAAGAACGGTGCTCCGGTGATTGCTTTGAATGACTCGGGAGGTGCCCGTATTCAGGAAGGTGTAGGAAGTATTTCCGGTTATGCATCTATCTTCTACCAGAATACGATTGCATCGGGAGTAATTCCTCAGATCTCAGCCATTCTGGGTCCGTGTGCCGGTGGTGCATGCTACTCTCCGGCGTTGACTGACTTTATTTTTATGGTAAAGGAAAAGAGTCACATGTTTATTACCGGTCCGGATGTTGTGAAGGCCGTAACTCACGAAGAAGTTGACAAAGAAGAACTGGGAGGTGCTTATACACACAGCAGCAAGAGCGGTGTAACTCATTTCCTGTGTGACACTGAAGAAGAAACTTTGATGAGCATCCGTGAATTGCTGAGCTTCCTGCCGTCCAATAACATGGAAGATGCTCCGGTTCAGCCTTGTTCAGATGATATCCGCCGCGCTGATGAATCTTTGATGAGCGTGATTCCTGATGATCCGAACATGCCTTACGACATCAAGAATATCATTGAACCGGTAGTGGATAACCACTATTTCTTCGAAGTAATGCCTCACTTCGCTAAAAATATTGTAGTAGGTTTTGCCCGTTTGGGTGGACGTTCTGTGGGTATCGTTGCCAACCAGCCCGCTTATCTGGCAGGTGTTCTTGATATTGATGCTTCAGACAAGGCTTCACGTTTCATCCGTTTCTGCGACTGCTTCAATATTCCAATCGTGACATTTGAAGATGTTCCCGGCTTCTTGCCGGATGTACACAGGAACATAACGGTATCATCCGTCATGGAGCGAAGATTGTTTATGCTTATGCTGAGGCTACAGTTCCTAAGATTACGGTAATTACCCGTAAGGCTTATGGTGGTGCTTATATCGTTATGAACAGTAAACCGATCGGTTCAGATGTGAACTTCTCTTATCCGACTGCCGAGATTGCCGTTATGGGAGCAGACGGAGCAGTGAACATCCTTTACCGCAAGGCTACTCCGGAAGAAAAGGCAAAGGCTGTAGAAGAATACAAGGAAAAATTCTCTAATCCTTATCGTGCAGCCGAGCAGGGATATATCGATGAGATTATTTTGCCGAAGGATACTCGCTTCAAACTGATTCAGGCTTTGGAAATGACTCAGAACAAGAGCCAGAGCAATCCTCCTAAGAAACATGGTAACATGCCGTTGTAAAAAGCGGATGATCTATAAGAAACCTATTTAGAGCACGGATTTCACGGATTGGTATGGAGAGAGAGTTCTCTGCACCGCTCCGTGTAATCCGTGCCTTTTTATTGTAAAAGTTCAAGAAAGTATGAAAAAGTGGAGTAAATTCTTTACCGTTGCACTGGCTATGGCTGGATTCCTTTTCGCCGGAACACCGCAAGCCTGTTCGCAACAGCCGGATGCCGATGCAGCCGGATATATCGTGAAGGTGGGTGATATGGCCCCTGACTTTGAAATGACTTTGACAGACGGAACACAAGTGAAGCTGTCTTCACTGCGCGGAAAAGTGGTTATGTTGCAGTTTACAGCCAGCTGGTGTGGAGTATGCCGGAAAGAGATGCCTTTTATTGAGAAGGATATCTGGCAGAAGCACAAGGACAACTCAAAGTTTGCCTTGTATGGAATAGACCGTGATGAACCGTTGGAGCGTGTCAAGGCTTTTGCCTCGCAGACGAAGATTACCTATCCGCTGGGACTGGATCCGGGAGCTGATATTTTGCCCGTTATGCGGAGAGAAACGCCGGAATTACCCGTAATGTCCTGATTGATGAAACCGGAAAAATCGTCATGATGACCGTTTGTATAATGAAGAAGAGTTTGCTTCTTTGTGCCGGAAGATTGATGAACTGTTGGAAAAGTAAACGATGAGATTTGGATTATTGACAATATGGCTTCTTTTTCTGCTGGCGCTTCCTTTGAATGCAAAGAAGGAGAGAAAGCGGGATATGAGCCGTTGATTTGGAAAGGCTCAGGCTGCTTATAAAGTGACCTCCAGTTCGTTGAAGGGAGCGACTTTTTATCTTGTAAGCGGTCATGGTGGTCCGGATCCCGGATGTATCGGAAAATATCAGGGCCATGAGTTGCATGAAGATGAATATGCCTATGACATCATTCTTCGTCTGGGACGGGAACTGATGAAGCGGGGAGCCAAGGTTCACTTTATTATTCAAGACGCAAAGGATGGTATCCGCAATCAGGCCATCTTAAAAAACAGCAAACGTGAAACCTGTATGGGAAAAGCGATTCCGCTGAATCAGGTTGCCCGTCTGAAACAGCGCTGTGATGCCGTGAATGCGCTTTATCGAAAGGATAAAGGCCGGTATAAAAGAGCCATCTTCATTCATGTGGACAGCCGTTCTCGGCGTAACCAGACAGATGTGTTCTTCTATCATGCACCCGGAAGCAGTAAGGGAAGAGTACTGACCCGTGAGCTGCAAAGAACATTTCAGAGCAAATACAGACAGCACCAGCCGAACCGCGGCTTTGATGGTTCAGTCAGTGAACGCAATCTGTATGTGCTTCGCAATACGGCTCCGGTAGCTGCATTTCTTGAAGTCGGAAACATTCAGAATGCACAGGATCAGAAACGTCTGGTGATTCCTAACAACCGTCAGGCTTTGGCCAATTGGATTACTGAAGCTCTGGTGAAAGATTATAAGCGGAACAAATAATACAGTCTGCAACTGTCAGGCTGAAAAACAACGGGAGATGAGGATCGTCGTTTTTCATCTCCCGTTCGTTTTCTATGGAATCCGGCAAAAGGGTTACTTTCGTTCAGCCGGTGTTTTATTTAAATTATTTGAGATTTTTCAGGGCCTCCATGGTCTTCTGGAGCAGTTCCGGATTGGGAACATTCTTTTTCCCTGTTATGGCAAGGGCGAAATTCTCAGCATGATTTCTTCCGGATTGGTGGTGTAAGGAGTGTTCTGTCCCACCAGCGTATGGAAGTCTTCAGACTGATCGATGGAGTAAATGATGGCCTTTCCGTCTTTTTGCTTGGGGATTAAGGCTTCATCCAGCGGAACCAGTCCTACTTTCAGATACTGGCTTAATTCTCCGCCTTCATAATTCCGGTCTGTATAGATGATCATTGTACACTCTTCTTTTTCCCCGTTGATGGTAAAAGGAGCGTATGAATCGTAGGTATAAAAGTCCGGATTGGAGATACGTTTTTCCTGCACATCTATGGGTAACAGGATCTCGTGTTGGGCTACCTTAAACCCGATAACAGCATACATCGCTTTCCGGAATTCCGGATTATTGCGGCTCAGGATGTGAAATACCTCGTTGGCCATCAGCCGTTCCAGTTCTTCTGCCGAAGCTTTTTCCAGCGCTTTTTCGCCGACGGCAATCCAGTTTTTTCCGTGTGTAGGCCGGAATGTTTCCTTCTTCTTTCATTGAAGTCTTCAGCAGGATGATTTCCGAGGGATATTGAAGGGATACTTTCTGTTTGCGCAGTTTTTCGCTGAGTCCGTTCATGACCTTTGTGATCATTTCTTTTTCCTGGTCGCTCCAGTTGCGGGTTTCATTCATTCCCAGCCGCAGGAGTTCAGACTTTCTTCCGTCCGGTTTTTGCAGTCTTGCACAGATATCGAATTGATTCCATCGGTTGGTATATTCGTCAATGTCAGTGATCAGCATCTGAGCTTCAGCTTTTGTTGCAAACCGGAAGGGCAGGGTGGAAGTTGATTTCTGAGCCAGTGCTGTGAGTGCACAGCAGCAAAAACAAAAGGCAGAAATTAAGTGAATCAGTTTCATGGTTATGTCTTTTCGTTTAGGTTACTACTACACTTTCCCGAAAGAAAGTTTGTAAATATAGTAGATTTTTTGTCTTTTTCAGAGTCTTAAACGAAAAGTTTTCTGATTCACCTAATTTCTGCCTGAGTATCAGGGATGCTGTTTTATCAGAATAAATCTACTTCTGCAGCTGCTACCGACTTGTTTCCGGCTGCAACTTCAGTGGTTTCGATTCTGACATAGCGGGCATTCACCTTATCTTTGAGGTAGTAATAGCGTTTGGTCGGGTCGTTGATGAGGTTACCGAACTCAAATCTTCCTGCCTCTTTCCAGCTCTTGCCGTCACTGCTTGTTTTCAGGATTCCTTTGGCCATCATGCCGTCTGAGTTTTCTGTCTGAGGAGTGTAAGCAAATCCTGCCAGTTCACATTCCTTGCCCAGATCAATGGTAATGGCTGCATTGGTTCCGTTAGCCTTCCAGTACGTAGCCGGATTTTCATCGGCTGCCAATTGGGCTTCATGCTTGTCGGCTGCAGATCCTGTTGCTGTTACTTTCCAGTTTTGCTTGATGTATCCCAGTTGTTCGTGGCATACTTCGCCTTTGTCTCCGTAGAGATAGATACAGCCTTGATTTCTCCGCGATCCATGCTGAACGGTTCCTTGAATTCCGGTGAGTTGACATCCGGTTCGCTTCCGTCTGTTGTATAATGGATCTTGAATCCTGCATTCAGGTTGGCAGCAACGTCTTCACCGTGAGCTTCCAGTTAAAGTCCTGCTTACGGGCCTGGATGTTGACTTTTCCGTCGATGCTTCTGGTAATTTCCAGTCTTGGCGGACGTGAAGCATAGTAGTGTGCAGAAACCGTTGCAATGGCCGGAGTCAGACGTGACTGCAGGACGCGTACACGTATTTTGTCGGTTGTAACATCCGGGAAGCGGAGAATACGTTTGTAACCGATGTTGGTAGCTTTGGCGATTTCTTTCCACTGTCCGTCTACCCATGCATCTACGGCATGTTCTTCCACGCGTTCACTGTATTCACCGACATTTTCCTGAAGAACCACACGGTTGATGGTGACAGGTTCTTTCAGTGAGAAGACAGTTCCCTTTTCACCAGCCGGTACGGCAACGTATGTATTCAGGTCATTGTCCAGCAATTCCTTCGCACCCTTGCTGTCAGCCAGCAGGTTTACAGAATAAGTATCCTGAATCCGTTTACCTACTTCATGCAGCACTTCGACGTCTTTATCCGAGAAGCGTCCGTCTCTGTTGGGCGGAATATTGAGCAGGAATGTAGAGTTGCCACCGACAGCTCTTTCGTAGATATCGAATACATCATCAGCGCTTCTTACCTTCTGATGTGTATCGTCGCGGTAGAACCATCCTTCACGTATGGAAGTATTGGTTTCAGCCTGCTGATAGTGCAGATACTTGGCTTTGTAGAGCTGTTCGCGACTTCCCAGATCCTGTGCTGTCATGTCGGGGAATACGGTAGCCGTGTCAGGTGACTGCGGATAAGGAACAACGTTCCATTCCGTTTCGCGGGTTCCTCCCGATTCGTTACCGCACCAGCGTACGTCTTCACGTCCGAAGATAACAGCTTCCGGAGCAAGTGTGTGAATCAGTTGCTTCCATGCTGCGTAGTTATACTTCTGTCCGCCTTTGGTCTTGGGGTGTGCACCGTCGAACCATACTTCATAGATAGGACCATATTCTGTCAGGATTTCGAAAAGCTGGTTCATGAAATATTCATTATAGTCGTCCAGTTCGAATTCAAACTTGGTCTTGTTGGCAAACGGTCTTCCGGGTACTTCCCGCGGGATGGTCCGTTTGGTATATTTGCTCAGGTTTCCGTAAAGTCCTTTCGGATTTTCGATCTGAAACAAGTCAGCCGGTGACAGATAGACACCCAGTTTCAGTCCGAACTTCTGGCAGGAAGCTGAAAGATCTTTCAGAATATCGCCTTTTCCGTCGCGGAATCCGGTAGACATGATACCGTGATCCGTATAGCGCTTTGCCAGAGAACGAATCCGTCATGATGCTTGACTGTGAGGATAACCATCTTGATGCCTGCAGCCTTCATGGCTTCACACCACTGGTCGGTGTCCAGTTCTTTCAGATCGAAAATTTTCGGATCTTCTTTTCCGCTTCCCCATTCCATACGGGTAAATGTATTGGGTCCCATGTGGATGAAAGCGATGAATTCATTTTTCAGGGCATTCAACTGGTTCGGGGTAGGCACAACGTGTGCTGCCTTTTCGATGATCTGTTCCGGAGTATCCGTTTCTTCAATTTTGATTGTGTTGCTGCACTCCATGGTTTTTTCTGCCACGGGAGTAGAGCATGATGCAAAAGCAATGCAGGCTATTCCGAGTCCGCAAAGCCAATTTTTTGAGGTTAGATTCAAAGTGGTTTTCATACAATTTAAAAATGAATAAATAGGTTTGGTCTGACAGAAAGACGCCGCTAAGTTAGTTAAAAAAAAAGAATTGGACAAAAATGGACCGATAATCTTCCGATTTTGTAGATTGAGGGCTTCCTGAATCGACCGCACGATTGGGCTTCAACGACCGCACGATTGAGCCTAACGACCGCATAATTCAGCCTCATCGACTGCACGTTTTCAGCCGGGTGTCTGGAAGGCTTGGAGCTTTTAAAAAAACGTTTCGGCGAATTGATTTAAACGTTTCGTCAAATGCATTAAAACGTCGAAGTCTTTTTAAAAACGTGGCGAGGACTTTTTTCGGATATATTTAGAGTGGATGTATTCTAAAACTTTTATATCTTAGCGCAGATTTAGAACAGGTGTTACTGACAGAAAGCATTTTGTTTATAAAATAGTGTTGGAGTTTGTAGAAGCAAACGTAGTTTATGAAAAGAAAAAGAATAATTTGTTGGGGTGCCCTCTTATGGCGTCTTGTGCTTTGCCGGGCTCCCTGTTTGCGCAAAAGAGCGGACAGGTTATCTGGTTTGACACTCCCAATCCATCGGTTTCGGTACCGGTTTGGGGAGACGGAGAGGTTCCTGTTACAGCCGGCAGTTTTGGAGCGAATAAAGACCGTGCCTGGGAACATACGTCGCTTCCGGTGGGAAACGGCAGTATCGGTGCCAATATTATGGGCTCAGTGTCGGTGGAACGTTTCACGTTTAATGAGAAAACGTTGTGGCGGGGAGGTCCGCGTACGGTTAAGAATGCGGCTTCTTATTGGAATGTGAACAAAGAGTCTGCTCATGTCCTGAAAGATATCCGTCAGGCTTTTGCCGACGGAAATGTGGAAAAAGCAACCCAGCTTACGCAGGACAATTTTAACAGTGAAGTACCCTATGAAGCGGATGCGGAAGAGCCTTTCCGTTTCGGAAGTTTTACTTCTTGCGGAGAATTCCGGATTCAGACAGGACTTGATGAGCAGAAATATTCCGGATATTCACGTTCTCTGTCGCTTGACTCGGCTCTGGTGACGGTACGTTTTGAACAGGAAGGAGTGCATTATCGGCGTGATTTCTTTACGTCTTATCCTCACAACGTGATGGTCGTACGGTTTACGGCCGATCAGGAAAAGCGTCAGAATCTTGTCCTGAATTATACTCCGAATCCTCTCTCACATGGAAAGTTCAAGGCAGAAAACCGTGATGGATTCTGTTTCGACGCCCGTCTGGACAATAACCAGATGCACTATGTCGTTCGTGCGAAAGCCGTTGCCGAGGGAGGAAAAGTATGGACCGACGTCAGGGAAATATCCATGTGGAAGGTGCGGACGAAGTTTATTTCCTGATCACGGCTGATACGGATTATCAGATTAATTTTGATCCGGACTTTAAGGATCCCAAAACTTATGTGGGAGTTGATCCGTTGCGAACCACCCGTGAATGGATGAAGCAGGCTGCATCTTTGTCGTATGCAGAACTGTTGGGTGAACATTATACGGACTATGCTGCCCTGTTCGGCCGGACACAGCTGGAACTTAATCCCGACCAGAAGGGAGGCATGACGCTTCCGACTCCCCGCAGACTGGAACGTTACCGTACGGGAGCTCCAGACTATTCACTGGAGTCGCTCTACTATCAGTTCGGACGTTACCTGCTGATAGCCAGTTCACGGCCGGGAAATCTTCCTCCAACCTGCAAGGTATGTGGCATAATAATGTCGACGGTCCATGGAGAGTGGATTATCACAATAATATAAATGTGCAGATGAATTACTGGCCGGCCTGTCCGACTAACCTGTCTGAGTGCGAACAGCCTTTAATTGACTTCATCCGTATGCAGGTGAAACCGGGTAAGGAAACGGCACGGGCTTATTTCGGTGCACGGGGATGGACCACTTCCATTTCTTCCAATATATTTGGATTCACGACTCCTTTGCGTGACAAGGATATGTCATGGAACTTTTCACCGGTGGCCGGTCCCTGGCTGGCAACTCATGTGTGGAATTATTATGACTACACGCGCGATCTGGAATTCCTGCGCACGGTAGGTTACGACCTGATCAAGGGAGCTGCTGACTTCTCGGTTGATTATTTGTGGCACAAGCCGGACGGAACCTATACGGCCGCTCCTTCCACTTCACCCGAACATGGTCCGATAGATCAGGGAGCTACATTCTCACATGCCGTAATCCGTGAAATTCTGCTTGATGCCATTGAAGCAAGCCGGACACTGAACGTTGATGAGCAGGAACGTGCGTTGGGAGGAAGTTCTTCAGGGAATGCCTCCGTACCAGATCGGACGATATGGACAGCTGATGGAATGGTCGAAAGATATCGACGATCCGTTCGATGAGCACCGGCATGTCAATCATCTTTTCGCCCTGCATCCGGGACATACGATTTCTCCGGTAACGACTCCAAAGCTGGCGAAGGCGGCACGTGTCGTACTGGAACATCGCGGTGATGGAGCTACGGGCTGGAGTATGGGCTGGAAACTGAATCAGTGGGCCCGGCTTCAGGATGGTAACCGGGCGTATACCTTGTATGGAAACCTGCTAAAGAATGGAACGAATGACAACCTCTGGGACAGTCATCCGCCCTTCCAGATTGATGGAAATTTCGGAGGTACGGCCGGAGTAACTGAGATGTTGCTGCAGAGCCATGCCGGATTTATCCAGTTGTTGCCGGCACTGCCTGATGTATGGCATGACGGTAAGCTGACCGGTGTCCGGGCGCGCGGTAATTTTGTATTGGATCTTTATTGGGAAGACAACAACCTGAAACGTGCTGTCGTTCATTCCGGTTCGGGTTTGCCTTGTCACATTCTTTATAAAGGAAAGGAACTGAAGTTTCAGACGGAAGCCGGAAAGGCTTATACGCTGGAATGGAAGGATGGCCAGCTGAACGTGGTTGGTTAAAATGTTTTTCAAAAAAGTAGTGGTGCCCGATTGGACACCACTATCTTTTTTATCTCTTTATTCTTTATCTTTCAAAGCGTTGAAAATAAGTCCTTCCAACTCTTCTGCAAGTTCCGGATTGTCCTGAATGCATTGTTTGGCAGCATCGCGGCCTTGTCCCAGTTTGGTATCGTTGTAACTGTACCAGGAACCGCTCTTCTTGATGATGCCCAGTTCAGCACCCAGATCGATGATTTCGCCGCTGCGGGAAATACCTTCACCAAACATGATGTCGAATTCAGCTTTGCGGAAAGGAGGAGCAACTTTGTTCTTTACTACTTTCACGCGTACCTGGTTACCGATCACTTCTTCTCCGTCTTTCAGCTGGTTGGCACGCCGGATGTCCAGACGTACGGAAGCATAGAATTTCAGGGCGTTACCGCCGGTGGTTGTTTCCGGATTGCCGAACATGACACCGATTTTCTCACGCAACTGATTGATGAAGATACAGGTGGTATTGGTTTTGCTGATGGCCGAAGTCAGTTTACGAAGAGCTTGCGACATCAGTCTCGCCTGTAAACCTACTCTGTTGTCACCCATGTCGCCTTCGATTTCAGCTTTCGGAGTCAGTGCGGCTACCGAGTCGATCACGATAATGTCGATAGCCGATGAACGGATCAGCTGTTCTGCGATTTCCAGAGCCTGTTCTCCGTTATCCGGCTGTGAGATCCAGAGATTGTCGATATCTACTCCCAGTTTGGCCGCATAGAAACGGTCGAAAGCATGTTCTGCATCAATGAATGCGGCGATACCTCCGGCTTTTTGAGCTTCCGCAATGGCATGAATGGCCAGTGTGGTTTTACCGGATGATTCCGGACCATAGATTTCAATGATACGTCCTTTGGGATATCCGCCAACTCCCAGTGCTGCATTCAATGCAATGGAACCGGTGGGGATCACTTCCACTTCCTGCACATGATCGTCTCCCATTTTCATGATAGAGCCTTTTCCGAAACTTTTCTCTATCTTGTCCATGGCAGCCTGCAGTGCTTTCAGTTTTTTCGCTGTTATTGGG
>ENA-OQHA01001002-OQHA01001002.1-human-gut-metagenome-genome-assembly--contig:-NODE-1002-length-12060-cov-2.804659_pt1 | contig 12060 bp, 13 predicted proteins | sample MGYA00242558_ERZ504707 | MGnify/ENA primary metagenome ERZ504707 (study PRJEB26092, sample SAMD00036197) | human gut metagenome | host: Homo sapiens | study: EMG produced TPA metagenomics assembly of... | reverse complement strand
CGTCGGGCCAACGTTCCATCCAGTCGGTCCAGTACGGCACCACACGGCTCATCTGCGTCTGCTGGCTCATGACTTCGGATACCAGCACGCCCCACGGCGTGGCCCGGCCGAAGCGCCATGGCAAATCGCGCGCATTGGTCTCCCACCATGCACCGAGCCGTAAAGAAATTGCTGTGTCGTTCATCGTTCTTATTCTTAGCAGCTATGACGAACGAGGCAAAACACAACCCCCAGAGCACACCAAATCCAGCCAATCCTGAAACCAAAGTCGAGAAAATGTTCGAATACGGCTATCGCAAGTCGAATTACGGGCCGGACGAGCTGGTGACCGATGCGCACGGCAACCCGATTTCCGTAGTGGATGCGATGCTTTCGGCGGAGAAGGCCGCAGCCACCGAAACCGTGACGCCGCACCTGTGCTATTACTCACCGCGCATTCCCGGCAACACCGGTTCGGCCATCCGTCTGTGCGCGGTCACCGGCACGATTCTGCATTTGGTGGAGCCGCTGGGCTTCAACCTGCGCGACACCAAGCTGCGCCGCGCGGGCCTCGACTACCATGACATGGCCCATGTGGTGCTGCACCCGAACTTCGACAATCTGGTCGAGTCGATGCCGAACTCGCGCATCATCGCGTTCACCGCACACGCCACCAAGCTGTACACCGAGGTGGAATACAAGCCGACCGACATCCTACTGTTCGGCCCCGAGCCCGGCGACATCCCCGACCCGATGGACATCATGGAGCCCGCACGTGCTGAACAGGTGCGCCTGCCCATGCGCCCGTCTCTGCGTTCCTTGAACCTCACCAACTGCGCATCCATCGCCATCTACGAAGCCTGGCGCCAGCTGGGATTCAAGGGCGGAGCGTGAACGAGGAAACGTCAAGCCTCGCGAAAGTGAAACCCTAATTGCAGGGCGGTCACTGAGGAGCATTAGCTTAGACTTGTATCAGTGAGGCCGGTGACATGCGAATGCGCATGTCACGGCCTCACTGATTAAACGCTACGCCCGGAATCCGTATACGTCACTTGCGCGGCGAGATTGTTGGTGGGTGTCTGATCCAGCTGAAGTTGCGCAGCGTGGGGTGCCGTTTTCACATCGTATTCGACGGTGAACGTCGCACCGGGAGACAACAGACATGCGATATTCGCATAATACGTGGTACTGCCGGCTTTGATCTTCATAAAGTCACTCTGCAGCGCGGGAATCTGGTCCTTGGAGTCACTGGTGACGGTGATGTTGGATACGCTGCCGCCCACCGGCTGGGTAATGGCGATCGAATGCCCCACGACGCCCGGCTTGCTCAGATTTTCCATCGCGGCCCGAATCGCTGTCTTCTCGTCGTTCGAAGCTCCGGACTGGGCTACAAGGCCATTCATCATGCCAACGGGAATGTTCCGGTAATATAGGCGGGAAGTTTCGTGGATTGATCAGCCGTCATGGTGTTGGTCGTGGTGTAGGTAACGTGATATGTGGAAGAGCCGTCTTTGTTATCGGCAGTCTTGCTCACCGTGGCAGACTTCTTCATGTACCAGTCAGTTTTGGTCCAGCCCATTTCGTTGACGTATACGCCGGTGACCGGATTCTGCGCATCGGTGCCCGGCTCGCCAACCACGCCTGCTTTCTTCAGGACTTTCTGATCGGACTTATCGAAGGACCACATGTATACGTGTCGGTTCTCAGTGAGCTTTGGCATAGTGGCAACAAGCGATAGCGCCTTATGCGCGTTCAGCCCGGAAAGCATGCCATTGATGATCCGCTGAGCGCTTTCCTCAAAGAATGCGTCCTGAGCATTCTGATCAGTGATATCGATGTACACCTGATTCGACAGATACTGAGCAGTGTTCTGTGCAGTAAGCGTCACTTTTCCCGAACTCAACGTGATAGGCCCGGTCACACCGAGCAAAGACTGTAGCGCGACTGTATCGAACGACAGTACGCCGTCGATATTGTTCGAGCCAAACGACTGCCTCGCCCACACTTCTTTGGCATACTGAGCCGCGGCCGGGAAGTTCGGCGTCGCGGAGGCCAAGCGAATGTCACCACCATAGGAAACCCCAAGCCGTGAGATGGCATAGAGCTTGTCCACTTCATCCGTGCTGGTCACCGGAGCCGTCAGGTCGAACTTGGAGTCGGAATAGAACTGTCCCATGGAAATAGTGCCGTTATTGACTGTCAGCGTACCGACGGATCCCACCACGCCGCCAGCAGCCTGCGTTTCCGCATTGGTTTGCGAGAGAATCAGATAATTGCGGGTACCCTCATGACCGAACAATGCCGCCAAACTGTCAAGTGTGCTGGCAACACCATTGATCTGGGATGCAGCGCTATCCAATGTGGCTTTGCCGCTGGTCAATGCGTCACGAACCTGGGCGATATGCGGTTCAGGAGCTTCATTCAGCGCAGTGACCTGACGCTGTAGAGTATCGTTGCTTTTGCTGTTTTTCGACGATACTTCAGTCAACGTTTTGACATTCAGATTGCCATCCGCATTGGCAAGACCCGCTTTCTGCATGGTATTTGCCGCATCGGTAAGGCTTGGCAAAACGTCGGAAGCAAGAGTGTCCAACGCATCAGTGGCGATACGGGTGGCCGCAAAATCGTTACCTATCACCGGCAACATCGAAGCACTACGCCACACCCATCCATCAGCTGTCCCCGGGCGACCGTCGTATGCTGCTGCAATTGAGGAGCTACCGCTTCGATCGCGGTCATACCTGCCATGCTCGAGTCTTGGCCGGAACCGGCCAAAGCAGCACCAATGCCAGAATCACGCACCACACCCACTGATTGAGTGACTTCGTCTTTAATCACCATAGCCGAATGCACCAGCGCCGCGGCATAAGCGCAGAATGCCGCCAATACCACCACCACCGCTATAACGATGTTCCGGCCGGTGTGCTTGGTCTGGGTCTCGTTCTCTTTACCAGCCTTATGACGCATTCTTACCCCCCGTTATACGATTCCTCATATCGCCAGCAGAGTCTACACCCAATAAAAAAGCGGTTGGGTTCATGCACGCAACATGAATCCAACCGCTCTGTGACCCGCAGGTTAACAATCACTGCGCGGAAGTGGAGCCACCGTCGCTAGTCCCGCCGGATTGGTCCGGATTAGTAGGTGTCGTTGGCTGATCAGGATCCGTGGGATTCGTAGGATTCGTCGGCTGATCCGGCTTGGTCGGAGTCGTGGGTGTAGTGGGAGTATCCGGAGTCGTGGCGTCGTGGGAGTATCCGGAGTCGTAGGCGTAGTGCTGGTTCCCTGATCGACCTGCTCCCCATCGGTGGTTACCCCCCCGTTGCTGGTACCGCTATTGGAGGAATAACCATTGTTGCCGCCGGAGTTCTGAGAGCTGCTCGATTTACGCTGCTGCGCCGCAGTGTAGTCGTCCATGGACGATTTCACTGCCTTGGTAGCATCCTGCAAGTTTGTAAGCGATTTTTCGAGATCAGCTGCCTTCGGGTTGGACTGTTTGAGCAATGCATTCGCATCGTCAAGCGCCTTTTGCAGGGAGTCGCGCGTGCTTTCGTCTGAAACGGCACCATCACTGTCAGCCAACGTCTGCTGGGCATCAGAAACAGCAGATTGCAGCTTTTGCTTGGCGGTATCGATCTTCTTCTGTTCCTGGCTCTTCGTTACGGCTTTGGCGGCAGTTGTCACAGCTTTGGCACTGCTCTCGAGCTTAGCGTCAATGCGCGATTGCTTTTGGCGGATTTGCTCAGGGAAGCCGTGGGCGCGATATAGTTGCAGCTTGCGGCTTTGCCAATCGAATTCGCCTCTGTCACTGCGCTTTTCAGTGTGCTTACCGTAGCAGCATCAGCCACCTGACCGTCGGTAATGGCCTGCACGCTTTTGCTGTTTTCCAGCGCTTTCGAGAGTTTCTCCGACGCTTGGTGTAATTATCGCTGGAGGAGAGACACTGCGACATCGCGGTGGAGTGCGCATCATCTTTCTTCAGCGAATTCCAATACACCAATCCGCCGATGACAAGACCGATAATAATGACCACAGTAGCCACGATGGTCACAATAAGCCACGGGTTTATCTTGCGTTCCGGGATGACTGGTTGTGCACCATGTCGGCCGCGAAGTCATCAGCGCCTGCATTGTCAGAAGCCGACTCAGTAGTGGATTCGTCGGTTTGATCAGGGCCAGAAAACACCGGTAATTCACCGAACGGAGTGGTTGTATCACTGCCATCCTGCGGCGGCAGGGTCGAAGTTTCCTCGTCGCCATCCAGACGGGGGAATTCGATTGGCTTGATATCCCAGAACGTGTCGACGATATCGCCCGCCTGCGTTAAAGATGACGTGGGCGTGTCACGCTTTTCGTTGCTCATTACTGAACGTCTCCTTCTTCCATTCCCATGCAAATGACTTCCTCACAAGCTGCAACAGCTGCTCCGGTACACATTCTTATGGAGGCAGTCGTCACTCACCGCTCGTGGGAGTGATCCCACCTGTAACATTCACATTGAAATTAGGCACATCCGGCATAACCACGGTGAGAGGTGGTGCAGGTTTAGGCGGCGTAGGCGGAGAGAGAGGAGCCGGTGATGGCTGGGCTGTTACGGGTTGCTCCGACATAACCGATACTGGCGACGGCTGCGATACGGCCTGTGCCACGGACCGCGTCACGGGCTGGGCCTGCGCCGGTGCCATTTGCGCTGGAACCGTCTTTACCGGTGCCACATGTACCGGCTTCATCACTTCGGTCTCCGCAGCATTGGACTGGTAAGGCGCAAACACCGGCAACGAAATCTCCACAGGTTCCGCAGAAGCGGGTTCCGCAGCAACCGGCTGTGTTTCCTTCGCATGCTCGATCATGGTTCGAGCCGGCGCACCATTCACTCGGTAATGCTTGCGCATGCTGTTGAGTATGATCCATATTGCCTTATTGGTCTGATTCGCGGCTTTACGGAATACAGGGAAATCTTTGGTGAAGGGGTCCTCCACATCGCGAGGGGCCGGAATCATGGGGCGAATGAACGAGGACGCTTCGATGACCGAATTCAATCGCTCCTGCACAGTCAAGCCCTTGACCAAGTCATGCTGTGCGCAATACAGACACATGTTGGCAAAATCAGTGACGAGGAACGTGCGCCGAACGACCGCAGGAGCCATATCTACGATATTATTGCGCTGCTCTTCTTCGAAACAGAGAATCAAATCAGCGTTTTCCGCCAACTCTCGCGTGAGCTGACGGGACCGGAATTCACCCGAATCAATGCCCACGCTGTCCATCAGACGGCCACTCGAAGGATCGATGGGATGACCGACCAAAGCATGCGTGCCAGCACTCGAAACAGTAATGGAGGTACCAGAGAGGTATCGCCGCATCAACAACTCGCCCATGGGCGACCGGCAGACGTTGCCCGTGCAGACAAACATGATATGCATGGACCGTGTTCCTTCCTTGATGACCCTCGAACCGCCGTGCAGTGTTGATTACTGCTGTTGCTGCAAAGCCGACTGGTTGACCTTATCAACCGCTGCCTGCAATTGCTGCGAAGCACTCTGATATATAGCTGCGCTCATAATCTGGTCCGACAGCAACAGCTGCTGTGTCATGTTCAAAGCGTCGGAATATTGCTTACGCGTTTGCAAATCGGCACTAGATACCGCCGAACTAGTGGAAACGCTCTGCAGCTGCTCCAGCTGATCGCCGAGCGCCTGTTTCGCATTCAGAGCATCCTTGCGCGCCTTGGATGAAGCAACCGCATCATTCGCATCAAGAATTGCCTCGTTCTTCGAACCAAGTGCACGAGTCTGCTCGGTGATGGCTGCATCGGCCGCTAGATTCTGATCGGCTTCAGCATCAGGACTGCAACTATTCTCCGCCTGCTTGACATCACCGACCTTATCAATCGCCGCCTTCAGATTATCGATGGTCTGTGGGTCTGCAACGGCATCGGCCGCAGTCTGAGTGGCCGAGGTGGTTGACTCCACGGTCTTCTTGAGTCGTGTGACGCTCTTTTGATTGATGGTTATGGCTTGCTGGCAGGCGTCGAAGGCCATCTGGCTGGAGTCACGACGTTGCAATACGGTGAACCCGCTACCGGCCGCAGCCAAGGCTATGACCAATACCACGGCAATGATAATGGCCGATTTTTTCGCGTTCCATACCTTCGCCACCGCAGAAGTGCGGGGAGCAAGCGAAGAAGGGTCAAGGGCAGGGATGGAACCTTGCTCGGGCACCGTGGAGGGGAAAAGATACACTCGGTCCCCCATGCCCGAATGCCGGCCGACGTTTCCGCCGTTGAGATCGTCAATCGGCCAATTGTATTTTCTGCTCGCCATGCGCGATGCCTCTCTCTTACCTCTCAGCACTTGTACAGCGCCCCTGTACGCGGCACCTTTCACTCTGTTCGTAACATACATGTTTTACCAAAACCGCTCAACCATTAGCTTACGATGCGCTCAATTGTTCACCAGAATCTCTCTTTTGCCCATATATCCGCGTACCAACAACCCATATGAACATCCACAGCGCATAGAAGGCATAGCCCTCGAACTGGATATACAGATATGCCAACAAGACCATCCAACACACCGTCATCTTGTTCCATGCCCCGTTACGGGTGATGTGCATGAACAACAACACTACGCCGGCCAAACACATTAGTATGCCAAATTCGGTAATCGCATCTACATAAGCGCTCATCGTGAAAATGTAATGGTCTCCGGGAGGATTGCCCAGCAAACGGATTTCCTCATTTGACTGTGGTTTGCCTCCCATGGCCGTAAGTGCCTGCACTGCGGCCCCATATCCACGAGCAATGGCATCTTTGAGGTTGCCTATACCGAATCCAAAAAGGAAATGCGCCCAGTCGGCTTTCCACGCTTCAGCTGGGGCCAGCGTACGGAACAGCCGTGCCAAGGCGGAGAAATCTCCGTTTACCGGACCGTTGGCGAGCAACGATTCGACGCGCGGATTACGCAGCATCACCACTGACCCGCCGATTCCGATTACGCCAAGACCGGCAATGGTGATGATGATATCGCGCAGACGATGAAAATTCTCGGCAACGATCAACCACAACAGCAGTGCGACAACCGTGTCAATAAGGATGCGCACGCCAACGCCCATAACCGCCGCACCGAAGGCATACGAGAGCGTAAGAATGGCGACTTGCCTACGCTTGGTGAACCAATACAGTGGCATAAGTACGCCGAATACATGCATGCCGACGTATGAAGGTTCGGCAAAGAGGAACTGCACATGGTTGGGCACGTAGTTACGTTTCAGGATGCGCCGTGCAATCCATGTAATTGCGGGGGCATGTCCGTGTACGGCAAGGAATTCCAGAACACCTATTCCGAAAGACACCCAATATGCGATGACGACAAGTCTGATCGCATAAGTCCAATCCAGTTGTTTCAACCGAAACGCAATGTCCAGAGAAATAAGGCACGATATGCCCGAAAGAAGCGCCACAAGTGTTTGGAACGCCGTGTGCACATGGAACCCGATGCTCGCCCATCCATATACGGAAACCACTATCAATGCTGCTGGATACAGCATTATGGCTCCATAACGGGAGAACACGCGGGGCACAAATCGCACGTTAAGCAGCACATGGAGGACAAATAACACAGGAGATATCGGACTCCAATACATCATAGAGAATCCGAATACCGTGCCACCTGCGGGCAGCAGAGCTAGCGCCAGGCAAAAAACTATGTCCGTAGGGTCAGAGACCAATCCGGCCCCAAATAATCTAAGATGATCAACTAACCTGATTATTCTTTGCATCATCATTATATCAATTTAAGTTCTATGACATTTATATCGTAATCAAATTCTCTTATAATTCCACGAGATAAAAAGTTAATAGACCACGACGTCGGAAGCCATCAAACAGCTATCCGATTATTATCACATCCGACGATGACGACACCGTTTTGCAGGACGCCTTTTAATGAAAATTACAGTGAAGACAATAATCAGTAGAATTATGACCGCCGGCACCACAATTACAGGCAACCAATGATTATGAGCATTGCCCTTGGTTTTCACCTTTACGGATTGATTAGTCTCATCTTTTGATGGATCTAATGGCAATTGGTAGTTTGTATCCACTGCTCAGCAGAATCCGCTGCAAGCTCATGTCCCTTCACATTAGGATGTCGATTATCGGCTTGCCAAGTATCATCCCCTTCTATCCAATGTTCCCAGTCATCTGGAACATTTACCGAAGAAAAAGCCGTAATCGCAGTGACCAGCGCTTTTGCTCCAGAACCCCATTGATCAAGAATTTGAACATTATCGGGACTTCTCGGCATTATCTCCGGAACGAAGTTTACTTGCGCATCCGGATTCTCTTTCACGATCTTTCCGAATAGGTCCCTCGCCGCAGAAATAATATCGGTTACCGATTTTCCTGAGTTAACATCATTGAAGACACCAACCACGAAAATACGCCTAATCTTATTTTTATCAACTTCGTTAACTACCCTGTCATATTGTTTGTCATAGCTAAAGTTAGTTAGGAACCCAGCTCCACCATGAGCATAATTAGCACATTGAGCATTATCTTTTCCGCAAAAAAGATTTGCCCAAGTATCTAATTTCTGAACGATGGAATAATCGCCATATTTATAACCGGACAGACCGGTTCCATCTGTAGTAGAATCACCAATGAATACATCTATGTTGCGCTCAGCAGCAACCGATTCAGCGTTTGCAACGGCAGAGTAACAAAAGAGTGAGGCCACCGATAACACTATCGAACATAATATAAAAAATATGTGTTTAAATTTATCTCTCATATCAGGCTTTCTTCCTCATAATCTTCTTCGGGAAGACGAAAACAAAGTAAGAAATAATTGATGCAACTGTTCCCCAAATGAAGAAATTAATCGAAACCATCAATAATGGATTTATGTCCGGCCAATATGTATAAGAGATAAAGGCCAATGGCTCATGGAACAGGTATACACCTAAGCTAACTTCAGCGAGAGTCCTGGTAAATTTGTTTGATTTATTGGGCATGAGGAAGAAGATAACCACAAGGCACAGCCAAACAGCTATCAACTGTACGAACGTTCCGCCCCTTCCCATGTACATGAAGCCAATGGCTATGAGCATTAGGACAAAACCAACCACCAGCAAAGGCTTCGTTATATATTTACGTATTGTCGCTTCATGATTAAACAGGATGAATCCGAGCATGAAGAACGAGAAATACAGGAAGAACGGGGAGAGAGTTGGACTCCGCATCAATGATGCTCCATGCCATGTGTATTTTGTATAGAAAATAAGCATCATTACGCTTATAGCAAATGCAAATATATCAGCCCACTTAAATTTTTTAAGACAAAAATTAATAAACCACGCAATCAAGGAATAAAAGAACAGTGTAGGAAGATACCAAAGTTGTCCGTTATCATATCCCAAGAAGATATTTTTCCATAAAATATAAAGAAAAGATTGCCCTTCATAACCAGGATATTCAATAAGTAAGCGAATAGGAATCATCCAAATTAACGCAACCAACCAATACGGAATCACCAGACGACTAAATCTTTTAATAAAGAAATCCTTGAATCGCTTTTTCCACGAAGCGTAAACCAACGCAAAATCCGCTAATCAGCATCCAGAGACCCAATACTAACATAGCAAGATTCCCGACATGTGCGAAAACAGGTGCCTCTTGCGTTGTCCTATAATCTGTCCAATTGTACCAATATATGGTTGTACTATGACCAAATATGACGGCAAGAATAGCTACGACCCTTAGATTGACGATATCTGATCGTAATTTCTTATCGCCCATTCTTCTCCAATCACCCTACTGCGGAAACCTGTGAATGAAAATACAGTTCACTAGTGACCTATTTTGGCTTAGTCTACCCCATTCATCAAACAGATGCCGCTTATCAGACATCGGAATGTGTATCCATCGCCAATAAGCCTATAACTATGAACGTCAGCATGGTATGGAATATCCACACGCTGCTAGCTGTTCTATTATTTACATGCAGCAACAAATTGTTGATACATGGACCGCATGCCATACAGTTGAGCACGTGCTAGACCAGCTTGAGACATTTTGTTGCATCGATCAGGATTGCGTTGCAAAGAGACGATAGCTCGCGAAAGAGATTCCACTATTTGACCATCGCGTTCAACGATAACTGCACACTCCGGAGATGTATATTCTTCGATTCCGCCGGAACGCGTAACTATAAGAGGTAACCCTGCGGCCATGGCCTCAACGGGAACGAGAGGAGCTGCATCTTCCCACATAGACGGAACGACTTGTATATCGGCGGATTTAAGATATCGATACAATTGATCGTTGGGGACATAGCCGATATATGCAACACGATTGCCAAGATGGGACACTCTCTCAACAACGGCATTTACATAGGGAGTCCTATTGGATGGACCGAAGTCAGCACTGCTACAATCATCAATTTGACATGTTGATCGTCGATTTCTGATATGGCCTGCAATAGTTCCAACACACCTTTTTCACGCATAATGCGGCCACAAAAAATAACGATAAAATCATCATCAGTAAAGCCCAATGAACTTCTGATTCTTCTGCGCTCCGCAGCATCAACATGACGGCTAAAACGGCTCATATCTATTCCATTGTGGACGGTAATCACTTTTTGCTGTGAGGTGCAATTCATACACCATGCTTTGCCAACAAAATCACTAACTGCAAAGACGCGTGAGGCACTGCTGGAAAATGGTTTATCGAACGTTGGCGTGTAGTGTAGGTGATACCACATTTTACCGGGAAACGAATCATCAAATGCCGTTATACCGCTAGAAGGTCCGCCTTCAAACACTACACCGTCAAAAGATTCATGACGGATATTACGTAGGGCAACATCATAAAACGCAGATGGTGAAAGCCTTTGAGAGGGGAAGAATCTTCGAATGAATACATTTTTAACGCGATGTTTCAAACGTTCGAATACTGTTGTAGATGGTATTAAAACAAATTTCGTGTAATGCAATGACTTTGCAAGTCGTTTTGATTCATCATCGAATGTGGTGACTACTGTGAGATCAAGCTCTTTATATAACTCATTTTGATTGACAATCGATGTCATCAACGTCTCAATAGCGCCACCCTGCGTCGCCGGAACGGGAAGGAGCCCAGGCGCAATCAAACAAATCCGTTTTAACGGCATATTCATCTCCCATGCTGGATACTAGAGCGAGACGACTCAATTTTATCTCAATACACAAAACTCTACTCTTACCATGTATCTTTATGAGGGAAGGCATTATGCAACCAATTCTTCTCTGGCACACAGCCGACTGAAAAATATGCAATCATGAACCTCGATATATAAAACCATTATCTCGCGCTCCATCACTTCAAAGCGAATCGACGTTTATCGTATTTTTTGAGCGTGTAATTTGGGTTTGCTCGTCATTGAAGAAACGAGCACGAGATCCCGGCCCGTCGGCTTGGCCCGGCGGGGATGCTTGCCTATGGAAGACAGACTTGACATGGCCACCAGGCGAAGGCTCACGAACCGTTTCAAGGACGAATACGCGAAGGCCTCGAAGAAGGAGAAGAAGCTCATCCTCGACCGTCTGGTCGAGGTCGGCATGGGCAGGTCCACCGCCAGAAGGCTGTCAGGGGAATCGGCGCGGCCGGCCGGCAAGGGCCGCCTGGAACGCCGGCGCAAACCCGGTCCAGTGTTTTGCTTCGATGTTTGTTGACAGGCAGTGTTTTTCCGCAGTGTGGGCTGATGGTTTTCCCGGGTAACGTCATCGTTTCCCGGTGATGTGAGAGGCCTCGATGCCGCCGCTTGTATATTCCCGAGTTGCAATTCGAATCGGATTCTGCCGGTTGCAGCCAACCGCGCTCGGGAAGGAAAGGACGATGGCGATACCGATGCCCATTCAGCAAGATACCAGGAGACTCGACCGGCAGGGGATGTCCCGCGTGCAGATAGCACGGTTGTGCATGTCGATCGGGGACGGTCACGAAGTACGCGGATATGCGCGATCTAAGCCCGGAATGGCCCTCGGACCGCGGGTTCGTCGGCACGTGCTGGCCGCCTTGCACTAGAACACATTCACG
>ENA-OQHA01001001-OQHA01001001.1-human-gut-metagenome-genome-assembly--contig:-NODE-1001-length-12075-cov-2.475812_pt1 | contig 12075 bp, 17 predicted proteins | sample MGYA00242558_ERZ504707 | MGnify/ENA primary metagenome ERZ504707 (study PRJEB26092, sample SAMD00036197) | human gut metagenome | host: Homo sapiens | study: EMG produced TPA metagenomics assembly of... | reverse complement strand
TGAGAATATTGTGCTGGATTCAAAGAAAACTTATTCCAATCGCTTCCATACCGGTGGAGGCAATGAAGCCTATTCTGTTATGGCTAACACCCTGCGCGGCATCTATGGGACGGATGTACTGATCGCAACCGGAAACAGCTTTACGGGAAATGTGCTGAAAGCCGGTTACACAGAAAAAATGGCAGGTGACATGATCATGCCAAATGGTCTGGCGGCTTACAGCAGCAAGATGAGCGGTGCTGAACTGAAAGAGATAGTTAAAAACTTTGTAGAAGGCTATGAGGGAGGCTTTAATCCGTTTAACCGTGGCTCTCTGCCGGTGGTCAGTGGTATTTCTGTGGAAATCAAGGAAACAGAAGATGGTTACTCATTGAGCAAAGTTACAACGGGCGGAAAACAAATTCAGGATGAGGATACTTTCACGGTAACCTGTCTTGCGACACCAAAATACATGGAGGCTTATCCGGCAGATGAGAATATTGTGTTTGATGGAGGAGATACCACTGTGAAAGATACCTGGACAGGATATGTTTCAGATCGTGATGCCATTCTTGCAGAACCTGAAGATTATATGACTCTGAGGTGAGAAGAATGGATATTAAGAATCATAATACAGATAGAAAGAAGCCTGTCAGGAGAAAACAATTAAAGGCAGCTGTCTTTATAGCTGTTTTGGTGGGAATTGCTTTGATGGTTTTCCAATATTTTGGATTTGTGTCGAAAACTATTTATGAGGAAAGTGTATCTCATCTGACGGAGGTTTTTCATCAGTCTGATAATATGCTGAGGGAACTGACAGATAAGAATCTGAACTATCTTCATATGTGGGGTGAGAATCTGCAGGATATTTCCAACGAAGATGAAATTCGGGATTATATAAAGAAAGCGCAGGAAGATGCCGGCTTTTTAGACTTCTTTTTTCTGTCAGCTGACGGGAACTATAAGATGGCAACAGGGGAAACCGGCTACCTTGGATTACAGGAAAATATTGAAGATGAGATCCGGCAGGGAAATGATGTGATAACCAATGCAACAGTTCCCGGAAAATCCCAGCTCCTTGTTTTTGCCACTCCCAGGCCTCATGGAAGTTATCAGGCTTTGAATATGATGCCATTGCCATTGCCTATGAAACTCTGATATCGTAAATGTGCTGAATATTTCTGCTTTCAATGGAAATGCCCAGAGTTTTATTGTTCATCCGGATGGCCGTGTTGTGGTCGATCATTCTTTTGAGTCATGGGGGAATGTGTATAATTTCTTCGGTGTTCTGAGAGAGAATTCCGATATGTCTGAAAAAGAGATCAATAAGCTTTCGGAAAAGTTTAAAGCAGGACGTACCGAGCGATGCTGGTGAATCTGGATGGAAGGAGCTACTATCTGGTCTATGAAAAATCCAGGATATCCGAGGACTGGATGTTTCTGGGACTTGTCCAGGCGGATATTGTCAATGCCAGTATGAATAGCCTGCAGCGTAGTACAATGCTTCTTGTTGGCATGATCGTGCTCTGTATTGCCGCCTTTTTATCAGCCTTATCATTCAAAAAAGCAGGGCAAGTCTCAGGAGAAAAGATACAGAGATCCTGTACAGGGATGAGCTGTTTCAAAAGCTGTCAATGAATGTGGATGATGTTTTCCTGATGCTGGATGCCAAAACATATGAGGCAGATTATGTCAGCCCGAATGTGGAAAAACTGTTGGGATTTACGGTAGAGCAGATCCGGAAGGATATTTATGTTCTGGGAAAACTGCATCCACGGGATTCTAAGAATCCGAAGAAGAATTATCTGGAGGGAATCCAGACTTCGGAACAGAAGGAATGGGATTTTGAATATGTTCATCAGAAAACAGGAGAACGGCGTTGGTTTCATATTGTGGCAATGGGCAGTGAGGTGAACCGGAAGAAGAAATATATTCTGGTTATGTCGGACCGTACCTCTGACAGGAATATGAATCAGGCACTTTCTGAGGCAGTACGTGCTGCGGAGACAGCAAACAGGGCTAAGAGTAATTTCCTTTCCAATATGTCTCACGATATCCGGACGCCAATGAATGCGATCATCGGCTTTACGACACTGGCTGTAAGTAATATTGATGATAAGAAAAGAGTCAGGGATTATCTGGGTAAGATCCTTTCCTCCAGTAACCATTTGCTTTCACTGATCAACGATATCCTGGATATGAGCCGGATTGAGAGCGGAAAGATCCATCTGGAAGAAACAGAGGTCAGTCTGTCAGATGTACTTCATGACCTGAAGACGATCATCAGTGGCAGATCCATGCGAAGCAGCTGGAACTTTATATGGATGCCATGGATGTTACCAATGAGGATGTTTATTGTGACAAGACGCGACTGAACCAGATACTGCTGAATCTTTTGTCTAATGCAGTCAAGTTTACACCAGCCGGAGGAACCGTCTCTGTCCGGATCAGACAGTGTCCTGGGACACAGAAAGGCAGTGGACTGTACGAAATCCGGGTAAAGGATAACGGAATTGGCATGAGTCAGGAATTTGTGAAGAAGATATTTTCTCCCTTTGAGAGAGAGCGGACTTCCACTGTCAGCAGGACCCAGGGCACAGGGCTTGGTATGGCCATTACCAAGAACATTGTGAATATGATGGGCGGTACCATTGAGGTTCATACAGAACAGGGAAAAGGTACTGAATTTATTGTTCGTCTGCCATTTCGGATTCAGTCTGAGCATCAACGTATAGAGAAGATCGCAGAACTGGAAGGACTTAAAGCATTAGTTGTAGACGACGATTTTAATACCTGTGACAGCGTGACAAAAATGCTTGTGAGGGTTGGAATGCGTTCGGAATGGACACTTTCCGGCAAGGAAGCTGTTCTACGTGCACGGCAGTCTATGGAACTGGGAGATGCGTTCCATGCTTATATCATCGACTGGCGTCTGCCGGATATGAATGGCATTGAAGTTACCCGCCAGATCCGCAGCCTCGGCATGATACGCCAATCATTATCCTGACTGCATATGACTGGTCAGATATCGAAGTGGAAGCCAGGCGGCCGGAGTGACTGCTTTCTGTGCAAAACCAATGTTCATGTCAGATATCAGAAATACCTTGATGAGTGCTATCGGCAGAAGCTGGCAGAGGATACAATCCTTCCGTCAGTAGATTCGGATTTCAGGGGCAGATGTATACTGCTTGTGGAAGACAACGAACTGAACAGCGAAATTGCTGTGGAAATCCTTAATGAATATGGATTCCTGGTTGATACTGCCGAAAATGGTGTCGAGGCAGTGCAGAAAGTCCGAAATTCTACACCGGGTAATTATGATCTTGTGCTGATGGATGTGCAGATGCCTGTAATGAACGGATATGAGGCCACGAAACAGATCCGTGCGCTGGATGATCCGGCGCTGGCAGGAATTACTATTCTTGCCATGACTGCTAATGCTTTTGATGAGGACAGAAAGAAAGCACTGAAATGTGGTATGGATGGGTTCCTGTCCAAACCAATTGTCATAGAGGAATTGATCAGCATCCTGCAGAAGAACCTGGATTAGGTGTTCGGAGTATCAGAAAAACCACACAAATAAAGGAAATAAAAAATATGGATAAAAGTAGAAAAAAATCAATCGTACTATGTGCTGGTATATTTGTGGTTTTAGGAATATGGATGGTATTGACGGTACCATGCCGGGCTGCCGAGACGAATAACGATGAAAAGCAGTCACGGATCATCCGTGTCGGCTCATTTGAGGATACCTTTAATTATGTCGATAAAAACGGTGTAAGACGAGGATATGGATACGAACTCATGCAGGCTCTGGCAGGTTACACCGGATGGAAACTTGAGTATGTGAAATGTGACTGGTCTGACTGTTTTGATAAGCTTGAAAATGGTGAGATTGATATCATGGGTGATATCTCTTACACCGATGAACGTGCACAAAAGATGCTTTTCCCGGATGAACCGATGGGGGAGGAAAAATATATCCTTTATGCTGATTTATCGGATACGGATATTGGAATGTCTGATCTCAAGTCTCTGGATGGGAAACGTGTAGGTGTGCTCATGGATACAGAACCTGAGCTCATGCTGACAGAATGGGAAAATAAGAATGGCATACATACAGAACATGTAAATGTGAATAATAATGATGATGTCGAAAAGAAATTAGCAAATCATGAGATCGACTGTTTTGTATCTCTGGAGGAATCTATCTGGTCTGAACAGGGAATATCATCCGTTACCACGATTGGCAAATCAGGCATATATTTTGCAATAAATAAAGAACGCAGCGATATCAAGACGGAGCTGGACTATGCTATGCGTCAACTGGAACAGGATAGTCCCTTTTTTAAGACAGATCTGTATAAGAAGTATTTTACACTTGATTATATTCAGGTTCTTACAGGGAAAGAAAAGATCTGGGTGGAAGAGCATGGAGGTATCCGGATAGGATTTTTGAACAATGATCCGGCAATCTTTTCCATGGATGAAGAGACTGGAAAACTTACCGGTATGCTGGCGGAATATACCTCCTATGCCAAAGATTGTCTGGGAAATCAGACACTGGAATTTAATATACAGGCATATGATAATTATGATGAAATGATTCAGGCGCTGCAGAACCGTGAGATTGACATGATTTTTTATGTCGGCAGGAATCCATATTTTGCAGAACAAAACGGATATGCACTTACAAACACAGCCTGGACTTACAGTTTGATGGCCGTAACCGATGAGAAAAAATTTGATGAAAATAAGGTGTATACTGTAGCTGTGCCAAAGGAAAAATATGCCTTAAAACAGCATATTGCATTCAGCTATCCCGAATGGAAGATCGTAGATTGTGATTCGCTTGACAATGCAGCAGATATGGTCATCCAAGAAAAAGCAGACTGTTTCCTCATGGGAGCAAGCCAGGCGCTGATATATGATAACAGTCAAAACTTCAAGAGTGTTCCACTTACAAAAACAATGGAGGCATGCTTTGCTGTAAGAGGTGGAGAGGGAAGCCTTTTGTCAATACTGAATAAAACTATAAAGCTATGCCGTCTGACATGCTTACAAGTGCACTTGCTATCTATGACAGTACTGCAGATAAAGTAACATTTTTGGACTTTATAAAAGACAATATGCTCGCTTTTTTGTTACAGCAGGACTTTCTGTACTCACTATCATTGGTATTATCCTCGTACTTTTGCGGAAGGCAAAGAAAGCAGAAGCTGTCGCAAAGCTTGCGGCAAAGAATACAAAAAAAACTTAATGACAAACTGGAAATCGCTTTGAAAAAAGCAGAGGATGCCAGTCTGGCAAAGACTCGTTTTCTTAACAATATGTCTCATGACATCCGTACTCCTATGAATGCAATTCTGGGTTATGCACAGCTTATGGAGGAAGAACTAAAAGGAAAGGATCTGCCTGAAACTTCAGATCATCTGGAAAATTGCGGCAGTCAGGAAATCTTCTTCTGTCTATCATAAATAATGTACTTGATATGGCCCGGATTGAGAGCGGAAAGATGGAAATTGATGAGAACTATGGCCGGATTGAAGATATTCGGCAGACTTTATTTGAAATATTTGATGATGAAGCAAAGAAAAAGAATATTGCACTTCATTACACAATAAATGTAGAGCATGAACATATACTGACAGATACTACCAAGGTAAAAGAAATATTTGCCAATATCCTGAGCAATGCCATAAAATATACTCCATCCGGTGGTTCTGTTATGGTAAACATAGACGAATTAGTATGTGATGAGCCGGGTACATGATGGTAAGGACCAGGGTGAGCGATACCGGAATCGGTATGAGCCAGGATTATCTGACAAAGATTTTTGACGCATTCACGCGTGAGCGAAACACTACAAAGAGCAAAATCACAGGAAGCGGATTGGGAATGTCAATCGTAAAGAAATATGTTGATCAGCTCGGCGGAACAATAGATGTGGAGAGTGAGCCTGGAAAGGGCAGCACCTTTACTGTAACATTAAAACACAGGATAGCGGATGAAAGCTATTATGTGAAAAAACACGATGAAAGCTCGGGAACAGCCAGTGAAATCCTTGAAGGCAGGAATATCCTTTTGGCAGAGGACAATGATCTGAATGCAGAGATTGCAGAAGCAATACTTGAGCGTGCCGGTCTTAAGGTTGAACGTGTGGAGGATGGCATTCAGTGTGTAAACAGGATAACAAAAATGCCGGCAAGAACATATGATATGATCCTCATGGATATACAAATGCCCCAAATGAATGGTTATAAAGCAACACAGGAAATCAGACACTTGCCAGATAAGGATAAAGCGTGTATACCGATCATTGCAATGACGGCAAATGCATTTGAAGAAGATAAGCGGGATGCTGTTGCAGCCGGAATGAATGACCATATTGCAAAGCCGGTTGATCTGAGTATTTTAATATCTGTCATCGCAAAATATATAGGATGAAACAAGTTAAAGCCTGTTATTGCGTTCTAAAAAAAAATCCTGTATAATACCAAACTGTAATATTGTATCATTCAGCGAACAGAGAAATACGCTGTGAATCATTAAAAGAAGTCAGGAGGACATAAGTACATGCGAGTCGATGCGGACGATTTTGCCGACCTTGCAGCTGCGGGAGGGAGCACCACATAGACGTTAGAGAAATTGTAATTGAATCAGGAGCTATCGGGAAACTGGAAAAGGAAATGTCAGACGGTGATCTGAAAGAATATATTTCCCCGCTTCTGATCTGTGACACGAACAGTTACAAAGCTACAGAGGAACTGATGGAGGATATCTATGACCGGTGTCAGGTACTGATCCTGGATGCTGAAGGTCTTGAGGCAGATGAGCGTGCCGTGGAGATCGTGGAGAATTATATGGAAGAGGACATCGATCTTGTTCTTGCAGTTGGAGCAGGGACGATCCATGATCTCAGTCGTTTTGTCGCCCATCAGTACCGGATCCCTTTTGTCTCTGTGCCCACCGCAGCCAGTTCAGACGGATTTACTTCCACAGTAGCAGACATGACCTGGAATGGTGTAAAAAAAGTATTTCAGGCATCTGCGCCGCTTTTTGTCTTTGCGGATACAGATATTTTTGCAGAGGCGCCTGCAAGGCTTACAGCAGCCGGGGTGTCGGATATTCTGGGAAAATACATTGCGCTGGCAGACTGGAAGATAGCAAGTATTCTTATGAATGAATACTATTGTACAGAGGTGGTAAATCTGGAAACAAAAGCGATCCGGACTGTTAAGGATAATCTGAAAGAAATCGCAGCAGGAGAGAAAGATGCATGTGAGAAGCTGATGTATGCACTGATCCTTTCCGGACTGGCCATGCAGATGACAGGAAACTCCAGACCGGCATCCGGAGCGGAACACCATATGGTCCACCTCTGGGATATGGAAGTGGTCAATGGCCACCTGAATGCTCTTCACGGGGAGAAGGTTTCTGCAGCAACCATGTTGGTCCTTCTGGAATATAAAAAGCTTGCAGATGCTATCAGAAGAGGAACCTGCAGAGTGCATGCTTTTGCAGACGGAGACAGAGAACTCCTGCAGGAGACCTTCGGCAGAAAAGGGATTCTTGGAGCACTTGAAAAAGAAAACAACTCCGGAACTTCTGGATGATGTGAGCATAGAAACACTTTCCGGTGCACTTCCGGAAATCCTTAAGATCATAGATTTTCTTCCGGCAGTTACAGATATGCAGGAGATGATGAGTATCGTCGGCTGCATAAGCAGAGTCCGGGATATCGGACTGCCGGGAAAAGCAATCGAGGAAAGTCTCAGACTTGCACCGTATACAAGAAGAAGGCTGAGCCTTTTAAGACTCCGGAAAATGCTCACATACTGAGCGGGAACAGCTCATAAAAGGTTCTTTTGACTTGACATAAATTTTCAGGAAAGGCAGTGATGAACGGTTTGATGAGAGTAGGAATGGGATATGATGTACATAAACTGACAGAGGGCAGGAAGCTGATCCTTGGTGGTGTTGATATTCCCTGGGAAAAAGGTCTTTTGGGCCATTCGGATGCGGATGTTCTGATCCATGCGATCATGGATGCACTTCTGGGAGCTGCGGCTCTTGGAGATATCGGAAAGCATTTTCCGGATACAGATCCTGCATATAAGGGAATCTCCAGTGTGAAACTTCTGGTGCATGTTGCCGGATTACTGAAGGAGAACGACTATGCGATCGGAAATATAGATGCTACCATCATTGCTCAGAAACCGAAGATGGCGCCGCATATTCCGAAGATGAGAGAAAATATCGCAGAAGCACTTGGATTAAAATATCACAGCTGAATATCAAGGCGACAACAGAGGAAGGCCTTGGATTTACAGGACAGGGAGAGGGTATCTCCTCACAGGCGATCTGCTCCCTGTACAGAATCGGGAAATTGGAGGAAGAGTAACATGAAGATTTTTAACACACTGACACGCAGAAAAGAGGAATTTGTACCTCTGGAAGAAGGAAAAGTTAAAATGTATGTCTGCGGACCTACGGTATACAATCTGATCCATATCGGAAATGCCCGTCCTATGATCATTTTTGATACGGTGCGCAGATATATGGAATATAAAGGATATGAAGTAAATTATGTATCCAACTTTACCGATGTAGATGACAAGATCATCAAGAAGGCCATTGAAGAGGGTGTTTCCGCAGAGGAAATCTCTACCCGTTATATCAAAGAGTGCAAGAAAGATATGGCAGATATGAATGTAAAACCTGCTACAACTGCACCCCAGGCTACACAGGAGATCCAGGGCATGATCGACATGATCCAGACTCTTATTGATAAAGGATATGCATATCCGGCAGCTGACGGGACCGTTTATTTCCGTGTAAAGAAATTCAAAGATTATGGCAAGCTTTCTCATAAGAACCTGGATGATCTCCAGTCGGGATTCCGTTCTCTTAAGGTATCCGGTGAGGATCAGAAGGAAGATCCGTTAGACTTCGTGCTCTGGAAACCAAAGAAAGAGGGCGAGCCGTCCTGGCCGTCACCGTGGTGCGACGGACGTCCTGGCTGGCATATTGAGTGCTCTGTTATGTCTAAGAAATATCTTGGAGAAGAGATCGATATCCATGCAGGCGGTGAGGATCTGATCTTCCCGCATCATGAGAATGAGATCGCACAGAGTGAGTGCTGCAATGGTAAAATTTTTGCAAGATACTGGATGCATAATGGTTTCCTGAACATCGACAACCGCAAGATGTCCAAATCTCTCGGAAACTTCCGTACCGTTCGTCAGATCGGTGAACAGTATGATCTTCAGGTCCTTCGTTTCTTTATGCTGAACGCACATTACAGAAGTCCGCTGAACTTCAGCGCAGATCTTATGGAAGCAGCAAAGAACTCTCTGGAGCGTATCCTTGAGGCGGCAGGCAAGCTCAGTGACCGTAAAGACAATGGGGCGGCAGAGAATATCACAGAGGAAGAGCTTGCGCTTCTCAAAGAGGCAGAAGGTTTTGTTACCAAATTTGAAGCGGCTATGGATGATGATTTTAATACCGCAGATGCGCTTGCGGCAATTTTTGAGCTTGTTAAATTTGCCAACACAAACGTAGATGAGAACAGCTCAAAAGAGTTTGCCGGTGGCCTTTATGAGGAACTTTTTAAGCTCAGTGATGTGCTGGGACTGAAAATCGAGAAAAAAGAAGAGATTCTTGACAAAGAGATCGAGAATCTGATCCAGGAGCGCCAGGCTGCAAGAAAGGCAAAGGATTTCAAGAGAGCAGATGAGATCCGTGATGAGCTCCTGAAAAAAGGTATCATCCTCAAAGATACAAGAGAAGGTGTGAAATGGCAGAGAGCTTAAAGAAACTTAAAGAGCTGTTTGATCTGAAAGACGCAGACCTTCGGACTTATTCGCCGCTGACACTGGCCTATATCGGGGATGGTGTTTATGAGCTGGTGATCCGTACTATTCTTGTGAAAAAAGCGAACTGTCCGGTAAATCGTCTCCACAAAAAAGCCAGCAGCCTTGTAAAAGCATCTGCACAGTCGGGTATGATGGAGATACTTGAACCACTTTTGACAGAAGAAGAAAAAAGTGTATATCGAAGAGGAAGAAATGCCCATTCCGCTACCATGGCCAAACATGCCACCATGGCGGATTATCGGCGTGCTACAGGTTTTGAGGCGCTGATGGGATATCTTTACCTGAAAGAGGATTTTTCAAGGATACTGGAACTGGTCCATGCAGGACTTGAGAAGGAGGAAATTTAAATTGACTGAAATGATAGAAGGAAGAAATGCGGTACTTGAGGCATTTCGTTCCGGTAAATGTGTTGATAAACTGTTTATTCTGGATGGCTGTCAGGACGGACCGGTCCGCACCATCGCTAGAGAAGCCAGAAAACATGATACCATTGTAAAATTTGTTCCAAAGGAACGATTGGATTCCATGAGCGAAACTGGTGCACATCAGGGAGTGATCGCACAGGTTGCGGCTTATGATTATTCCACAGTAGAGGATATCTTAAAGAAAGCAGAAGATAAAGGAGAGCCTCCGTTTATCATTCTTCTTGATAATATTGAGGATCCTCATAATCTGGGAGCTATCATCCGTACCGCAAATCTTGCAGGTGCTCATGGTGTGATCATTCCCAAACACAGAGCAGTAGGACTGACTGCTACGGTTGCCAAGACGTCGGCAGGCGCACTGAATTATACACCGGTTGCCAAGGTTGCTAATCTGGGACAGACTATTGATGAACTGAAAGAAAAAGGCATCTGGTTCGTATGTGCAGATATGGACGGAGAGGTGATGTATCGTCAGAATCTGACAGGACCTATTGGCCTTGTGATCGGAAATGAGGGAAATGGTGTAAGCCGCCTTGTAAAAGAGAAATGTGATTTTACTACCGCGATCCCGATGAAGGGGGATATCGATTCCCTTAACGCTTCTGTAGCAGCAGGGGTCCTTGCTTTTGAGATCGTGAGACAGAGACTGTCAAAATAAATACATCAAATACAGCCATAGCTGTTCGGAGAAAAAATGTGCCGATATAATGAGATGACGGATGAAGCTCTTATCGAAAGACTTCGTGCAGGGGAATCTGCAATTGCAGATTATCTGATGGAAAAGTATAAAGGGCTGGTCAGAAAAAAGGCTCGTGCCATGTTTCTGATAGGCGGAGACACGGATGATCTGATACAGGAGGGGATGATCGGACTGTTTAAGGCAGTCCGTGATTACCAGCCAGACAGGGAGCGTCTTTTCAGTCTTTTGCAAATATATGTATTGACAGACAGATCTATACTGCCATTAAAAGTTCAAACCGCCAGAAACATCAGCCACTGAACACTTATGTGTCTTTAAGCGACGGAGAGGCGGAAGAAAGTTTCAGAGATTCCTGTGTGGAGTATGATAATCCGGAATCGATCCTGATCGACAGGGAAAATGTGGAGGCTCTCGAAAATGAAATAAAAAAGAGCCTGAGCCTCTGGAAAACAGGGTACTGCAATTGTATCTGGATGGAAATGGATATATGGATATTGCCCGGATCCTTGGAAAAACACCGAAATCCATTGATAATGCACTGCGGAGGATTCGTGGGAAAATTAAAAGCTATTTTTGAGAAGAGTAAATACCTCTTTCCTTTTGAATGTAAAAGTATTAAAATAATACTCATAAGGAGCAGAATAAGAAAGGAGGCCAAATTATGGCAAAGATCAATAAATACTGGGGACTTGTTGCAGTAGGAGCGCTTACCGCCGCCGCAGCAGGAGCTATCGCAGCACTTGTATCCAGACGATCCGTATGCGAAGAAGACTTTGAGGATGATTTCGAAGATCTTGATGATTTCAAGGATGACGAGAAGAAGGAAGAAAAAGAAGAGAAAGAAGTCTTCCAGGACTGGGACAAGACTGCATCTGAGACTGTAGAAGTTTCCAAAGAGGCAGAGGATGCTAAAGAGGCACCAACAGAAGCAGAAGAGGAAACACCTGCTGATGATGAATCGGAGGCCGAAGCAGAAGAGACAGAAACAGAAGAAACAAAGACAGAAGAGTAAAAAGAGAATCCTGCGTGCTGTGTCTGTGAGCGACAGCACACAGGATTTTTTGTGCTATAATCATGAAAATATGAATTTTTA
>ENA-OQHA01001000-OQHA01001000.1-human-gut-metagenome-genome-assembly--contig:-NODE-1000-length-12075-cov-4.143204_pt1 | contig 12075 bp, 14 predicted proteins | sample MGYA00242558_ERZ504707 | MGnify/ENA primary metagenome ERZ504707 (study PRJEB26092, sample SAMD00036197) | human gut metagenome | host: Homo sapiens | study: EMG produced TPA metagenomics assembly of... | reverse complement strand
CGCGGCGCCGCCCAGGTGCTCCTCGGCATTAAGCTCAACGGGCTCATAGGCGCCGGCGGGGTAGTCGACGGCGGCGTGCGTACCTTTGAGGGCTTCGGCGCTGGCAGAGATAAAGTGGCGGTAGACCTGCGAGGACACAACGGTGATGACCGAGCTCACGGCGGCACCAATTACTGAACCAGCGATACCAATCTTGGAGGCAAGCGCCACGCTCGTGGCGGCAGCTGCGGCGCCGGCGATGATCTGGGGAATGGAAATGTCATCGAACAGGCCCTTTTTGGGCGCGATGGCCATGGTCTGTCCGATGGAATGGTTCTCGTGCACGCCGTTGTTGAGCGATGCCGGCGTCATGACGCGCGTGCGCGGCGCGTCGGTGTACTTGGTTGTCATACGGGGTCCTCCCGGTGTAAATCTGCTTCGTTTCGTGTAGCCATCAGGGTACCCACCAGATGTGAATCATACGTGACATTTAACAGATACCATCAACTCATCAAGGGGGCCTGCTGTCTTTGGTGCAATAGCTTGATGCTAAACTGGATTTATGTTTGCGAGGTGGTTTACGTGATGTACCCGTATATGACATTCGAAGATGGAACCGAGGTCATTCATTCTGACCTGATTACAGATGGCGATATTGAAAAGGTTATCGTGCATTTTGAGCGACCGACGGCAGAGGGCTTCGACTCCGCTCGTTGTGAGTTGCCTTCCTGTTCGTGGACTGACTGGGAAGGGCATTTTACTCAGAGTGAAAAACGAGCTTTCGAAGAGTGTCTGAGCAAATAATTTAGATTAGTTCGAGTTTAGTTCGAATAAAGAAGCTGAATGCGATGACCTAAAGCGTATGCATTTTTAGTATTAGATGCGTATGAAATGGAGGATGTGAATGGATGAGCTAATAGACTTTAAAAAACGATTTCTCAAGAATGGCGAGCTGGTTTCAATTCCAAAAAAGGAAAGCTATAAAAGAATCATGCTGCTATGGGCCGTCTCTTTCTTTGAATTAAATACAAGTTATACGGAGCTTCAGGTTAATCGTGTGCTGTCACAGCTCTATCCTGATTATGCCGTGTTGAGGCGGTACTTGGTTGATTATGGATTCCTATTAAGGGATGAACGAGGCCTGAAATACGAGGTTAATCGTGATGTTCACGGTATTGAGAGCTAGCCGTCCGGTTCGGGTCCTATATATTGCTAGAGGGATAAGCGAAATAGGCAATTGGTGTGCGAATATTGCTTTGCCAATGCTGATTTACGAGGTAACTCACGATGTTTCTGCAACTGCTTTGATGGTCTGCTGCAGATTTGCCCCCTCTCTGTTTTCAGTTGCGCTCGCGCAGCTGCCTCAGAAGATGGGTATCGGGACACTGCAGGCCATGAGATTGGCAGACTTAATTCGCGCGGGATTATTCGTTTGCTATATTTTTGTTGATAGTAAATGGAGTATGTTTGCTATTACGTGCGCGGTATCGCTTTGCCGAACGGTAGAAATGCCCTGCTTTTACTCGTTGTTAAGAGCCAATACGAATAGTATCAATCGCGACGTAATTAATAATTCGTTTGGGTTCCTGCAGAATTTGATGATGGTTCTGGGGCCAGTTGCCGGCGGTTTTGTTGTCGCTCAATTTGGGGCGGAGGCTGTTCTTGCATTAGACGCGCTTTCTTTTGCCGCGTCGTTCTGGTTGCTGCGAGATGTTCCGTCGGTTATCGAGGTTAATGATAAAGAGGGAATAAGCAAAAATGAAAAAAACAGGACTGCATTTAGTGATCTTAGCGCGAAGCACTTGGCAATTGGTTTCCTATTAATCGATATTTCTAGTGGCGTGGCATTCGGCTCTCTGAATTCTCTTTTGCCAGCTATAGCGCAATTGCAATTTGACTCGTCATCGATACAATACGGATTCCTTCAGAGTAGTCTTACAATCGGACTGTTGTTCGGAAATACAATATATGGTCGTTTAATCAGTGGTTCCGATTGCGTTAAATCATATTGTTTTGTGACGTATCTTGCGCTCGGTGCGTATCTGGCGTTTGGCTATCGCTATGCGTCTGGGATATCGTTTATTTTCCTTTTTATCGTCGGTGCCGGAAACGCCATTCAAGATGTGCTTCTCATAACATCGCTGCAGGATTTGGCGAGAGACGGATCTGAATCGATAAGCCTGTTTTCAATTAGGGAGTCTTTGCAATCGGTTGCTGTTGTTATTTCAACACTTCTTGTTTCGCTGTTCACGAGCATCGCGATGTTCTCAATTCTCGTTACAGGACTTGGTGTATTTTCAATTATGATGGTAGTTGTGTTTCAATTGAATTATTTGCGAAAGATGTGACGTTGATATGCCTAAAACGCTTTTAGTATTTCCCCCAGGATGGAGTCCAGTGGGGCCGTATCTTGCCTTGCCTGTTTTGAAGTCATATCTTCAAGAGGTTGAACAATACAAAGTTGACATTGTTGACTTAAACGTGGAATTTTACGATGACCTCCTATCTTTTAGACATGTCGAAGAGTGCTGTAAAAGGTATCGGGAATCAAAGGATTCGTTTAGTTCGAATGTTCAATTAACAATCGAGTTGATACAAAAGTCGGCACTTAATGTTGACGAGGCAAAAGATATTTTCAGATCGAAGAGATACTTTAATCTAAAAGAAAGACAATATGCTGAAAACATTTTTAGAAATGCACTCTATATCATAAATCACGTCTCATATGGAGTTAAATACACGTTCAACTCCATAGATCTGCCCTATGATTATTATTCGACACCAGAAATAATGAAATCGCTTGCGGATACCTTGCATAATCCGTTTATTTCCTTCTATGAAACTGCCTTTCTTAAGCGTATTCAGAGGGAAAAATTCGAGTTTATTGGGATTTCGGTGAGCGGCTGTTTCCAATTGATTTCTGCAGTTACGTTAGCGAAACTGATTAAGGAAGAATGTCCATCTGTTAAACACGTCTCATTGGGCGGCAATTACATTACTCGTTTAGCAGATGACTGCATGAAAGAATGGCATCCCTTTTTTGAATACATTGATTCGATAATGATGTATGACGGCGAAGAGCCGCTTGCACGTCTTCTTGAGGCTCTTGACTCTGGTGATGACAATCTCGACTGTGTTCCAAACCTTTGCCATGCTAAAGGTGGAAAGATATATAAAAACCATCGGATTGAGCAAACATTTATCAACGATACAGTTCCCGATTTCGATGGCTTCGCCCTTTCTAAATACTTCATGCCTGAGTTAATATTGCCGGTTTATTCCTCTAGGCAGTGTTTTAATCATTGCGCCTTCTGCACCATTCCCGGTGCCACCGGTGGTTGTTACCGAAAGATGCCTATATCGAGAGTATTTGAAATAATGTGTCGGTTAAATGAAAAATACGGCACGAGAGTTTTCTCTTTTGTGGATGAAACATTCGAAGGCAAAAGAATGGAGCAACTCGCGGATGAAATAAACGCATCGGGAAAAACGTTTTTCTGGCATGGAGAAACGAGGTTCTCTCCAACCCTAAGTACAGAAGTTTTTAACAAGATATTCCAAAGTGGATGTAGGCAGATTCAGTTTGGCCTCGAGTCATACAACCAAAGAGTTCTTGATCTAATGAAGAAGAACACGAGAGTTGATTGGATTGATCGCAATGTCCATGATTGTCTCAATGCGGGTATTCCTGTTCATCTATTTTTTATGATTGGCTTTCCGACCGAAACTAAAGAAGAGGCTCTGAACACCTTAGCTTATACAGAGAATGTTTTGAATTATTCAAAACAGGTATGTGGTGTTCCATATTCCACGAGAGGATTTACGAATTTTGGTCTCGTTATGGGGTCGGATGTTTGGAATCATCCCGATAAGTATGGTGTCTCTGTAATGCCGAAGTCCCAATATGAGGATTTGCGCCTCGAAGTGGATTATGTTTCAGGCACTGGTTTAACTTTAAATGAAGCAAAATCCTTATCTGATGAGCATCATATTGATTTTTATATGCAAGAGGTCATAAACGGTAGCGACACAATTGACTTGCCCCAGCGGCTTCATATTTCAGAGGTGACCTGGATCCTAGATTCTATTCACGCTGTCAGGTATAAGGGACATTTGACCAAAGTAAAGCGACGGCTAACTAGTCTAAATCCAGCTGATCGAATCTGGCTGGATTCCAAGACCTCTGTCGTGCTCGTTGAGCCATTTGCCTACTTCTATAATTCTGAATACCATCATGTCTATGCTGTTTCCCAGTTGGTATACCTTAAGTTGGCCCGTTTATTGGAGGCCGATTGTAGCATTTCTCTTATTCTTGATCAGGGCGACCTCGAGCTGACAAGGGCGATAGAAGAACTGTTGCATTATGGATTGCTGAATACAAATATCGATGCCGATTATGTAATGCACGATAACGGTTTTCAATTGGTTAAAAGTTCGTTTGTTAAAGAAGTCGGACGCTCAAAAGAGGGGTTAAGAGTACTGCTGAGTTGTGCCACCCATAGAATGTGTGCGGTTAATGATTTTTCGTTCGCTTTGCTTTCGTTGTTTGAAAAGCCGATTACTAAGAACGAGGTGCGCGACATTTTGAAAAAAGAGGGACTATCGACAAACGAGGAGCAATTAAACAAGTTGGTTGATAATTGCATGAAAGCAGATATACTACAATTGATTAGATAGAGGAGGTTTCTGCATGGACGTTATTAACAAAGATCTCTTGGAGCAACTGAAAGAGTCTCAGGAAGAGGGCGTCGTGGTAGAAGTGTTCGACTTTGAGGACTACATGGATAAATTCTGCCATTAGTTTCGGAATTAACTTGCCTCGCTTAAAGGAGAAGTCGATTATCGATTTCTCCTTTTTTAATTAAAGATATTTTTGGAATACATGCTCTTAGCACAGGTTGGCGTCTCAGTAAACTGAGAGGTTGCTTTGGCTAGTTAGAGATATGTGAACGTCCGTTAGACTGAATCTCAGGGTAGAAGGGGCCTCCAGTGTCCAGATCAACAAGGCAATGCTGCGTTTCGGCTAATAAGAACGATGGCTTTTTGCGTGTGGCGGCGGCGTCGCCGCAGATTCGCGTGGCCGATGTCGAGGGTAATGCCGAGGTTGCGCTGGCAGCTGTTCGCAGAGCTGCCGAGCGCGGCATTCGCGCGTTGGTGTTGCCCGAGCTTAATCTGTGCGGCTATACCGCGGCCGATCTGTTCCATAACCGCACACTGCTGCATGCCTGCGAGGCGGCACTTGTGCACATCCTTGATGAAACCCGTGAGTTGCCGGTCGTCTTTACCATCGGTCTTCCCGTTGCAGTTGCCGAGAATATCTACAACTGCGCCGCCGTGTGCTGCGCGGGCGAGCTTTTGGGCCTCACGGCCAAGAAGTATCTGCCCAACTATGGCGAGTTCTATGAGCGCCGTTGGTTTGCTCCGGCGCCTGCGGATCCCGTGTGGGTTGAATTTGCCGGTCAGGGTCCGGTCCCGCTGGGTTCGGGGCTTGTCTACCGTTGCTGTGATGAAGGCGCCGAGGACCTGGTGCTGGGCGTTGAAGTCTGTGAGGACCTGTGGGTGCCGGCACCCCCTTCGACCGAGATGGCGCTTGCCGGTGCGACGGTGATTCTCAACCGTCGGCCTCGGACGAGATTATCGGCAAGGCGGATTACCGCCGCAGCCTTATCTCCAATCAGAGTGCGCGCCTGTACTGCGCCTATGTCTACGCCGATGCGAGCGAGGGCGAGTCCACGACCGACATGGTCTTTGCGGGCGAGAACCTGATCTACGAAAACGGCTCTAAGCTGGCCGCCACCAAACTGCTTACCTGCGACATGGCCGTCGCCGATGTTGACCTTGACCGCCTGGTTGCCGAGCGCCGCCGCTCGACGACGTGGACACGCGCGGACGATGCGCCGGAGGACACGACCGTTGAGTTTTCGTTTGAGGGTGTGTTGGCCGAAGAGCCTGTCCTGCGCGATGCCTGCGATATCGACCGCGTTTTCCCGCGCGCGCCCTTTGTGCCGGCCGACCATGGCGACCTGGCCGAGCGCTGCGAGACCATCCTCGACCTGCAGACTGCGGGCTCAAGACCCGCCTTGCCCATACGGGTACCAAGGCGGCTGTCATCGGTCTTTCGGGCGCCTGGACTCCACGTTGGCACTGCTTGTGACCGTGCGTGCCTTTGATGCGCTGGGGCTGCCGCGCACAGGCATCACTGCCGTGTCCATGCCCGGCTTTGGCACGACGCATCGTACCAAGTCGAATGCCGAGTCGCTCGCTCGCGACTTGGCGTGAGCTTCCGCGAGGTTTCGATCCACGCGGCCGTGGAGCAGCACTTCAAGGACATTGAGCACGATTCGGCCGTGCAGGACGTGACTTACGAGAACAGCCAAGCCCGCGAGCGTACGCAGATTCTGATGGACTTGGCCAACCAGGCTGGCGGCTTTGTCATCGGCACCGGTGACCTGTCGGAGCTGGCGCTCGGCTGGGCTACCTATAACGGAGACCACATGAGCATGTATGCCGTCAATGCGAGCGTGCCCAAGACGCTTGTGCGTCATCTGGTGCGTTATGCGGCTGATGTCTTTGGCGGGCGTATTGCCGAGACGCTGCTCGACATCCTCGATACGCCGGTGTCCCCCGAGCTTCTGCCGCCCACGGGCGACGGCGAGATTGCGCAGAAGACCGAGGATTTGGTGGGCCCGTACGAGCTGCACGACTACTTCCTCTACTACCTACTGCGTTTTGGCTTTGAGCCGGGCAAGATCTACCGCATGGCGCTCAAGAGCTTCGAGGGCGTCTACGATGCCAAGACCGTTCACACGTGGCTGCGTACGTTCTATCGTCGCTTCTTTGCCCAGCAGTTTAAGCGCAGCTGCCTGCCGATGGTCCCAAGGTGGGCTCGGTGACGCTCAGTCCGCGCGCGATTGGCGTATGCCGAGTGACGCCAGCTCGCGACTGTGGCTTGCGCAGATCGACGCGCTTAATGCAATTGACTAAGGTTGGCTAAATTGAACCAATGCGGGGGTTGCAAGCGTTACACTTTTGCAATCTGATGGCCCGTATCGCGCGGCGCTCTTGTCGGAGCGCCGCGTTTTTCATATCGAAAGGTGGCACCATGCAGGCATCGCAGCGTCTCGACCGCTTTGGCGCGGAGGTCTTCGCCTCGCTCAACAACAAACTGCTTGCGCTGAAGGCTCAGGGCAAGACCATTTACAACATGAGCGTGGGCACGCCCGACTTTAAGCCGTACGACCACGTGGTCGAGGCGCTCACGCAAGCGGCCCAGGACCCCGAGATGTGGAAGTATGCCCTGCGCGACCTGCCCGAACTCAAGCAAGCCGTGTGCGATTACTACGAGCGTCGCTTTGGCGTTTCGGGCATTACGCCGTCTATGGTGCAGTCGTGCAACGGCACGCAGGAGGGCGTTGGCCATTTGGGCCTTGCCCTGCTCGATCCGGGTGACACCATTCTGGTTCCCGATCCGTGCTACCCGGTCTTTGAGGCAGGTGCCAAGATCGCCGATGCCAAGCTCGAGTACTATCCGCTGGTGGCGGAGCACAATTACCTGCCCTATGTGGCGGGTATCGATCCCGAGGTGGCCGATCGTGCCAAGTACATGATTGTGTCGCTGCCCGCCAACCCGGTGGGCTCGGTGGGCACGCCCGAGGTCTACGAGGAGATCATCGCTTTCGCCCGCGAGCACGACCTGCTCATCGTTCACGACAACGCATACTCCGACATCGTGTTCGACGGCGAGCCGGGCGGCAGCTTCTTGCAGTATCCCGGCGCGCTCGAGGTGGGCGTTGAGTTCTTCTCGCTCTCCAAGTCGTTTAACGTCACCGGTGCGCGTATCGGCTTTTTGGTCGGTCGCGAGGATGTGGTCTCGGCCTTTGCCAAGCTGCGCGGCCAGATCGACTTTGGTATGTTCTTCCCGATCCAGAAGGCTGCTATCGCCTGCCTGAACGGTCCGCGCGATGAGGTCGAGGCGCAGCGTCTGAAGTACCAGGAGCGCCGCGATGCCCTGTGCGACGGTCTTGAGGGCCTGGGCTGGGAGCGTCCCAACGCGCATGGCTCTATGTTTGTGTGGGCCAAGCTTCCCGGTGGTCGCACCGATTCCATGGCGTTTTGCGAGGAGCTCATGGAGAAGGCCGGCGTTGTGGTGACGCCGGGCGCGAGCTTTGGTCCTTCGGGCGAGGGGCACGTGCGCATGGCGCTGGTCTTGCCGCCCGACCAGATTGCTTTGGCTGTCGAGGCATCCGCGAGGCGGGTCTGTATTAGAAACCTGTTTCGACTCGTCAATAGCTCGAAACCGATTTCGTGCAGTTATTTTACGAATCCTGCAAACAATTTCGGTAAACGGTCGATTTTTGGCTGCGAATAGGAGCATAATCAAAGTCCCGATTGGATGTATTGGGATTACGACAAGCCGCTCGGGTCGTTCCCGGGTGGCTTGTTTGTGGAGAGAGATGGGAGTTTCTAATGGTTAACGAGAAGAAGGTCGCTATTGTCGGCTGCGGTTTCGTCGGTTCGTCTTCGGCGTTCGCGCTGATGCAGAGCGGTCTGTTCTCCGAAATGGTCCTCATCGACGTGGACAAGAACCGCGCCGAGGGTGAGGCCCTGGATATCGCGCACGGTATGACGTTTGCCGAGCCGATGAAGATCTACGCCGGCGATTATTCCGATGTCGCCGACGCCGCCATGATCGTCGTCACCGCTGGCGCTGCCCAGAAGCCCGGTGAGACTCGCCTGGACCTGGTCAACAAGAACGTCAGCATCTTTAAGTCCATTATCCCCGAGATTAAGAAGTCCGGCTTCGACGGCATTCTGCTCATCGTCTCCAACCCGGTCGATGTTCTGACCTACGCCGCCATCAAGATGTCCGGCCTGCCCGAGGGCCACGTCATCGGTTCCGGTACCGTGCTCGACACCGGCCGTCTGCAGCAGATGCTTGGTGCCCACGTCGAGGTCGACCCGCGCGATGTCCAGGCCTATGTCATGGGTGAGCACGGCGACTCCGAGTTTGTCGCTTGGTCCAGCGCTCAGGTTGCCGGCGTTCCGCTGAACACCTTCTGCGAGCTTCACGGTCATCTGGAGCATGAGGCTGCCGAGAAGCGCATCGCCGAGGACGTCAAGAACTCCGCCTACACCATCATCGAGAAGAAGCACGCCACCTACTACGGCGTCGCCATGGCCGTCAAGCGCATCTGCACTGCCGTCATGCGTGACGAGCAGACCGTTCTGCCGTTTCCTCGCTCATGGTGGGCGAGTACGGCCTGTCCGATCTTGCCATCTCCATGCCGACCGTCGTTGGCCGCGACGGCGTTGTCTGCCGCGTCCCCGTGCCGCTGAACGATGACGAGCAGCATGAGCTCACTGCCTCCGCCAAGGCCCTCAAGGACATCATCGACAGCGTCGACTTCTCCTGCTAAATCAAGCTCGCGAGAGCGAAAAGCTACAATGAAGGCGTCCGAGTCCACACGGTCCGGGCGCCTTTTTGGTGCAAAATAACCTGTCCTCGATGCACCATAGTTGATGGGAGGGCCATGTCGGATTCGCCTAATTTTTTGACCTATGCCCAGACGGCGTTTGACCCGTTTGAGGAACGGCCGTTCTGCGCGGTGGATAGCCTGGTCTTTGCGTGGTTGTCCTATTTGCGTTTGCCGGGTGATATGGCGGAGCTGACGAACTGGCAGGGCCTAGACGTACGCGAGCTGCTTCGTGCCGAGTGCTATCGGGACATGATTGGCGACCTGTGGGATCCAGAGGGGAGCAGGGCCTTGTTGGAGGCCGTGGCAGCAAGCCCTCGCTACCGTGGCGTGCACGTTTGCGGCTATCGTGCCGTGAGCGATGTGGTAGCGACAGAGCAGTTTGCAGCCATGGCGTTCCGGTTTCCGGCGGGGTTTAGCTATCTTTCCTTCCGGGGGACCGACAGTACGATTGTGGGCTGGAAAGAGGACTTTAACATGGCGTTCCGGTGTCCTGTGCCGGCCCAGGAATCCGCGGCGCGCTATGTGGACGAGGCGGCGGATGCGATTGACGGGCCGCTTTTGTGCGGAGGTCATTCCAAGGGTGGAAACCTTGCGGTGTACGGTGCGGCGATGCGCTCCGATGTCGCCCGTGAGCGAATCGAACGGGTGTATTCCCATGATGGTCCTGGCTTCGTCGAGGAGTTTCTGAACGGCAACGCCTTTGCCGATCTTTCCGGCCGCATCGATAAGACGCTACCTCGGTCGTCGATCTTTGGCATGATGTTCGAGACACAGGAGGACTATGCCATCGTTGAGAGCACTGAGTTCAGCCTGCTGCAGCACAATCCCTTTAGCTGGGTGGTTGATGGTCGCGACTTCGTGTACTGTGAGCGCCTGTCCGCCGGTGCTCGATACGTTGATGGCTCCATTCGCGAGATGCTGCTGCAGTGTCGCCTAGCGAGCGCGAGCGTTTTGTAGATGCGTTGTTCTCCGTGTTTGAGGCTACGGGTGCTGAGCGGTTTGCGGATATCGCCGGGAATCTGCGCGAGAGCCTGCCCGTGATGCTCCAGGCTGCGCAAGGCTTTGACGAGGATACGCGACGCTTTGTCTCGCAGACTATCGTGGCAATCCTTAAATGCGCACTGCTGCCCAAACGACCCCAGATCGACATGCCCGCTGCCGGCAAGAGTTTGGCAGAACAGCTCGAGGCTTGGCAGTCCGAGCTCCTGCGCTAACCATTGGTGCAAAGCAACCTGTCCCCGATGCACCAAGCTTCGATGCGCCTGGGGCGGGCTCGACCGCTATACTGGTTCGTGCCGAAATCGATCTAGAACGGAATGCCGTATATGAAAATCAATCACGCGATTCTGCATATCCTGGACTTTGACTCTGCCGTCAACGTTATGAGCCAGCGCGAGCTCGATATCGAGAGCCGTACCGTGCGCAACTTCGTGACCACGCATCTGCGCCGCGCACGTACCTCGGCCGACAATAAACGCGCCACGTTTGCCGAGAACTCTGCGTTTGGCGGCGAGCTCAAGGGCTATTTCTTTGGCGAGCGCGAGTTCGTGGACCTGTCGCAGCAGATTGCGGAGTTTATCTCCTCCGAGCTCACCAAAGCCGAGAAAGCCGAGTCAACCGACGTGCTCGTGGCCGATTTTGACGACGATGAGGATGCCCGCTGGTTTGCCGTGATGCTGCTGGGCTCCAAGCAGGCTTTTATGCACGAAGTGGGCCGCGAGGAGGGGGAGGTGCGCAACGACATCGCGCGCCACTACGCCATTCTGCCGAACCCCTCGCAAAAGGTGCCGAGCTATGCCATCGTGCGTGCGAGCACCATGGAGATCGGTTACGTGGACAAGAAGCGCAAGATTGCCGGTGAGGACCGTATGCTTATCCCCGATGGCCTGCTGCAGTGCGACACGGGCGTATCAGGCAAGGAGGTCATCGACACCGTGACGCGTGTGGTCGAGGAAGTCGCCGAGGAGCACGGTGCCAATACGGCCGTGGCGCTCGCCAAGGTTAAGGCTGCCGTCGCCGAGAAGTCGAGGATGACGAGGAGCTGCCGCCCTGGGATATCGTCGATGAGTCTTTGAGGACGAACCGGTTATCAAGGAGAGCGTGCGCGCGGCACTGACTGAGGAGAAGGTGCCTGAGCGTGTGCCCGTGGAGCGCAAGCAGGTCGAACGCGCGGCCGTGCGCAACCACAAGATTCGTACCGATACGGGCATCGAGATCAGCTTTCCGGCCGAGATGGGCTCGAACTCCGAGTACATCGAGTTCGTCAACGAACCCAACGGCCTCATTTCCATCGAACTCAAAACATCGGCAGCATCGAGAATCGATAAGTTGCGTTACGCCTGCAGCGAGAAAGCGAAGGCCGAAGCCTCGGATGAGGGCTTCGGCCTTTTTACTTGGGGCTTAATTTCGCTACTGGTTGAGCATAAGTCAGCGAAACGCCCCAGAGCGAGCAAGGTGACGTGAAAGAGGAGGGCATTGACCTTTTGGTCATGCCCGACGACTGAACGTCAGATTGCCGCTCTGGGGCGTTTGCAGCGTCGGCTAGTTACGCGGTTTGGTAAAACCGCGTAACCCTACAGTTGACGTAAGCTCTCTTCCAGACCGGTCTTGCTGTCAGTCT
>ENA-OQHA01000999-OQHA01000999.1-human-gut-metagenome-genome-assembly--contig:-NODE-999-length-12083-cov-5.799180_pt1 | contig 12083 bp, 12 predicted proteins | sample MGYA00242558_ERZ504707 | MGnify/ENA primary metagenome ERZ504707 (study PRJEB26092, sample SAMD00036197) | human gut metagenome | host: Homo sapiens | study: EMG produced TPA metagenomics assembly of... | reverse complement strand
TCTCAGCGCACTCTTTAACCAGGACCCTTTTGTAGAGGCCGTAGAAGAATGTTTCTGTCACATCCCAGTGATGGAAGAGGAAGTAGACGAATACCTGGCACAAAAAATGGAACAGGTACCGGAAGATACCAACTATGAACTGCAATTTTCCGTACAATCAAACCTGCTGTTTCAGAATGCGTATGCCTTCGTGGAATCATCCAATGCCGAAGTGCTGGACATTCCTCACGTAGTACAAGCCATGCTACTGTTGCCGGAATCCTGGGCTTGCTACTTCCTGAAAAAACACCTGAAGGAACGGATTCCGGAGTTCATCAGCCAACTGGTGGTCATTTATGGAGACGACCTTAGTCTGGATGAGAATGATTCGGACGAACCTCATGGTATTTCCAAGAATTTCATCACTTGCCTGAACGAACAGCTGGAGAATCACAATCCGCTGATAGGACGAGAAATGGAACTGGAACGTACCATCGAAGTGCTGTGCCGGAAAGACAAGAACAACCCGCTGCACATCGGCGAACCAGGAGTGGGGAAAACAGCCTTGGCTTACGGACTGGCAGCCCGCATAGAAGCCGGAGAGGTACCCGAACGTCTGAAAGGAAGCCGCATTTACGAACTGGATTTGGGTAGTATGCTGGCCGGTACACAATATCGGGGCGACTTCGAACAGCGGTTGAAAAGTGTGATGAAAAGCTCAGCGCAGAAAAGAAAGCCATTCTCTATATTGACGAGATACACAATCTTATCGGAGCCGGACAAATCGGTGATGGCTCGATGGATGCCTCCAACATGCTGAAACCTTACTTGGAACAGGGAGACATCCGTTTCATCGGTTCTACCACTTATGAGGAATACAACCGTTATTTCTCACGCAGCAAAGGAATGGTACGCCGTTTCCAGCAAATCGACATTCAGGAGCCCAGCATCGATGAGGCTATCCGCATCATAGAAGGATTGAAGGAAAAATATGAGGAGTATCACCACGTAACCTATGAACCGGGAGTAATTGAGTATGCTGTAAAGGCCAGTGCCCGCTACATCAGCGACCGCTTCCTGCCTGACAAGGCAATCGACCTGATTGATGAGGCCGGTGCTTACCGCGAAATTCATCCGGCCACAGACGGCACAAAGACGGTGGACAAAAAACTGATTACCGAAGTACTTTCACGTACTTGTAAGATTGATGCTAATGCACTCAAGGAGGAAGACAACGCTTCACTGGAAGCATTGTACGAACGCATATCGGGACAGATTTACGGACAAGACGAAGCCATTCGTCAGGTAGTGGAGGCGGTGCAAATGGCCAAAGCCGGATACTGGACGAGAACAAGCCGCTGGCCAGTCTGTTGTTTGTCGGCCCTACGGGAGTGGGAAAAACTGAAGTAGCCAAAGTATTAGCTTCAGAATTAGGTATCTCACTGGTACGTTTCGACATGAGTGAATACATGGAAAAGCATACCATCGCCAAACTTATCGGTTCTCCGGCAGGTTACATCGGATACGAAGATGGTGGTTTGCTGACGGATGCCATTCGGAAAACGCCCAACTGTGTACTGCTACTGGATGAAATCGAAAAGGCTCATCCCGACATTTTCAACATCCTGCTGCAGGTGATGGACTATGCAGTGCTGACGGACAACAAAGGACGGAAATCGGACTGCCGCCACCTGATTCTTATCATGACTTCCAACGCCGGTGCTCAGTATGCGCATCAGGCTTCCATTGGTTTCAACAGTCAGGTAAGCACCGGACAGGCCATGCTCCGTCAGGTAAAGAAAACCTTCAAACCGGAATTCCTCAACCGTTTGTCGGCTTCCGTCGTATTCCATGACATGAGTCGGGAAATGGCTACGCAAGTGCTCGACAAGAAGTTGCGCCAGCTGGATGAAAAGCTGGCTCGCCGTCACGTCTGCCTGCACCTGACCCCCGAAGCACATGAATGGCTGCTGAAAGAGGGTTTCAAACCGGAATACGGAGCCCGCGAAATGGACCGTGCCATCGCCGCCCACCTGAAGCCGTTGCTCATGCGTGAGATTCTGTTTGGCTCGCTGAAGCAGGGAGGTGACATCACGGTAACGGCCGAAAACAATCAACTGAGTATTCTCCAATAATTTCGATACCATGGTTTTCCAACTGACAAAAAGACTGGCTTTTCCGGACCCGCACTGGGGAGACCCTGACGGCCTGCTGGCCATTGGAGGTGACTTGTCCGTCGACCGCCTTATCCTGGCCTACTCCAACGGTATCTTTCCCTGGTATGCCTTCCGCGAGAAAGTCATCCAGTGGTGGTGTCCGTTACAGCGCTTCGTCATCTTTCCGGAAGAGATTCACATCTCCCACTCCATGCGTACGCTGATGAATAAGGATAAATACAAGGTAACTTTCAACCATGCGTTTGAGCAGGTAATACGGAACTGTTCCAAACTCCGCATCGAACAAGAAGGAGCCTGGCTGGGAGAAGAAATGATTGAAGCTTACATCCGCATGTACGAACAGAACCTGGCCGCCAGCGTAGAAGTATGGGAAGGCGACAAGCTGGTCGGAGGCCTGTATGGAGTGACTTTGGGCGCATGCTTCTTCGGCGAAAGCATGTTCTCACTCGTACCCAGCGCTTCCAAGCTTGCCCTGATACGACTGGCCCAACTGCTCCATGCGCACGGAGGTACCCTTATCGACTGCCAGTTTGAGACGCCTCACCTCAAGTCAATGGGTGGCCGGTCCATCAGTTACGAAGAATATATGGAATGCCTGAAAGCAGAATAAAGCCCATAAAAAGTCCGATTCCCTCTTTCAAGAGAACCGGACTTTTTTATGATATTACTGTAAGTATAGCCAATTAATATGCACGGGCAAACAAGACACGGCGTGCAGAAGGTTTGCCAGTCAGCATATCCACACCCGGAGTCAGGCTTTCTTCATCTGCTTCGAAAGGCAGACAGCGGATAGTTGCTTTCGTTTCTTCCTTAATGCGGTCTTCTGTTTCCGGAGTACCATCCCAGTGAGCCAGGATAAATCCACCTTTCTCAATCTGTTCCTTGAATTCTTCGTAAGTATCTACCTTATAGATATGTTCGTTACGATAATTCAATGCTTTCTGGTAGATGTTCTGCTGAATTTCTTCCAACAGGTTCTGTACGTATTCTTCGATACCGTCACAAGAACGAGTTTCTTTTTCCAGTGTATCACGACGCATGATTTCCATCGTGTTGTTTTCCAGGTCACGGCCACCCATTACCAGACGTACAGGTACACCCTTCAATTCATAGTCTGCGAACTTGAATCCCGGACGCTTGTTATCAGCGTTATCGTATTTCACAGAAATACCCATGCTGCGAAGTTTGTTGACGATGCCTTCTACCTTGGCATCAATCTGTTTCAACTGTTCGTCGTTCTTATAGATAGGTACGATAACAACCTGAATCGGAGCCAAATGCGGCGGAAGAACCAGACCGTTGTCGTCAGAGTGAGTCATAATCAAGGCACCCATCAGACGAGTAGATACACCCCATGAAGTAGCCCATACATAATCCAGCTTATTGTTCTTGTCAACGAACTGCACGTTGAATGCCTTGGCAAAGTTCTGTCCCAGGAAGTGAGAGGTACCACACTGCAATGCCTTGCCATCCTGCATCAATCCTTCGATAGTATAAGTATCCAATGCTCCGGCAAAACGTTCGTTTGCAGATTTCACACCCTTGATAACCGGCACAGCATGTATTTTTCAGCGAAATCGCCATACACGTGCAACATCTTCTGTGCTTCTGCTTCAGCCTCTTCGCGGGTAGCATGAGCCGTATGACCTTCCTGCCACAAGAACTCAGCTGTACGCAGGAACAGACGAGTACGCATTTCCCAGCGCATTACGTTTGCCCACTGGTTACACAAGATAGGCAGGTCACGGTATGAGTTGATCCAGTTTTTATAAGTACTCCAGATAATAGTTTCTGAAGTTGGACGAATAATCAGTTCTTCTTCCAGTTTGGCAGCCGGGTCTACAATCACACCCGAACCATCTTCTGCATTCTTCAAACGATAGTGAGTTACTACCGCACATTCCTTAGCGAAGCCTTCTACGTGTTCAGCTTCACGGCTCAGGTAAGATTTCGGAATCAGCAACGGGAAATACGCATTCACATGTCCTGTAGCCTTGAACATATCGTCAAGAATACGCTGCATTTTTTCCCAGATGGCATATCCGTAAGGCTTGATTACCATACAGCCACGCACAGGAGACTGTTCAGCCAAATCGGCCTTTACCACCAAATCATTATACCATTGTGAATAATTTTCACTTCTCTTGGTTAGGTCTTTTAATTCTTTTGCCATAACTTTATGTAGTTATTTTATTCTTTAATATCAATTGAGAGTGCAAAATTAGTAAAAAAGATTTGTTTGCTCTTGATTTTGAAGCAGGATTTATTCAAAACGGATGGATTTTGCAGGATGAATATGGCTTATCAGATAAGAAGGACCGACCAGCATCCCTACCGACACCAGCAAGGTACACACGTTCAACAATACAATCCAGCCCAAATGAAGCTCCACGGGCACTGCATTGACATAGTACGTAGCCGGATCTAACTTAATCGGTTCGAAAAAATACTGAATAAGACAACACGACAGACCAATGACATTTCCCCAGCACATCCCCCTTCCGATAAGGAAAACAGAAAACGACAGGAATATCTGACGAATGGAAGCGTTGTCGGCTCCCAAGGCTTTTAGTACCCCAATCATCTGTGTACGTTCAAGGATGATAATCAGCAATCCGGAAATCATGGTAAAACCCGCCACTCCAGTCATCAGAATCAGAATGACCCATACATTAGTATCCAGCAAGTCGAGCCATGCAAAGATCTGAGGATAAAGTTCTTCTGAGGTACGAGAACAATAGATTGCCCCATAACGGTCTGTCTGCTCCTGAATATGACCACGAATGTCATCATTCACCGAATTCAAGAAACGATAATCCGACACGGCCACTTCTACACCTCCTACTTGGTCTGATTCCCATCCGTTCAGACGGTTGACCGTATACATGTCAGTTATCAGGAAATAATCATCGAATGCAGAGAAATTGGTTTGGAATATCCCACTCACCGTCAACCGACGGGCACGCACATTGCCTTCTATATAATAAGTATAAAGCTTATCACCTACCTTCAATGAAAGTTTGTCGGCCATGGAGCGGGAAACCAGCACACGGTTGCTGGCTACGGAGTCCGTCAGTGCAGGAATCTCTCCTTCCTGCAAATGTGCCTTCAGGTACGTCCAGTCGTATTCCTGTGCCACCCCCTTCACAATCATTCCCTGAAAGTTATCAGCGGTCATGATCATGCCCGGTTTCGTAGCGTAACGCTGCACGTGACTCACCTGGGGAATATTCCGTATCACCGACAACAAGCTGTCGTTTGCCACCACCGGATTCATCTGGTAAAGCTGAGCTCCTTCTATACTGGAAACCACAATATCAGAGCCCATGCCTATCACCTTGTCGCGCACCTGATGCTTGAAGCCGATGACCACCGCCACCGACACAATCATCACGGCCAGTCCGATAGCAATACCGGCCATCGCAATGCGTACGGCCGGTTTTGATACTTCTTTCTCTCCTTCCCTGCTACGGTAAATCCGTCGGGCAATAAAAAATTTCCAGTTGCTCATCATTCATCCACCCTTCCCGGATAGGCTTCGAGCGCCTTACGCAGAATGAACAAAGCCCGTACCAGGTCTTCTTTCTTCAATACATAAGCCACACGCACCTCGTTTTTACCGCCGCCCGGTGTAGTATAGAATCCGCTGGCAGGTGCCATCATGACGGTTTCTCCTTCATAATTGAAATCAGACAAACACCATGCGCAGAATTTCTCGCAATCATCCACCGGCAATTTAGCTACGGTATAGAAAGCTCCCATCGGTATCGGAGAATAGACACCCGGTATACGGTTCAATCCGTCAATCAAACATTTACGGCGTTCCACGTATTCATCATACGTTTCGCGAGCATATTCTTCCGGTTCATCGAGTGAAGCCTCAGCTGCAATCTGGCCAATCAACGGTGGACTCAAACGGGCCTGGCAGAATTTCATCACCGCCTTGCGCACTTCCGGATTCTTCGTAATCAGTGCACCGATACGAATTCCACATTCCGAATAACGTTTCGATACGGAGTCAATCAATACCACATTCTGTTCGATGCCTTCCAGATGACAGGCAGAAATATAAGGAGAACCTGTATAGATAAATTCACGATACACTTCATCGGAGAAGAGGAACAAGTCGTACTTCTTCACCAAATCCCGAATCTGATTCATCTCCCGGCGAGTGTACAGATACCCGGTCGGGTTATTCGGGTTACAAATCAAGATACCCTTGGTGCGTTCATTAATCAACTCCTCAAACTTCTCTACCTTCGGCAAAGAGAAACCTTCGTCGATGGTAGTCGTCACCGTACGGATAACCGCTCCTGCCGAAATCGCAAACGCCATGTAGTTGGCATACGCCGGTTCCGGCACGATAATCTCATCTCCCGGATTCAGACAGCTCATAAACGCAAACAGCACAGCTTCCGACCCTCCGGTAGTAATGATAATGTCATCGGCATCCAGGTGAATGTCGTACTTCTCATAATATCCCACCAGGCGCTCTCTATAACTTCTGTATCCCTGGCTGGGACTATATTCCAACACCTGGCGGTCAATATTTCGAATCGCATCGAGGGCCGCTCGTGGAGTAGGCAGGTCAGGCTGACCAATATTCAAGTGATATACATGAATTCCTCTCTCTTTCGCAGCTTCAGCCAAAGGCGCAAGCTTACGTATAGGCGACTCCGGCATTTCAGTTCCTCTGATGGATATTTTTGGCATATTTTATAGTTTAAAAAAGATTCTGAAATGCAAAGATAAAGCGAATGTCGAAATTAAACAACTTTGTGCTCAGAAAAATACGGCTACTCCTTTCTTTTGAGAAAAAGGCCTCCAAGTAAAGTTTAACGCCTTTTCAGGCATTTTCCAAGTCTTCTACCCAAAAAATCCGTATGTTTGCTATCGATAACCAAACACTCAAGCATTATGAACCTTTACCTAATTATATTTACAGCCGGCACATATAAAGTGGAACAAGTCTACGAGAAACATAAAGACCTGTTCGTGGAACTGGAAAAACATTTTACCCTTCACCTGGTCAACTATACAGACTCTGAAAGCATTCCCAGCCATGAATACAAAATGGCATTCATTGCCAGCGGGGGTGTAGAGAGTGCCGTGGTGCGTTTTTTCAGCATCCTTCCCTATCCCATCACTCTGCTGACGGACGGCCTGAACAACTCACTGGCTGCCGCCCTTGAAATCTCGGCATGGATTCAGTCGAGAGACATGAAGGTAAAAATCATCCATGGATCAGTGCCCAATATGGTAAATCAGGTACTTTTACATCACCAGGCGTTTGCCGCCAAACGTTCCTTGAAAAAGAAACGCATCGGCGTAATCGGCACTCCAGCCTCCTGGCTGGTAGCCAGTCATGTGGATTACCTGTTAGCCGGACAGCGTTGGGGAGTGACTTACACGGACATCTCCATTGAAACCGTAGAAAAAGCTTTCCACGAGATTACGGAAGATGAAATAGGACCTGAAGCCTCTTTGTTTGCCAACCGTGCCAAAGGAATTCAGGAAGCAACCCCAGAAGAGCTGCTTCGGGCCATGCGATTATATAAGGCCATCCGGCGTGTATGCCAGGAAGAAAACTTGGACGCTCTTACCTTGTCCTGCTTCTCGCAGATCCAAAGTCTGAAAACCACAGGCTGCTTGGCCCTTTCTCTGCTAAATGACGAAGGAATACCTGCCGGATGCGAAGGTGACTTGCAGTCCATCATGACCTTACTGATGGTAAAAGAGCTCATCGGAAAGCCCGGCTTTATGGCAAATCCTTCATTTGTAGACCTTGCCCGTAACGAGGTACTGCTGGCACACTGCTCCATCCCTACTAAAATGGCCGAAGAGTTTATTATCCGAAACCATTTTGAAACAGAAAGCGGCATTGCCATCCAGGGCATTGTACACCCAGGCGAAGTTACCCTCTTCAAATGTGGCGGAGAATGCCTGGACGAATATTATCTGTCATCGGGACATCTTATTGAAAATACCAATATGGTAACCTGTTGCCGCACACAGCTAAAGGTACGCCTGGATAAGCCGGCAGACTATTTCCTGCACAATCCGCTAGGCAACCACCACATTCTGATTCAAGGGAATTACACCGACCTCATTCAGGAATTCATGCAACAAAACCGTTGCAAACCAAGAATTGACTGATTTTTCAAAACCATTTATTCTCTCATTCAATTTATAATCGTATCTTTGTGTGAAATATTACAAATTGAAAAGCAAGAAAAATTATGATGCATAATTGGTTTGAATGCAAAATCCGTTACGAGAAAATAGCCGAAAACGGAATGAACAAGAAAGTAACGGAACCCTATCTGGTGGACGCACTCAGTTTCACCGAAGCTGAATCGCGTATTATCGAAGAAATCACTCCGTTCATCAGCGGAGAATTCACTGTATCCGACATCAAACGCGCCAACTACAGCGAGCTCTTCCCCAGCGACGAGGAAGCTGCCGACCGCTGGTTCAAGTGCAAGCTCTACTTCATCACCCTCGACGAGAAAAGCGGTGCGGAAAAGAAAACAGCAACCAACGTACTGGTACAGGCTGCCGACCTGCGCGATGCCGTGAAGAAACTGGACGAAGGCATGAAGTACAATGGCCGACTACGTCATCGCATCGGTTGCCGAAACTGCACTGATGGACGTATACCCCTACTCTGCAGAACCTGACGTAAAACCGGAATTCCCGGATGCAGACAAACGATAAACAAACACATATCACACCATGGATATTCAGTCTAATTTAAAAGAAATACGGGCACAACTTCCTCCCCAGGTCAGCCTGGTTGCTGTATCCAAATTTCACCCGAACGAAGCGATTCTGACTGCATACGAAACCGGACAGCGCATCTTCGGAGAAAGCAAGGAACAGGAACTGAGCAAGAAGCAGGCTTCCCTGCCCGCCGATATTCAGTGGCATTTCATCGGCCACCTGCAGACCAACAAAGTGAAGTACATCGCACCCTACATCGCCATGATTCATGCCGTAGACAGTTACAAGCTACTGGCTGAAATCGACAAACAGGCGGCTAAATGCAACCGGGTGATTCCTTGCCTGCTGGAAATCCATATCGCAGAAGAAGAAAGCAAATACGGATTTTCTTTTGAAGCTTGTCGCGAGATGTTGGAAACCACCCCGTGGAAAGAGCTGACACATGTATGCATCAGCGGAGTCATGGGAATGGCCACCAATACGGACGACGAATCACAAATCACCAATGAATTTGAAAGCCTTCACCGTTTCTTCACTGAACTGAAAGCTACCTATTTTAAAGATTGTGATACTTTCAAGGAAATTTCCATGGGCATGTCGCACGACTATCCGCTGGCAGTTCAGGCAGGAAGTACAATGGTACGTGTAGGCAGCAAGATTTTTGGAGATAGAGTATATTAAAAACGAGAAGAATATGGCACAACTAAAAACAACTTTTGCAGGGTTAACTCTGAACAACCCGATTATTATCAGCAGTTCTGGACTGACTAACAGCCTGGCTAAAATTCAGAAACTGGAAGAAGCCGGAGCCGGTGCAGTAGTACTGAAATCAGTATTCGAAGAACAAATAAACATGCAGGCAGGAAGCATGCAGGGCTATGGCTCACCCGAAGCCGACGACTACCTGGGAGCATACGTACGCTCACATGCGCTGAACGAACATATCACCCTGATTGAAGACGTAAAGAAACACTGCAAGATTCCGGTAATCGCCAGCATCAACTGCTACAGTGACAGCGAATGGACAGATTTTGCCCGCCTGATGGAAGAAGCCGGAGCCGATGCTCTGGAACTGAATATTCTTTCTTTGCAGACCAGCAAGGATTACACACCGGGAAGCTTCGAACAGCGTCACATCGACATCCTGCGCCACATCAAGAAAGTAGTCCGCATCCCGGTGATTATGAAACTGGGCAGCAACCTGACTAATCCGGTTGCACTCGTCAACCAGTTGTATGCCAACGGCGCTGCTGCTGTGGTATTGTTCAACCGCTTCTACCAGCCGGACATCCAGATTGACAACCTGACTTTCACTACAGCCAATGTAATGAGTTCACCTTCTGAATTGTCTGACCGCATCCGCTGGACAGCCATTGCTTCGGCAGAAGTTCCTCAGCTGGATTATGCTGTTTCAGGCGGCGTACACAACGGAAAAGGCGTTATCAAGTCTCTGCTTTCAGGCGCTGCTGCCGTAGAAGTTTGCAGCGTTATCTACCAGCACGGCAACCAGATAATTGAAGAGATGAAGAAAGAACTGACCGAATGGATGGACGACAAAGGATATGATTCCATTACACAGTTCAAAGGAAAGATGAATGCCTCAGCCGCAGGCGACATCAACCCGTTCGAACGTACACAGTTCATGAAATATTACAGCAACCACGAAGAATAATTCCCTCAGCGGAAATGCACAAAAAACGGATTCCCTGACGTTTCAGTCGGAGAATCCGTTTTTCTTTTATCCCTGTCTAAGACTTATCGCTTCAGCAAACCGATTTTCAGATTCAGTTTAAAATAGTACACTCCATTTTCACGTTCCAGATAACCATACTTGTCTTTTTCCGTAGAACCTTTCTCCAAGCGGCTGTTCTGGAAAAGGAAATCGGCAAATGTCTGGCGGAAAGCACGCTGATAGCACAACACTTCCCCGTCACCCGTCACGAAAAGGAACCCTGCAATGGCAGAATCTGTTCCGTTGTACAATTTTGCCGGACGAAGTCCCATGGCCAATGCCAGCAGCAGCTCTTTCACCTTGTATTCATAGAAGCCATGCTTCGTAATCAGCTCGTCCTTTATCTTCAGCGGATTCAGCTTTTTGATTTCCTCCGTCAGTTCCGACACCTTCGTAATACCGTCCAGCCACATCAAGCGTGTCATTTCCGCCATCAGTCGTCCCATGTGCAAATCAATCATGGACAGGTTGCTGCGGAAAATCTTATCGGCCACATCACTGTACTTCAGCGTGCCTCCCAGACGCTCTATCATCAACATGCGGGATATGACATCATCCTCCTCACCTTCCGCATTGATTTTGTTGACGGTCGGGGTAGCAAACTTCACACCTGTCTGCTCAAACTTGAAATTGGCGGTTCTTCCCCCGTCAAGCAACGGAATCATCATTCCCAGACGGGAACGGACACAGAATCCGGTGAGCGGAGCATCTACCGAGTAAAAAGCCACGCTGAAATCCGTGCGGTCGTCCGTCTTAGCTTCCAAATCAAAAATGGCTACTTCATCCAGAAACTCCTCTACACCATCGGGAGATGTGACATCATCCTCCCGGCTCTGACGAATCGCTGCATAGATAAGCTCTGCCACCGTAGCAAAGTCTTCACGAGGAATCCGCTTGTCTATATTCTCCCCTTTCAGGTGCACGGTATCTTTTTCCAAAATATACTGACGCGTACCGTCATGTTCTTCCCGCTGAACCATTGCCACCGGAAGACGGAGTGCTTCGTTTTTCCTCACATCAGGAGTACCGCTGTACACGTAACCGTCGGCCAGCAGCCGGAAAAACGCATACAGTTCTCCCCATTCTCTTTTCGTCGCTTCAAATGCCATAATCTGTCTATTTTTAATTGCAAAGGTAGTAAAAGAAGCGTTAACAAAAACCTTTCTGGCAAATGCAAATTATAATAGATGTTATAAAACAGATTTTAAGCATCATTTTACTTGCAGAGAAACAGAAAATGCGTACCTTTGCAATGTGTTTTTCATAGTATTAGATTTAAGGTTAACAAAGGTTGGAGTTCAGCGGAACTCCTTTTTTTATGCCCTTATGCGAGATGCTGCTTTTTTCGGGTCAACGTAAAAACCTGAGGGATTTATTGTTTAGGCATAAATTTTAGTCAGTCTGTACAAAAAGAATGCCTTGTCTTTAACTCCCCTGAACTGCGCACGAAAGTTCTTTATTTTAGCATTAAA
>ENA-OQHA01000998-OQHA01000998.1-human-gut-metagenome-genome-assembly--contig:-NODE-998-length-12085-cov-1.562970_pt1 | contig 12085 bp, 14 predicted proteins | sample MGYA00242558_ERZ504707 | MGnify/ENA primary metagenome ERZ504707 (study PRJEB26092, sample SAMD00036197) | human gut metagenome | host: Homo sapiens | study: EMG produced TPA metagenomics assembly of... | reverse complement strand
CATCAAGCTCTTGCATGGCTTCTTCGTAACGTTTCCCACGAAGGTCTAGACGGACACGAGGACCGCCAGATGCCTTCTTGGCTTTTTTAACTACGTTAATCTGTTTCTTCTTAGGTTGTTGGGCTTCCGCTTGGGCACGAACAAGAGTGAATTCATCCGCCTTGAGTGTCATCTTGATGAGACCTACCTGGCTTCCCAGTTACCATTTTTGGCTTGACTGGTAAGCGTACCACGTTGACCATAGGCGGTAACGATGATATCATCTCCGACACGAGGGGCACGCGCAGCCTTTTCTTTCTTGGCCTTACGAAGGACCTTATTCTTAGAGAGGTCCACTTGTGGGGCAAGTTTCTTGAGTTTTCCTTTGGCGTCGATAACTTCATGAGGCTTGAGTTGACTCTTATCGTGGAGATTTTTGAGAATACTATCGCTCTCAGCCAAGGCTGTATCCACCATCTCTTGAATTTCTTTCTGAGCCTTTTCGAGTTCCTTGTCGTACTCATGGGAGAATTCGTTATAGAGTTTCTTGACCGCACGGTTGAATTTAAGGTTCTCTTGCTCAACGTTCTTGATGTGCTCCAGACGTTTTTGTGTTTCCACAGTTTGGGCTTCAAGTTGCTCGATGATACGGTTGACATCACTATCAGTATCCGTGAGGTTTTCTGCTTCCTTGACAATAATCTCATTCAAACCGAGGCGACGAGCAATCTCAAAGGCATTAGAACGACCAGGAACCCCCTGCATAAAACGATAGGTAGGGCTTAAAGTCGCTGTGTCAAACTCCATGCTGGCATTTTCCACATGTTGCGTCTCAATCCCATAGGCCTTAAGCTCAGGATAGTGAGTAGTAGCCATGGTTTTAATCTGGCTCAAACGGAGGTGCTCTAGGATTGCCATGGCTAGACTAGCCCCTTCCTGAGGGTCAGTACCAGCCCCAAGCTCATCGACCAAGACAAGACTGTTGCTGTCGGCAGCGTCCAGAATCTCGACAATGTGGGTCATGTGACTAGAGAAAGTTGACAAACTCTGTTCGATAGACTGTTCATCCCCGATGTCCGCAAAAATCTCTTGGAAAATGGCTACACGACTACCCTTATCAGCCAAAATTGGAAGGCCAGATTGAGCCATCAGTGAGCTAATCCCAGAGTTTTAAGCATGACCGTTTTACCACCGGTATTGGGACCTGTAATGACAATGGCTGTGAGGTCCTCATCAAAGCGCAAATCGTTGGCCACTGGATTGACCAAGAGCGGGTGACGAACGTTAAGCAGTTGGAGTGTTTGGTTGTCACTAATCTTTGGAATAACCGCTTTCTTATCTTGGAGATAGAGGTATTTTCCTCGAATAAAGTCCATGTGACCCAAAATCCAAGCGTTGTTAGCGATAGCAGCAGCTTGCGGACGGAGTTGATCAGACAATTCATGCAGGATACGAGCCATCTCATGACGTTCGTCTGCACGTAATTGTGTAATTTCTTCGTTAAGCTGGATAACGGCGCGTGGCTCGATATATACTGTGTTTCCAGAGCTTGAGATGTCATGCACAACCCCAGCAATACGGTTACGGTAGGTATTTTTGACAGGAAGCACTGAACGACCATTACGACTAGCAATTAAACTTTCAGCCAACATGTGACCAGATTTCTTGAGAATGTCTTGCAAGGTCTGGCGAATAGCATCATCGCAAGATTTGAGTTGACGACGGATATTCTGCAACTCAGGGCTAGCAAAATGCTCAATGAAACCACCGTCATTGATACTTTGAAGGCTACCTTGTAGACTTGGGAAGGCTTCAATCTTTTCGAAAAGACGTTTGAGAGCGACGAGCTCAACATTTTCAAGGTCAGCGTAGAAGCGACCAAGGTCAGCTGAAGCTTGTAGCACTTTCTTGATGGCAATAAGCTCCTGAATGTTGAGGTCAGCATCCAGTTCCAAGCGACGCAAGGCTCAGAAATATCTCGCAAGCTACCAATGGCAAGCATGGTGCTCTACGAAAATCTCAGCCATTTCTTGAATTTCTGTAAATTGATTTTGAATTCTTTCTGAATTGGTCATAGGCACCAAGTCACGTAACTCCGCCTGAGCCTGTTCAGTCTGCAGGTATTCTGTGAACTGGTCCTTGACCTTGTTAAATTCTAATTGGTCTAAAATCTTTGTGTTCATAGCTTCTATTATAGCACATTTGCCTATGGGGCGTGGAGGTGGAAATGCCTGAGGTCGTTTTATGAGCGGCCTTTTGTCATCAGATGTTGACTAGCTACTTTTACAAAAGAGTCTCTCTAAAATAAGAGATTTTCAATTAAAACCAATGCTCTCATCTATGCTATAATAAACCTATGACTAATCAGAAAAAATTACTCCTAATTGACGGTTCATCCGTTGCCTTTCGTGCTTTTTTCGCACTTTATAATCAAATTGACCGTTTTCGTAACAATAATGGCCTTCATACCAATGCTATCTACGGTTTCCACCTTATGTTGGACAACCTGCTTGAGCGTATCCAACCAACTCATGTCTTGGTAGCCTTTGATGCTGGCAAAACAACTTTCCGTACCGAGATGTTCGCAGACTACAAGGCTGGTCGTGCTAAGACACCAGAGGAATTCCGTGAGCAGTTCCCTTATATCCGTGAGATGTTGGCTGCACGTGGTATCGCCTATTATGACTTGGCTCAGTACGAGGCAGACGACATTATCGGTACCTTGGCTAAGATGGATGAAAATACCAGTGAGGACTATCAAATTACTGTTGTCTCTGGGGATAAAGACTTGATTCAGCTGACTGATGAAATACTGTCGTTGAGATTTCGAAGAAAGGTGTGGCTGAGTTTGAGGCCTTCACACCTGACTACCTCATGGAGAAAATGGGGATTACTCCAGCGCAATTCATCGACCTCAAGGCCTCATGGTGATAAGTCCGATAATATTCCAGGGGTTACTAAGATTGGTGAAAAGACTTGGTCTCAAGCTCCTCTTGGAACACGGTTCCCTTGAAGGTATCTATGAGCATATTGATGAGATGAAGAAGTCCAATGATTGAAGGAAAATACTCATCAATGATAAGGAGCAAGCCTTCCTTTCTAAAACTCTGGCGACCATTGATACCCAGTCTCCTATTGAAATTGGCTTAGATGATACGGCCTTTACGGGACCTGACCTTGAAAATTGGCAGCCTTTTATGACGAGATGGGCTTTGTTCAGTTCAAAAATGCCCTTGGTGGAGAGGCTGTTCCGCAGGATTTTGATGTGGCCTATGCAGAGCCTAGTCAAGTGACAGAAGCTCACTTTAGCTCTGACGATTTCTTCTATTTTGAAATCCTCGGTGACAATTATCACATAGAACCTATCATCGGTTTTGCTTGGGGGAATGACAAGCAGATTTATGCGTCTACAGATACAGACCTACTCAAATCAGAAGCCTTCCAGGCAGCTCTTTCAAAAGCTGTTAATATCTACGATTTCAAGCGAAGTAAGGTCCTTTTGAGCCATCTAGGTATTGACTTGCCTACGGCTAATTTTGATGCACGTCTGGCCAAGTATCTGCTCTCAACCGTTGAAGACAATGAATTGTCAACCATTGCCCGTCTCTATACGGACCTACCGTTAGAAACAGATGAAGTGGTCTATGGCAAGGGGGCTAAGCGTGCGGTTCCTGAAAAAGATGTCTTACTCAGCCACCTGGCTAAAAAAGTCAAGGTCCTCAGGTTGCTAAACCGGTTATGCTTGAAAAATTGGCTGAACACGGTCAATCAGAGCTTCTCTTTGACATGGAGTTACCACTGGCAAATGTGTTAGCTAAGATGGAAATCGCTGGTATTAAGGTTAAGGGACAAACCCTTAACGAGATGGCAGTGGAAAACCAAGTATCATTGATAAATTGACCCAAGAAATCTACGAAATGGCGGGCGAGGAGTTCAATATTAACTCGCCTAAACAGTTGGGTGTTATCCTCTTTGAAAAGATGGGTCTACCTTTGGAATACACTAAGAAAACCAAGACAGGTTACTCAACAGCTGTGGATGTCCTTGAACGATTAGCACCAATTGCTCCAATTGTAGCTAAGATTTTGGAGTACCGCCAAATCACTAAGCTTCAGTCTACCTATGTCTTGGGGCTTCAGGATTATATCCTTGAGGATGGTAAAATCCATACCCGTTATGTGCAAGATTTAACTCAGACAGGTCGTTTGTCATCAGTGGATCCCAACTTGCAAAATATTCCTGTTCGCTTGGAGCAAGGTCGTCTCATCCGTAAGGCCTTTGTCCCATCGACTGAGGACGCAGTGCTTTTAAGCTCGGATTACTCACAGATTGAGTTGCGCGTGCTGGCTCATATTTCGGGAGATGAGCATTTGATTGCAGCCTTTAAAGAGGGGGCAGATATCCATACCTCTACAGCCATGCGTGTCTTTGGCATTGAAAAGCCAGAGGATGTCACACCTAACGACCGTCGTAATGCAAAGGCTGTTAACTTCGGGATTGTTTATGGCATTTCTGATTTTGGTCTTTCTAACAACCTTGGCATTAGCCGTAAGAAGGCCAAGGAGTATATCGACACCTACTTTGAACGTTATCCTGGTATCAAGGCCTATATGGATAATGTGGTTCGTGAAGCCAAGGATAAGGCTACGTAGAAACTCTCTTCCACCGCCGTCGTGAGTTGCCAGATATTAATTCTCGTAACTTTAACGTCCGCAACTTCGCAGAGCGTACAGCTATCAACTCTCCTATCCAAGGAAGTGCCGCTGATATCCTCAAGATTGCTATGATTAACCTAGACAAGGCTCTGGTAGAAGGTGGCTATAAAACTAAGATGCTCCTACAGGTGCACGATGAAATCGTCCTTGAGGTGCCAAACGACGAACTTGTAGCGATGAAAGCCTTGGTTAAAGAAACCATGGAAGCTGCAGTTGAACTCGCTGTCCCTCTCATTGCAGATGAGAATGATGGCCGCACATGGTATGAGGCAAAGTAAAACATGAAAGAAAATTTTCCATTTACCTATTTTCTCTTGCGCTACATGCTAGGATTTCTGGCCGTTGTCCTAGCTATCGTGGCAGTATTGGTGATCATCACCTACTTTATGACTAAATAGAAATAGACAGATGAAAGCTGGACTGAGGTCCGGCTTTTTGATGCGTATACTTGTAATTGTAAAAAGAATTACCATCTAATGTCTAGATTTTTTAATTTAAACTCTAATTTGATTGAGATTGGAATTGTTGGGTCATAGTGAAATCTCTGATTATATAAGTGTTCTTGATAAATAAATATAAATTAATTTTTCAAAAAATACTTGACTTATTAATCATACAATTGTTAATATAATGTCAGAGAGATTTAAATGATTTAATGTTAACGTTAGGTCGTTTCTTATGAAAGGATAGTATGAAAAAGAAATTAACAGGATTTGTGCTCTTATCAAGTTTGTTCTTGCTGACGGCTTGTAACGCAACAAATACGGATATCTCAGGTTCAGGCGACAGCACCTCTAAGTCTGAGCAAGTGAGCGGGGATTCATCTGAGACTGAGGAAGTGAGCTACGATGAGCTCTATGCTTCGGTCTTGGACCTCTATCGTCCCATTGCTCTGAACGGCGATACATCGGCTGTTCCAAGCAACCTCTTATTCAACTAATACGATTTTTGAAGCCAATAGAGTTGGTGAAAAAGTCCAATATAGCTATGTAGATATCAGCGATGATGGCTCAGCTGAGCTTTTGATTGGTACTCCCGACAGTGTCCATGCTCTATATTATCTTGATAATGATGATAAGCCTGTTTTTGCCAAAAGTGCTGGAACCTTTGCCAAGGGTGGTTACTTGAGTACCATGAAATTTTATAAAGATGGTACGATTTACTGTCAACTATTCCAGCGCATGAGACCTGAAGCCAAGGCTGAGACCTATGAAATCAAGGATGCTGCCTTTAATCAGCTTCAATCGGTTGATTTCAGCATGTCTGAGACAACTGATGGTGCAAGTAAGGTCGGTCTTGGTGACGCTCAGACTCTGGATTTGTCTGTCGAGGATTGGTATGATTTTGACGAGACAAGTAGTGACGAGACTGAAGCAAGCAGTAACGAAAGCAAGTCAAACAAAGAGACTGGTATGGATATCAATGCTATCCAGAATGGTGATTTCTCTAGTATTGCTGGAACTTGGAAGAATGGCAAAGGCTATACAATGACCTTTGATAAAAATGGGTTAGTAAGTGATACTGAGAAGGTAGCAATTGAATATGGTAAAATTACTGATGGCTTTTTTTAAAGCAGGACTTGTGCCAAAAGAAGTTGGTCCTGGTGGTGGAATGATTGCATTCTTACCAAAAGGAGTATCTTTGACTGGTTCTGTAATGTCATCATCAGAGACAGCTGACGACAAATCTGATAAGACAAAAGAGCGTCTTTGGATGGGACAACAACTAAATGGCACCACAGACGATAGTTATTTCTTCTACAAAGTAGACTAAAATTAACAAGCTGAAACTTAAATGTTTTGGCTTTTTGTTCTCCATAGTGACATTTATGTCACTATTTTTTATTGGCCCTCTTACCTATAATAGAAGCATAACTGAGAACAGCGACAGGAGTTCTTACTAAAAAGGAGTGTCGTACTATGATTGAATTTTTTGATGTCAAAAAATGTGACTTATTTGGAGTTGTTTTATATCTTTTTGGGTGTAGTTCTTTCAAAAGTATACCTTGCTTTGCGTAGTAGGAAGCACGCTAAACTTGATTCATAAGAAAAAGGGTAGCACTCAATGCTATCCTTTTTGCTGTCTTCATAAGTTTAATCATTTCTTCTGTGGTGTGGCCATTGGAACTGGTCGAAGTCCTCAGCCGCTACCCAGCATAGCTCCTTATCGGTAGTGAGTTTGTCGTCATTAACGCTACCTTCTACATCTCGATGGTCCATTTTTGGTGGCTGAAGGTATGTTTTACAGGTGTAAAATAACTGCTCGTCCACTCTGGTTTGAGGGCATAATTTTCCTCAAAAATAGCCTTTTGAGAGACTGTCTCGAGAATATAATCATCCTTTTCAAAAAGGCTGAGTTGTTGGCCAATAAAGTCCGTTTCCATGATAGGGAAGGACCAGAAACCACCTAGCAGACGTTCCCTCGATATTTTTTTCGAGCAGAAATTCACCCTTTGCATTTCTGATAATAAAAGCCTGAATTTGCATAGGTTTAGGCTTCTTCTTAGGTAATTTGATAGGGTACTTGTCATAAGTTCCGTTGAGATAGGCTGCACAGAAAAAGCGAATTGGACTTTCGTCTGGTCTTGGATTTTTAGCCGATTCGATATCGTCCCAAGGTCCATAAGCGCCTGATTAAAGTCCCCTGGACGGTCAGGGTCAATCAAAATGTCCATAATCGCTTGGAAAATCTTACGATTTTTGGCGTCTCCAATATCGTAGTTAACCTCAAAGAGACGAGCCATGACTCGCATAACATTACCATCAACAGCGGGTTCTGGGAGCCCAAAGGCGATGCTAGAAATAGCACCAGCAGTATAGGCCCGATGCCCTTGAGTTTGGCAATATTGTCATAAGTATCTGGAAACTGACCATCAAAGTCATCCATGATTTGTTGAGCAGCCTTTTGCATGTTTCGGACACGTGAATAGTAACCTAGCCCTTCCCAAGCTTTGAGAAGCTTCTCTTCTGGAGCTTCAGCCAAATCTTTAACTGTTGGGAACCAGTCTAAAAAGCGCTCGTAATAGGGAATGACAGTCTGAACCTGGGTTTGTTGTAGCATGATTTCACTGACCCAGATATAGTAGGGATTTTTAGTTCTTCGCCACGGTAGGTCTCGTTTCTCTCGATCGTACCAGTCCAGGAGGGTACGACGAAAAGAGGCGATTTTCTCAGCATCCCACATGACAATGCCGTATTCTTTTAAATCTAACATGTCTCTATTGTAGCAAAGAAATCTTTTTTCAAAAAATTATGCGTTTTTCTGTTAAAAAGATTGACAAAAGTAAGCGTTTACATTATACTAAGAGTGTAAAGAAGATAAGGATTCATCAAGGAGGTAAAAGCCATGGTGAGAGTCAATATTTCAAGGTACAAAAACGGAGACTGAGATCTCTAAACAAAACAGTAGGCAAAACAAATAACTTTATCAATCATCTCTGAGGAGCGTGACCGCATGACAGTAGGACGTTACAAGAACGGAGATTAATTCAGTCGCATAAGATAGCTACAAGGGAGTGATACCACCAGAAGTCGAAAGCCAAACTCAAATCTGTTAACTTAAGAAGAAGTGAGGTAAAGCTCATGAGAAATGTTAGTAGGTATAAAAATGGAGACACTTAGGTTGTTGCGTAAAATAGCCTAAGGAGTGATACCCATGCCACACGAAACGTAAATCCTATATTCTTAAGATGAACGAGGTGAGTTCATGAAATATATCAGTAGGTATAAAAACGGCGATTAAAAATGTTGCATAAAATAGCTACAAGGGAGTGATACCACCAGAAATTGAAAGCTAAACTCAAGATTAACGTCAAAAAGTGAGGTAAAGCTCATGAGAAATGTTAGTAGGTATAAAAATGGAGACACTTAAGCTGTTGCATAAAATAGCTTAAGGAGTGATACCGATGCCAAATGAGTAAACTATCGACAAAAGTTAAATGCTTAAATCTTGTAACAAAGTACCGAGGTGACGCTTATGTTGATGTTTGATGTAAGTCGTTATAAGAACGGCGACAAGTAAATCTCATTGAGTGGTCAATGGGAGATAGGTCTCAAATCATACGAATCAGAGGTGATTACTATGATGATGAATTTAGGACGTTATAAAATGGAGACACTTCAAGTTATTGCATAAAATAGCTTAGGGAGTGATATCAATGTAATAGAAAATTTACAATGCATGAAAGTTATTTGTAAGTTGATGGAGGTAATCTATGATTGCTAGGTATAAAAATGGTGACACACAATGACTCCTCCTTATGAAAATATTTTTTACAAAATTCCAAAAGGATGTTCTAATGACAATTGAAGAATCTTAAAAGCTCATTCTAGCGTGTAAGAATGAGCTTTTTGCTATGTGGAATTTTAGTGAAAAACTCTTAGTCCTTATTGTTTAACTGAACCTTTCGTAGGAGAGCCAGTTTTTTTGTTCTTCGACTAGAGCCATAAAGATTTGGTATTGATTTTTAAGATGCGGCAGGAAGCTCTTAGGAATCTTGCTATCAAAGCTTAGGTTGTTCAGAAATATGGGGGTGCTACTGTCTCTATAGATTTGTCCTTGGAAGAAGTAGTTGCTGGTCACGATATCAATTGAGATACGTGATGAGCGCCATCGACGTTTGCGCATGTACTTGGGTTTCCAACGAATCTTAAGTTGTTGGTCCTTGATATACCAACCCATGATGTCTATTTTAGCGGTCTGTTTCGTTTTGTCATCACAGTAGGTTACTGGGACGCTTAAAACCTGCTGGCTTCTTGGCGAGCTTAAGAAGGGATGAAAATCAGGAATGAAGTCGTAGTCCTTGCTGGATACTTCCGATAGACCGTTTTCTTCTCGTATTTTGCCACGACTGGTGTACTTGAAGAAGTTAAAACTCTTACCTTGTCTTTCTAGTCGATCAGCCTCTAATTGATATCTTGTCACCTGATCACCGATATTTTTAGTGGTCTTGAGGTAACGCATGATTTCTTCATCCTTGTAGTAAAGAGCGACGAGATTTTTTTAGACGCTGACTAGGGTTCAGAGAGTGTAACTTGTCTGGAAAAGACAAAATTTGTATGCTATGAACAGAGGCTAAAGGGACAGCAGCGATGCCTGATAAGAGATTGTCTTGTTCAAAGAGGGAGACGGTATCAAAATGACTGGTATGACCAAGCTGATGTCTTATGTCAACAACAAAGAGGTTATTGTCCTGTTTGAAAGTGATAATGTAGGTGTCACTAGAACCTAAGTTTTTAAAATCATATTCTAGGGTAGTAATAGGAATATTGTAGTAGTGGTTAAAGGTTGGAAGCCCTAGTTTTTCTCCTAATTTCTTTTTATGATAAAGCATTCTCTTATTTTAGCATGAAGTTTGACCGGAGAAAAGATGACGCATAGGACTTAATTTTTTTCTGAGGGATTCAAATTTCTAACTCTTTACTTTTTCCTTGCATTATCCTCCAAACTTTGGTAGAATTATATCTTGTGAGTGCACCTCACTTACTCGTGGCGAAAGACCATGAGTCATTAGACCAAAAGAGGAGGAAAATATCAATGGCTAAATACGAAATTCTTTATATCATTCGTCCAAACATTGAAGAAGAAGCTAAAAACGCTTTGGTAGCACGTTTCGATTCTATCTTGACTGACAACGGTGCAACTGTTGTTGAATCAAAAGATTGGGAAAAACGTCGTCTTGCATACGAAATCCAAGATTTCCGTGAAGGACTTTACCACGTTGTTAACGTTGAATCTGATAACGATTTTGCTCTTAACGAGTTTGACCGTCTTTCAAAAATCAACGGTGACATTCTTCGTCACATGATCGTTAAACTTGACGCGTAAGAAGGTAAATTATGATTAATAATGTCGTACTCGTTGGTCGCATGACCCGTGATGCGGAACTTCGTTATACACCAAGTAACGTTGCTGTTGCAACATTCAGCCTTGCGGTTAGCCGTAACTTCAAGGGTGCTAATGGTGAACGTGAAACTGACTTTATTAACTGTGTTATCTGGCGCCAGCAAGCTGAAAATTTGGCTAACTGGGCTAAGAAAGGCGCATTGATTGGAATTACAGGTCGTATTCAGACTCGTAACTATGAAAATCAACAAGGTCAACGTGTTTACGTAACTGAAGTTGTCGCTGATAATTTCCAAATGTTGGAAAGCCGTGCGGCACGTGAAGGTCACAGTGGTGGTTCTTACAACGCTGGAGGATTTGATAATTCAAATTCATTCGGTGGAGGAGCTTCAACTGGTGGTTCATTTGGTGGATCACAACCTGCACAATCTACACCAAACTTCGGTCGTGACGAGAGTCCATTTGGTAATTCAAATCCAATGGATATTTCAGATGACGATCTCCCATTCTAAGAATGGACAAAACGAATTAAATATATAAAGGAGAAATAAACATGGCTCAACAACGTCGTGGCGGATTCAAACGCCGTAAAAAGTTGATTACATCGCAGCTAACAAAATCGAATATGTTGATTACAAAGATACTGAGCTTCTTAGCCGTTTCGTTTCAGAACGTGGTAAAATTCTTCCACGTCGTGTAACAGGAACTTCAGCTAAAAACCAACGTAAAGTAACAACAGCGATTAAACGCGCTCGCGTTATGGCACTTATGCCTTACGTAAACGAAGACTAAAAATAATGCCCTCGACAGAGGGTATTTTTTTCTGCCTTGATTTTGTAGGCTTTTGTCATTTTTAGGCTTGTGTGCTGAGTTTTATTTTATAGTTTAGGGAAAAAGAAAAACCAACTGGTCTTCTCATTTATCTTGAGGAGCTAGTTGGTTGTTTTGTGGTATATAGAGTGTGTTTTCTAAGAAATCATCAAATTTTTGGTCATTAACAAGGATATCAACATTGTCTTTGAAGACCTTAAAGCGGTTTGATAACCAATGTGTTTTGATATCCGCCCAATTATTGAAGCGGCTCCACCTGTAAGGAAGTGTAGGGTCCTGTTTTTCAAAGACATAGATACTGCCGTCTTTTTCGTAAGCTATAGCCGTGTGGAAATTGCTGACATCACCAGGGCTATTTTGAAAGACTGAGAGGAGTTTAACCTTTTCTGGAAACTTGAGTCCAGCTTTTTTCCAAGCTTTAAGGAGGTCATCTGTAGACTGGTAGCTGATATTATCTCCAAAGAGGAGACTATAGAGAGCTTGATCCTTGGCGGTTAGCTCTTTGTGGCGTGACTTAAGATCTATAAATTCGTTTTGAGAGGGGAGGTCCAATTTGGTGAGGTCCTCTGAGCTTGTAATAAGGTCATGAAGAAGGAGGAACGATGTTCGTCGGCAGTTTAAGTCATCAGTAAAATGTGATTTGTTATCTTCGAAAGTTTTTTCATTAAGGAAGGTGACGAATTGATTTTGATCCTTGCCGTATTTACTTTGGGTCC
>ENA-OQHA01000995-OQHA01000995.1-human-gut-metagenome-genome-assembly--contig:-NODE-995-length-12090-cov-1.822620_pt1 | contig 12090 bp, 16 predicted proteins | sample MGYA00242558_ERZ504707 | MGnify/ENA primary metagenome ERZ504707 (study PRJEB26092, sample SAMD00036197) | human gut metagenome | host: Homo sapiens | study: EMG produced TPA metagenomics assembly of... | reverse complement strand
CATAAAGAGTGACAGGAGTTCCTAGGGGATAAACCTTAGGAAGGCGAACAGTGATCTGGTCCATAGACACACGCCCAACAATAGGACAAAGCTGGCCATCCACAACAACGTGGAAACCTTGTAAATCTCTGGTCCAACCATCCGCATAGCCAAGCGGAATGGTTCCAATAACCTCATCAGCTGTCGTCGTATACGTTGCACCATAACCCACATCTTGACCCGCTGGCAGGATCTTAACATGAACAAGCGCTGTCTCCAAGCTTAAAGCAGGACGAATGTTATAGGGAAGTTCTAAAGCACTGCCACTAGGATTGAGACCATATATCACGACACCCAGACGTACAGCATTAAAGACTGTTTCTGCATGCCAGATACTCGTCGCAGAGTTGCTTGCATGTACCAAGCGAGGGCGGTCCACCAAGTTATTAACCAAATCCGTGAAGAAGGCCAATTGACGCTTGAATTTACTATCATCTGCCTCATCAGCTGTTGCAAAATGGGTAAAAATACCTTCGACATCCGCACCAAGTGCCTTCAGACCAGCAATCAAGCTATCTGCATCTCCTTGGCTACGCACCCCAATGCGTCCCATGCCTGAATCAATCTTAATATGACAGGTCAAACCAGTCAAATCAAGCCCCTGATCCTTAGCCATTTCCAACCACTCAAGCGAAGCTACCGTCAGAGTGATGTTTTCTTGAATAGCCAAAGGAGCCTCGTCTGGCAAGACGACTCCTAAAATAAGTATCGGTTGCTCTAAGCCAGCTTGACGGAGTTCAAGTGCCTCGTCTAGGTTGGAAACACAAAAACCATCTACCTGTTTAGACAAATGCTTGGCCACCGCAACAGCCCATGACCATAAGCGTTGGCCTTAACAACTGCAAAAGTCTTTACCTTTTTAGGAATGTGGCTAACCACTTGTTCAATATTTTCTGAAATTGCTGATAGATCAACCTTTGCCAAGGTTGGTCGATGTAAACTTGAGATCATAAGCTATCCTCTTCCAACATCTATCTCTTAGTTTTTTTCTAAAATGACACTTGCCTGAACAAAATCACCGCTATGGGAAATCGAGATGAAGACATTGCCTTCAAAAGGCGACTGGGTCACCACTGGCGCTCCCTTGTCATTGGTCAAAATTTCAATATCCTTAAAGCCGACTGCTCCAATACCTGTACCCCAGGCCTTTGAAAATGCTTCCTTACCGGCCCAGCGACCTGCTAAATAGGATATCTGACGATTGCCAGAAAGGGATTCAAAACGCTCCCACTCTTTTGGTGTCAATACCTTTTTGCAAAACGTGGATTGCGGTCATAAGCCTTTTTAACAGCTGAAATTTCCTGCAAGTCTATACCATGTCCAAAAATCATAATTGTTACGAAAGTCGATTGTGGATTTCACGAATAAGACTATCTGTCTTATCCCAACCAAGACATGGATCTGTGATTGATTTACCGTAAACTTCAGGTGTGTCCTGACGACCATCCTCAAGGTAAGACTCAATCATAAAGCCACGCACGGTATCCGCGATACGCTCATCCCACTCACGGTTAAGAAGGACTTCACGCACAATGCGAACTTGTTCCATGAAGTTTTTACCTGAGTTATCATGGTTTGTATCAACAAGAATAAATGGATTTTCCAAATTAAATGCACTATACTTGTCCAAAGCCTTAACCAAGTCTTCGTAATGGTAGTTGACAATGTTCTGACCATTTTCATTGTTGGCACCACGCAAGATAGCGTGAGCGAGCGGGTTACCATCTGTTTTAACTTCAGCGCCATTGTAAAGGAAATGCTGTTGGTTCTGCGCAGCATAGATACCATTAAACATGACATTCAAATTTCCTGACGTTGGGTTCTTCAAACCAATTGGCACATCAATACCTGAAGCTACAAAGCGGTGTTCTTGGTCCTCAACCGAACGTGCTCCAACAGCGTGGTAGCTAAGTAGGTCATCAAAGAAGGAAAGATTTGACGGATAAAGCATCTCATCAGCGATTGGGAGGCCTGTTTCAGTAATAATACGTGACTGAAGGTGGCGAACCGCCTTAACTCCAGCAAGAAGGTCTACATCACCCTCTGCATCTGGTTGGTGGATAAGCCCCTTATAACCATCCCCATTAGTACGAGGTTTAGCTGTATAAACACGCATAACAATAAAGATTTTATCTTTCACTTCTTCCTGAAGTTTGGCCAAACGGTGAGCATAGTCAAGAACGGCTTCTTCATTATCAGATGAACATGGGCCAATAACCAAGAGAATACGTTTGTCTTCACCCTTGATAATTTTTGCCAAAGCCTCATCATTAGCCTGTTTAGTTACTAGTGCGTCTCCCGTAAGAGCATGCAATTTCCTTACTTCCGCTACATCAATCAGCGGACTATTTTGATGAATTCCCATCTATTTCCCTCTCTTTGTGAAAAGAGAGCGAACCGCTTGGTCATCCAAACGGGTTCACTCCCCATATATGGTTTCTGTTACCTTATTATTTTGACAAAGTATCGTGGATTTCACGAATCAATTCTTCTGTCTTATCCCAACCAAGACATGGGTCAGTGATTGATTTACCATAGACATCTGGCGCATCTTGACGGCCATCTTCAAGGTAAGATTCAATCATGAAACCACGTGCAACTTTGTTGATTTTTCATTCCAGTCACGGTTAATCAAGGTTTGACGAACGATACGGATTTGTTCCAAGTAACGTTTGCCTGAGTTATCATGGTTTGTATCAATAACGATGAATGGATTTTCAAGGCCCATTTGTTCATAGTGTTCGATTGTTTCAAGAACATCATCATAGTAGAAGTTAGGCACGTTTTTACCATATTCATTCGTTGAACCACGAAGAATAACGTGTGCCAATGGGTTACCTGATGTTTCAACTTCTTCACCGTTAAAGAGGAAGTTTTGTTTGTTTTGTGCAGCGTAGATACCATTAAACATAACGTTAAGGTTCCCTGATGTTGGGTTCTTCATACCAGTTGGAACATCAATACCTGATGCAACAAAACGGTGTTGTTGGTCTTCTACAGAACGTGCACCGATGGCAATATATGACACAAGGTCATCTACCAAAGGAAGGTTTTCTGGGTAAAGCATTTCATCAGCAGTTGTGATACCAGTTTCAGTGATAACACGGTAGTGAAGATTACGCACAGCCTTGATACCATTGATTAGGTTTGGTTTACCTTCAGCATCAGGTTGGTGGACAAGCCCTTTATAACCATCACCATTTGTACGAGGTTTAGCTGTATAAACACGCATAACAATAAAGATTTTATCTTTCACTTCTTCCTGAAGTTTAGCCAAACGGTGAGCATAGTCAAGAACTGCATCCTCATTATCAGATGAACATGGACCAATAACCAAAAGCGTACGGTCATCTTCACCCTTGATGATTGCTTCAAGCTCTTTATCACGAGCTTGTTTCTCGGCAAGGGCTTCACCTGTCAATGTAGTTGATTCTTTAACTGCATCAAAATCAATTTTTTCACTTACTGCTTTAAAAACCATAATAATTACCTATTTCTTTTTTCCTAAAATTGTTTACGACCGTGACAATTTTTAAATTTCTTACCAGAGCCACATGGACAGAAGTCATTACGACCAACCTTACTAAAGTCAATTTCTTGACCATTAGCATCTGCTTGGTGAGCCTGGATATTGCCTGTTGCTGTTGTTGAAACACGTTCATTCACATTTTCACGAGATTGTTCATGAATTTGTGCTTTCATCATTGTACGTGTCACATCATATTCAATTGCCCCAATCATATCTTGGAACATCTTGAACCCTTCAGATTGATACTCAACGATTGGGTTGTTTTGGGCATAACCACGCAAACCAACGGCATTACGTAATTGATCAAGGGCATCGATGTGATCCGTCCACTTGTTGTCAACAACCATCAAAATCAAGACTTTTTGGAATTCACGGATAGCTTCCTCTGAACGCAATTTCTTGATTTGACGATCATAAACATCAGCTGCTAACTCATTCAAGTAAACTTTAATAGCGTCATAATTAACACTACGTTTCGTTACCTCTCCCACTTCTCGTAAATCTTCAAGTGAGATGGCATTCTCAGGAACCAAGGCCTGACGAGCAAAGTTCAAAATACCTTTAAGAGCTTCCTCTTGATCATTGCGGCTGTGACCATCTACTGTACGGTTAATCGTACGCTTAATCATAGCCTTAATCTCAGGTTCAAGGTCACGTTCTGCTGTGATAACATCATAACGCTCAGCATAGATGATTTCACGTTGTTCACGCATAACGTCATCGTACTGAAGGACTTGTTTACGAGTATCGTAGTTATTTCCTTCGACACGTTTTTGAGCCGCTTCCACTTGGCGTGTCAACATACGTGATTTGATAACGATATCTTCATCATCAGCATTCAAACGTTCCAAGACTTGCTTGATACGATCAGAACCGAAACGACGCATCAATCGTCTTCAAGTGAAAGGTAGAATTGAGATTCTCCTGGGTCCCCTTGACGTCCCGCACGACCACGCAACTGGTTATCGATACGACGGCTTCGTGACGCTCTGTACCAATGACACAAAGGCCACCAAGGTCAAGAACACCTTCACCAAGTTTAATGTCGGTACCACGACCGGCCATATTGGTCGCAATCGTAACGGCACCACGTTGACCCGCATTCATAATAATATGCGCTTCTTTTTCGTGGTTCTTAGCATTAAGCACTTCATGAGGAATGCCTGCTTCAACCAACATCTTAGAAATCAAGTCAGATGTTTCAACGGCAACCGTACCAACAAGGACTGGTTGTCCCTTTTCATAACGACGTTTAACATCTTGTACCACCGCACGGAATTTAGCATCCAAGGTTGGGTAAAGAAGGTCGTCATGGTCAATACGTTGAATTGGACGGTTAGTTGGAATCGGAATGATTCGCATGTTATAGATTTCACGGAATTCATCTTCCTCGGTCTTACCAGTACCAGTCATACCTGACAATTTCTTGTACATACGGAACATATTTTGGTAAGTGATTGAGGCAGATGTCTTCGTTTCTTCTTGAACAGGTACACCTTCTTTTGCTTCAATGGCTTGGTGGAGTCCATCTGAGAAACGACGACCTTCCATGGTACGACCTGTAAATTGGTCGACGATAAGAATTTCTTGCTCAGGACTTACCACATAGTCGATATCATGCAACATGATGTAGTTGGCACGAAGGGCGTTGTCAATATAGTGAGTCAAGGCAACATTATCAATATCGTACAAGTTGTCCAAATTGAAGAATTCTTCGGCCTTGTCAATACCTGAGTCATTCAAACCAATCGTTTTCGTTGGAATATCAATGGCGTAATCATCTTCTGTCAATGTCTTAACAAAAGCATCCGCACGATGATACAATTGGTTAGTTTCTGAACTTACAGGACCTGATACAATCAATGGTGTACGGGCTTCATCGATAAGAACCGAGTCAACCTCATCGACCAAGGCATAGTTCAATGGACGTTGTACCATGTTTTCCTTACGAACAACCATGTTATCACGAAGATAGTCGAAACCTACCTCTGAGTTGGTTGAGTAAGTGATGTCACAGTTATAAGCTTCACGTTTTTCAGCTGGTGATTTAGCAGAAAGGTTAATCCCTACTGACAAACCAAGCCAACTATAAAGCTCACCCATTCAGTCGCATCACGCTCTGAAAGGTATTCGTTAACGGTGATAACGTGTACACCTTCACCTGAAATAGCATTTAGGTAAACAGGCATTGTCGCAGTCAGGGTTTTCCCTTCCCCTGTACGCATCTCTGGTACGTCACCATGGTGAAGAACGATACCACCCATGATTTGCACACGATATGGGAAAAGTCCAAGGACACGTTTTGCCCCTTCACGAACAACTGCAAATGCCTCTGGCAAGAGTTGGTCTAGGCTTTCTCCGTTTTGATATCGTTTTTTAAATTCTTCTGTTTTTGCCTGAAGTTCTTCATCTGAAAGAGCCGCCATTGCATCAGCATAGCTCTCGACTTTCTTGGCAGTTTTTTCTTAGTTTCTTTAATTTCTGCCTTTATCATTTTCAATTGATTTTGCGTAATTATATTTGCCATCTTTTTTCCTTTCGACAGTCTTTATCTCCATATTTTACCACAAAAGCCCCCTTTAAACAAGAAATCACTCAAGGATTGACAAAGAAAAAAGCCCTAGTTTAAGGGCTTTCACAATGGATTCGCAAATAAAGTAAAACTTTTTTATTAGATTCACTGAAAATATCGACAATAATATTTTAAACCTACTTCTCAGAGTTTCCTTGGCTCTCTAGAATATCCTCAAAATCATGCAAAGATTTTCAAAAGCCTGCTCAAAGAAAGCATGGTCGGTGCTACTATAGGCCTTCATTATCATAGGACTAGCTTAAATCAACGTAGAATTGATAGTCCAAGACACCATTTTTCCAGTAAAATTTGATGCTAGGGGAAGCTGTTTTTTCACCACACATACCAGGAATTGCCCGTTGTAAGCCATAAATGTGGTCGCCATATCTTTCAGACGATAATAAGCCCCCTCAAAATAATAGGATTTGCCGATTTCAATACGCTCAAATAGTGCCGCTAAAACTTTTTCATTACTCATACTTAAGCCTCGTTAGGGTGACTGACAATCATCTCCAATTGTCCATCAATTTCCCAATCTGTCACATCATTTGGAAGAATAAGTGATCGCCTTTTTTTTAGACAATAAATGCGTGAATCGATAGTCATGGTCCCATTGCCAGAAAGTACTGAACAAAGCAAATAGGGAGCTGCTTGCTTGAAGTCAACCAAGCCACTGAGTTTCCATTTATACACAGTGAAAAAGGAGTTTGATGTCAAACAAGTCGACTCTAATTGCAAGGTCTTAACAGTTGCTGGGACGCTATTTTCTGGGGCCCTAGATTCAAGACATCAAGAGACTGTTGAATATGAAGTTCACGTTTATTGCCCTGATCATCCCTACGATCAAAATCATATACACGATAAGTGGTATCGCTAGATTGTTGAGTCTCTAAGATAAGGATACCTGGACCAATAGCATGCATGGTGCCACTTGGTACAAAGAAAAAGTCACCTTTCTTAACAGGAGTTTTCGACAAAAGTCCATCCCAATCACCTGCCTCAATCAAGGATGCCAGCTCTTCCTTTGTCTTAGCCTTGTGACCATAAATAATTTCTGCACCCTCTTCAGCATCAATAATATACCAACATTCTGTCTTTCCTAGCTCACCTTCGTGCTCTAGCCCATAGGCATCATCAGGGTGTACCTGCACTGAAAGCCAGTCATTAGCATCCAAAATCTTGGTCAACAAAGGAAAAACACTAGTCTTGGGGTTCCCAAAAAGTTCTGGATTATCCTTGTAAAGCTCTGCCAGGTGGAAACCAGCATATTTTCCATTTTTGACATAGGATACACCATTAGGATGGGCAGAAATTGCCCAATATTCACCAGTGTGTTCACTGGGAATATCGTAACCAAACTCTGTCTTGAGGCGATTACCTCCCCAGATTTTCTCATGCATTGGTGAATCTAAAATAAAGGTTCCATTACTTCCTCCTGTATAGAGCAAAACGCCTTAAGATTATCTCTTAAAGCGATTTTACATATTTTGTTTATTTGTTTGCATGCTTGTCAGCTACGTCTTTAGCAAGTGCGAAGTTACCAAGTGTTGCAGAACCATTACCTGAAACAGCAGGTGTCACAATATATTCATTTACATCTGGTACTGGAAGGTAACCATTCAAAAGAGCTGTGAATTTTTCACGAACACGACGAAGCATGTGTTCTTGCCCCATAACACCGCCACCAAAAACGATAACTTCAGGACGGTAAAGGACTGTTGCTTGGACAGCCGCTTGAGCAATGTAGTAAGCTTGGACATCCCAAACTTCAGAATGCTGATCAATCAATTCACCACGAATACCTGTACGAGCTTCGAGCGATGGTCCAGCAGCCAAACCTTCCAAACATCCACGGTGGAATGGACAAGTTCCGTTAAATTCATTGGAAACATCATTTGGGTGAAGAGGTACATATACGTGACCAGCTTCGGTATGACCCATACCACCAATGAATTCACCATTTTGAATAGCTCCAGCTCCGATACCTGTTCCGATAGTGTAGTAAACAAGACTCTTAACACCTTTACGAACAAGGGTCTCACCATAAGCAGATGAGTTAACATCAGTCGTAAAGTAGAAAGGAACATTAAACTCTTTAGCAATCAAACCAAGAAGGTCGACATTTGACCAATGTGGTTTTGGTGTTGAAGTCACAAAACCATATGTTTCAGAGTTTGGATCAACATCAATTGGACCGAATGAACCAATAGCGATTCCAGCCAATTGGTCCTCATAACGTTTGAAAAATTCAATCGTACGATCAATTGTTTCATAAGGTGTAGTTGTTGGGAATTGAGTTTTTTCAACGACTTGGAATTTCTCATCACCGACAGCACAAACAAATTTTGTACCACCAGCTTCCAAGCTTCCGTATAGTTTAGCCATAGGTAAAGCTATCTCCTTTTATGATCAATAATAACTATCTATACTATTATAAAGAAAAGCTAGGCAAAAGACAATCTAAATGAGACCTTGTTTGAGGAGGTACAGACTACTCTGCTTCATACTTTTCTTTATGAGCCATTTAACTAAAAAAGCCGAATTGGCTTCGACTTTTTTAGCTTATTATTTAACTGCGATGAAGTCTGCACCTTCAGCAACTGAACCAGTCGCTACTGATGAAACATCTTCGAAGTCTGCAGTGTTTGTAACGATAACCATAGTTGTATCGTCAAGACCTGCTTCAGTGATTACTGAGCTATCGAAGGTAGCCAAGACATCACCTTTTTTAATGCGTTGATTTGCTTGAACTTTAGCATCAAATCCTTTACCGTCAAGTGAGACAGTGTCGATACCGATGTGGATAAGCACTTCAGCACCTTTATCAGATTTAAGACCGTAAGCGTGACCTGTTGGGAAGGCGATTTGCACTTCACCATCAATGGTGCGACTACTTGGTTACCTGAAGGTTTGATAGCGGCACCCTTACCCATAGCTCCTGAAGAGAAGACTGGGTCATTAACATTTTCCAAAGCTACAACTTCACCTTTAAGTGGTGCAGCGATTGTTTCGGCTTGCAATGCAACTGGAGCTGATTCTGCAGATGCAATATCTTCAGCAACAACTTCTTTTTGAGCTTCAACTTCTTCCTCTTTGTAACCGAAGATCCAAGTAAGAGCGAAACCAAGAGCAAGTGTTACAAGTACCATAATCACATACTTAAGTACTTGACCGTTAAGGTAAAGAAGTGTACCAGGAACGATTGTTACACCAAATCCTGTACCAGCAAGGTTAAGGATTGATGCCAACCAACCACCAGCAGCACCAGCGATAAGACCCATGATAAATGGTTTACCGAAACGAAGGTTAACCCCGAAGATAGCTGGTTCAGTGATACCAAGTACCGCTGAAAGAGTTGCAGGGAAAGCAAGTGCTTTCAATTTAGCATCTTTAGTTTTAACACCCACTGCAAGTGTCGCACCAGCTTGGGCAGTCATAGCAGCTGTGATGATAGCGTTAAGTGGGTCTTTACCAGTATTAGCAATGAGGTTAGCTTCAAGCAAGTTAAAGACGTGGTGAACCCCTGTAACGACGATAACTTGGTGAACTCCACCAAGAACAAGACCAGCAAGACCAAATGGCAAGTTAAGAATCCATTCTGTAGCAGCAAGAACATAGCTTTCAACAGTATGGAAGACAGGGCCAATGATAAAGAGGGCCAAAGCTGACATTACTGCGAAGACGATAAGTGGACGCAAGAGAAGGTCAAGAACGTCTGGAACCCATTTACGAACCCATTGCTCGAACTTAGCACCAAGCAAACCTACGAAGAAGGCTGGAAGCACTGAGTTTTGGTAACCTACTACTGGAATAAAATCAAAGAAGTAAATTGGTTTAGCAGCACCTGATGCAACATCCCAAGCGTTAGGAAGGGCGTTGTTAACCATCATCAAACCAAGAACCAAACCAAGAAGTGGTGAACCACCAAATACGTTAAAGGCTGACCAACAAATCAAGGCTGGGAAGAAGGCGAAGGCTGTATCTGTCAATACAACTGTGTAAGTATAGAAATCAGTAGCAGCAAAAGCTTTTGATGTTGTACCGAACAAACCAAGAACTGTATCGTTATTGATTGCTCCACGGATACCCATGAAAAGACCAGTCGCTACGATTGCTGGAAGCAATGGAACGAAAACGTCACCGAATGAACGGATAGCACGTTGGAACCAGTTACCTTGTTTAGCAGCTTCTGCTTTTTGTTCGTCTTTAGATGCTGTTGGAAGACCTTGAGCAACGACTTCGTCGTAAATCTTGTTAACAGTACCTGTACCAAAAATCATTTGGTATTGACCTGAGTTAAAGAAAGCACCTTGAACTTTTTCAATGTTCTCAGCCTTTTCTTTATTGATTTTGTTTTCATCTTTGACCATCACACGTAGACGAGTCGCACAGTGAGCAACACTGTTGACGTTTTCACGTCCACCGAGGCATCGATGACTTCTTTTGCAATTTGTTTGTTATCCATTTGCAAAATTCTCCTTAATAAAATTTGGTATGAAAGCGTTTAGCTTTTCTTTACGATAACTATTTTAGCATCTTTCTGCCATATGTCAACCGTTTAGCATATTTTTTTATTTTTGTTATAAATCGTTGATTTTTATAGGTAAAACGTTTACTATATTATTAACAAATAGATTAGGAGATTACTAAATATGAATCTACCAACAGAAGTTCGTTACCGTCCATACGCAGATTGGACAGACGAAGAAAAAACAAAGATTAGAGAAAATGTCGCTAAATCACCTTGGCGTGCAAGTTACCATATCGAACCAGAAACAGGGCTTCTTAATGATCCAAACGGTTTTTCTTACTTTAATGGTAAGTTCCAACTTTTCTACCAAAGTTGGCCATTTGGAGCTGCTCATGGTTTGAAACAATGGGTGCATACTGAAACTGAAGATTTGGTTCACTTTACAGAAACTGGTGTCAAACTCTTGCCAGACCATGAAAATGATAGCACGGTGCCTACTCAGGTTCTGCTTATCAAATCGGTGATAAACTCTTTATCTTCTATACTGGGAACGTTCGTGATGAAACTGGATTCGTGACCCACGTCAAATCGGCGCTTGGATGGATAAAGACGGCAAAATCGAAAAATTCGACAAGGTTCTTATCAAACAACCTGCTGACGCTACTGGGCACTTCCGTGACCCTCAAATCTTCGATTACAAGGGACAATTCTACGCTATCGTAGGTGCTCAAAACCACGATAAACAAGGTTATATCAAACTTTACAAAGCTGTTGATAATGATGTAGAAAACTGGGTTGAAGTTGGAGACCTAGACTTTGGTGGTACTGGCTCAGAATACATGATTGAGTGTCCTAACCTTGTCTTTGTAGATGGCAAACCTGTTCTTCTTTATAGCCCACAAGTCTTGATAAAGCTGAACTTGACTACGACAACATTTACCCTAACACTTACAAAATTTTCCAAGATTTCGACACTGAGAACCTGCCCTCGTTGATGGCACGCCAATTATCAACTTGGACTACGGATTTGAAGCATACGCGACTCAAGGCTTTAACACTCCAGATGGTCGTGCCCTTATTGTTAGCTGGATTGGTCTTCCAGATGTGGACTATCCAACTGATAAATACGACTACCAAGGGCTATGAGTTTGGTTAAAGAATTGTCTATTAAGGATGGCAAACTCTACCAATATCCAGTTGAAGCCATTACAAGCTTACGTGCTAGCCAAGAAGATTTCTCTGAAAAAGTGTCAACAACTAACACTTATGAGCTTGAACTTAACTTCGAAGCTAACAGCCAAACTGAACTTGTCCTCTTTGCAGACCAAGAAGGAAATGGCTTATCACTTACGGTTGATACTGAAAATGGAAAAGTTATCCTTGACCGTTCTAAAGCTGGTGAACAATATGCGACTGACTTTGGCACAAGTCGTGAATGTACTCTTGATGCCGGTCAAGCTGCAACAGCAAACATCTTTG
>ENA-OQHA01000994-OQHA01000994.1-human-gut-metagenome-genome-assembly--contig:-NODE-994-length-12096-cov-2.977275_pt1 | contig 12096 bp, 13 predicted proteins | sample MGYA00242558_ERZ504707 | MGnify/ENA primary metagenome ERZ504707 (study PRJEB26092, sample SAMD00036197) | human gut metagenome | host: Homo sapiens | study: EMG produced TPA metagenomics assembly of... | reverse complement strand
GCCCGCGCCGCCGGTGCCAAGTTCATCGTCTCCCCGGGTTACAACGAGGACGTCGTGAAGCACTGCATCGACATCGACTTGCCCGTCCTTCCCGGCACCGTGACCCCCTCCGAGGTTACCGCCGCCGAGAACCTGGGCTCAAGGTCACCAAGTTCTTCCCCGCGGCTCAGTATGGTGGCCTGAACACCATCAAGGCCCTCGCCGCTCCGTTTGTCGGCCATCGCTTTATGCCCACCGGCGGCGTGAGCACTGCCAACGTCGAGGAGTACCTGAGCTCCTCCGCCATCATCGCCTGCGGTGGCACCTGGATGGTCAAGCCCGCCCTGTTCGCCGATGGCGACTTCTCCAAGGTCGAGCAGATTGCCCGCGAGGCCATGGACGTCGTCAAGAAGGTCCGCGGCTAGGTTTAGCTCTCTATCGTGAAAGGGGGCGTGCCCTAGACCTCGCCCCCTTTCTTTTAAAGCGGCTCGGAAGCGCGCCGTTTCCGTCACGAACAAGAACCAAAACCGTCTTGTATGCTGATAGAACGTGACGGAAGCGACACGCGCCCGAGCCGCTTTGCCTACTCGGCTGGCAGTCGCGCCCAGCTGAGCCACTTCGACAAAAGCCGAGCCACCAAAACAGCTGCGGCGCCGTCTGGAGGAATGGACCTTGCTTCCGGTTTTTTCCTCCAAGCGGCGCCGCAGCCTTTTCATGCCCCGATTGCACCCCCGCACTTGCGGTGAAACACGGACTGCTTACGCCGCCAAAGCCGCAAAACAGCCCCTATTTAACCGCAACTAATGTAGGAACGAGTTAGATGGCCGAGTCTTTAGGCAGCTCAAAATAGTCGGGATGCAAGGCGATAACCGGTCCCTGTTCCTCGGGCATCAGATGCAGGTGTGTCTCTGCCAGATAGCTCGCCGTGTCGGTATCGCCCCTCTTAATGGACTCGAGAATCCGGCGATGCTGACGACGAATCGGCTCCCAATCCATATCCTGCGACACCATACGCAACCAGTTGTACCGCTCAAAATGCGTATTGACGCTCTTCATCCAATCCCACAACATGTGGCGGCCGCAATCTCAAAGCACGTCTCGTGGAATAGGTTGTCCAGATCGAAAAAGCGACGCGTTTCGCTATGGTCGAGCGACTCGGACTCGGCAAGAATCTGCTCGAGCCGATGTTTTTGCTCAGGCGTGGCGGCAGAGCAACATTTAATGAGTACGCTTCTCTCGAGTTTCTCACGCAAGAAACAGGCGTTCTCGGCGCGCTCCATGCTGATTTTTGAGACATAGGTGCCGCTTTTGGGACGCGTTTCCACTAGCTCCTGCTCACGCAGGCGCACAAAGGACTCGCGAATGGGCGTGCGCCCGATTCCCGTCTCCTTTTCCAGACCAATCGCCGAAAGGCGCGTGCCGGGCCTGAGCTCGGCATAGATGATCTTAGAGCGCAGTGCGTTGTATGCCTGATCTTGCAGGCTCTGATAATGCTGGTGCTGTTCCATAAAGCCCTCGGATGAAGCCCACGGTTTGTCGAATATCACCACGTAATACTATCGCATCGACACGCCCCAGCTCCCAATCAGTCTTTTTGGGACGGGGCTCTTTTAGCTACCCTGGCCCGCAGATCGGCCCCCCTTGCCACAAAAGTGGCCCATCTACTACGTTAACACGGATAGCCTCGGCCATACCGAAAACCGTGAAAACAAAACCGCAGGTAGATAGCTTGTCGATTTTCGAAAAAACCGACTATGGTTGACCCCTGCGGCTTAAACGTAGTAGATAGGCCCTTTTCGTGGCGCAGCACTACTGCACCCCAAATTGGCACCCCGAGCCTGTTATAAGTTGCTGTGAAATACGGACGGTTGATAATCAAGGTTGAAAATCAAGGCGCGCTATACGGCTTGCTATATCTCACTATACTTTGCTGTACGTCGCTGTACTTTGCTTTAACTTGACAATAATCGGCCCGTTACCATCCGGGATATAACGGACCCCAAGCCAACGCTGGCTTGGGGCCCGTCTTGTACCATGGCTCTTTTGGACTATGAGCGCTCGTATTTCGTGGCCCGCCCGGTTCCCTGCCTTACGATTGCATTCCGTTCAAGCAGAGATTCGAGTGCCGCCACGTCCGCATGCGGCTCAGCCCCGTCTGTTTTTCAATCTCGCTTCGCGACATAATTCGCCCGCCCGACAAGGCCTTGAGAACCTGGACCTCTTCCTCGGACCCTTCAAAGGCATCGGTAACGGGCAATGTGACGGCCACCATGCCGCCGCGAACATCAAAAATTGGTTGATTGATCGAATCGCGATAGGCACGTCTAATGCGCGCGATTCCCGTACCAAATTTCTCGATGTAATCCAGCTTTAAGAAGGCCTCTGCAACGATGGGGTTTCTGAGCACGGATATCTGCCCATACAGGTATTGTTCCGTCGTCAACCCGGCGGGCAGCGATCCAGGGGAGGTCACAACGACACGATCATCGTACAGGGCAATTTGAACGTTCGCTCGAACGTCCCACGTCCGATGCACCAAAGCGTTTGCAACAGCTTCGCGGAATGCCTCAAGAGGAATTCGATCGGTTTGGACGCGCTCCATCCCTTCGATACGCTCATAACGGTAGTAGCGTGCAAACATAGCCACCGCCCTGTCCGCCTGCTCAATTGCGGATACATTTGTCGCCGCCTCGCGATCCAAGATCACATCCTCGGTATCGCCAAAACGGACGCAGTCGATGCCTGGAAAATCATTCTTATCCGCTAAAATCGCCGCGGCATTGGTATAGCCATCCTTGCCGAGCAAGCGGAGCGTACGCATGATATCCGGCGTTAGCTCGGAAATGCCGAGGTGTTCAACACACTTATGCTCGAGCGTATGAAAGCCCAAGTCCTGGCGAGCCGACGTGAGCGCGTCGAACGTCACGTTGCTGCCTTCGAGCGTCAGCCTGCCATACTCAAACCGGTCGACCTCCACCGTTGCCGAATCGTTTCGTCTGTAGGCCTTTCCCTTGCTTCGATAGGGTTTGTCCTGTCCCTCATAAACCGTAAGGATTACGGTCCCGTGTTTCTCATCGGACTCGAGCGTGTAACGGGGAGCGGGATCCAAGCTGTCATTAATCATGTTCTCAATGCGGAGACACTCTGCGACCGGATCTGCAAGGCCGACAGCCACGCCCTCGTCATCAACGCCAAACTCAATCTTGCCCGTCCCGTAGTTTGCATAGGCGCTCACCGTTTTAAGAAACGTCGGCGTAACGCTTTCCTTGTATTCGACTGTAGGGCTCTCTCTAACAACCATATGCACAACCCCCTCGTTTCGTACCATTCATAACCGTATTATAAGACGAAACCGTTTGCGTACTGATTTATATAAGACGCAAACTGTTTTCGTCTTGATTTGCGTACGGAATTAAGACGCATAATTTCGCTTTCGTATGGCTCAATACCGGACGCAGACTGTTTTCGTCTGTCAATACGTCTGAAATCCAAACGAAAAGAGCCCCGAGCTCGTATGAACTCGGGCTCTTTGTGCCGCACATCTATGAGAGGAAAAATTCGATGCGTACGGGCGCTACCCCATGAAGCCGCCCTGGGATGGCGGCAACCTCGCCGTTACCCGTCTGATGGGTGTGCTCAAGGCATCCGTTCCCCTCTTTATCGACGTAACGGGCAAAAAGTTCGTCGAGGAGACCATCCGCACGCACCACGGTGTGGCCGACGCCATTGAGACGCGCAACCCCACCGCCGCTCACGATGCGATGTATCTGCACCTGGTCTACAACCGCAATATGATTGCGGAAGGCACACAAACAAAAGGCATTTAAGGCTCGACAATAATCTTTCTTTGATAAAACGCAGGCAGCGAGCGCTTGCGTTTTATCAAATGGTGCAATGGGGTCAGGTTTACATGCATCAACTTAGCGCAAAGTAACCTGGCCCCCATGCGCCAAGGGGTTGACTAGAGTTCGCAGGCGATCTTGTAGCCATCGCCGATAGCGTCGCGGATGTTGCCGCACTTCTGGCATCGCCCAGCACGTGGGTGACAACGCCGGCAGCGGCAAGGTCATCGGCCAGCTTGGTGTTGGGACGGTAACCCATGGCAAGCACCAGCGTATCGGCGTCGGCGATGGTATGGACTTCGCCGTCCTTTTCGTAACTGATGGTGTCCTCGGTAATCTCGGTCACCTTGGCCTCGGTCAGCACGTGAACGCCCTTGGAAAGCATACGCGTGATGAGCACCGCGCGACCGGCACCGCCCTCGTTGGCGGCAAGCGTCTTGGTCATCTCGATGACGGTGACATCGCGGTTGGCCGGCGACAGGTCGTTGACCAGCGGGGCCAGGTAGTCGGCCGTCTCGCAACCGACGGTTCCGCCGCCGACGATGACAATCTTCTTGCCCGGGAAAGCCTTGCCGCCCAGCAGGTCATCGGCCGTCATAACTTGCTTAAAGCCCTGCATAAAGGCTGGAGCAATGGGCTCGGCGCCATAAGCCAGGACAACCTCGTAGCCCGCGTAGTCGCGCTGAATGTCCTCGGCCGAAAGCTCGGTACCAAAGACGCACGCGACGCCGGCCTCGGCCAGGCGACGATACTGATACTTGATCACGCGGGTGAGCTCCTGCTTTGCCGGCGGAACGGCCGCGATGCGCATCTCGCCGCCCGGCTCGTTCTGCTTATCCACGAGCACCACGTTGTGGCCGCGCTTGGCGGCAATATAGGCCGCTCCATGCCCGCGGGACCGGCACCCACAACGAGCACGTTCTTGGCCTCGGCGGCAGGCTCGTAACCGGCCTCGTCGCGCTCCACGTCCGGGTTGACGGTGCAGGAGATGCGCTTGCCAAACATGATGCCGTTCAGGAGCGCAGGCAACCGATGCAGGGGCGGATGTCGTCGGCGTTGCCGGCAGCGGCCTTGTTGCAGAACTCGGCATCGCACAGATTGGCACGGCCCATCATGCAGATGTCGGCAGCGCCGTCCTCGATCAGCTCCTCGGCGATCCAGGCCTCGTTGATGCGGCCGACGGTGGCGACGGGAATGTTGACGTGCTTCTTAATCTCGCGCGAGCAGGCGGCGTGCGAGGCCTGCTGGGTGCCGGCGGCGGGAATCGCAGAGCCACGCTTGATAGTGGTGCCGCCCGACACGTGAATCATGTCGACGCCGGCCTTCTCCAGGCGACGCGAGACGTAGATCATGTCGTTGAGGGTCAGGCCGCCATCGGTGTACTCATCGCCCGAGATGCGGACGTCGATGATAAAGTCCTTGCCGCAGCGCTCGCGAATCTCGGCGATGACCTCGAGCAGGAAGCGCATGCGGGCGTCGAGTGAGCCGCCGTACTCGTCGGTGCGCTTGTTGTAGAGCGGAGTCAAAAAGCCGCCGAGCATACCGTGGGCGTGCGCCGCATGAACCTCGACGCCATCGACGCCGGCCTTCTGCATACGCACGGCAGCGTCGCCAAACTGATGCGTGAGCTCGTGGATCTCATCTACCGTAATGGGGCGCGGCGCCTCGCGAGCATAGGACGGGCCCACAAAGGACGGAGCGATCAGGCGCGGGGTGCCCGGAATGTTAAAGGCCATGTAGGCGGGGTGGAAGAGCTGCGGCATGATCTTGCAGCCGTACTCGTGGACGGCGGCGGCGAGCTTTTCCCAGCCAGGGATAAACGTGTCGTCGTAGCAGCACATGTCACCCGGCAGATAGGTATAGGTAGGCTCGACCGTCACGACCTCGGTGATGATCAGACCCACGCCGCCCTTGGCACGGGCGCGGTAATGGTCGACCAAATCGTCGGTCACATAGCCGTGATCGGCCAGGTTGGTAGACACCGGCGGCATAAAGACGCGGTTCTTGACCTCGGTCGTACCGACCTTGATCGGGCTAAAGAGCATCGGGTAGGCGGAGGACTCCATACAGGGTTCCTTTCATTTGAGCCGCTCGGCGGCAGTTGCTAACGTACCTATCGTATCAGCAACCGCGCTGTACCCGACCGTACACGCTCCCCCGGCTTTTACTCAACCCACAAAAAGTTGCGGTGGAATACGGAGTAGATAAGGCCTTTGACAGCCAAAACGGTCCGTATTTCACCGCAACTGATGGGCGGGGTGGAATTGAGGGCTCAGATAGTCAGTCATGCCCTCATCCGCCACTCCCTCACCTACAGCGCGCCGTCCAGCATAAGGTTCACCTTGAGCACGTTGACCGTGGGCTCGCCGAACACGCCGAGGAAACGGCCCTTGGTGCACTGGGCGATGATGTCGCGCACCTCGCCTTCGCTCTTGCCCGTGGCCTTCGCCAGGCGCGGTACCTGGTACTCGGCGGCATCGGGGGAGATCTCGGGGTCGAGCCCTGAGCCAGAACACGTCACCAGGTCGACGGGCACGGCATCCATGCCGGCGTCGGGGTTGGAGGCGCGAATCTTCTCGACGCGCGCGTCCACAAGCTGCCGGTACTCCTCACTCGCCGGGGACAGGTTGGACGGGGCACCATACGCCACGAGCTCGCCGTCTTCGCCTTCGACAATTGACACGTTCTGGATGCGGCCCCACATGTGGTCCTCGTCCTCGAAGTTCTGGCCGATGAGCTCGGAGCCCACAACCTTGCCGTCGACCGTAATGAGCGAACCGTTCGCCTGATACGGGAACGCAACCTGGGCGATGCCGGTCACGACGAGCGTATAGCCCAGGCCGCAGACAACGGTAAACAGCGCGAACACGCCAAGTGCGCGCGATGCAACACCTTTGAACATACAAACCTCCACTTACATAATGCCGCAGAACGCGAGCAGCATGTCGATGAGCTTGATGAATACGAACGGGGCAACAATGCCGCCCAGACCCCACACGAGTAGGTTGTGGGTCAGCAGCTGTCCAGACGGGACCTCGCGGTACTTAACGCCCTTCAGCGCGGCCGGGATCAGCGCGACGATAACGAGCGCGTTATAGATGATGGCCGAAAGAACCGCGGACAGTGGCTTGCCAGACCGAGGATGTTGAGCGCGCCAAGGCCCGGGTAGATCGGCGAGAACAGGGCCGGGATGATAGCGAAGTACTTCGCCATGTCGTTAGCCACCGAGAAGGTCGTGAGCGAACCGCGGGTCATGAGCAGCTGCTTGCCAATACGCACGACCTCGATGAGCTTGGTGGGGCTGGAGTCGAGGTCGACCATGTTGCCGGCCTCCTTGGCAGCCTGGGTTCCGGTGTTCATGGCCACGGCGACGTCCGCCTGGGCGAGCGCCGGCGCGTCGTTGGTGCCGTCGCCGGTCATGGCGACCAGGTGACCCTCACGCTGGAACTCGCGGATCTTCTCGAGTTTGCCCTCGGGGTGGCCTCGGCCAGGAAGTCGTCAACGCCGGCCTCGGCGGCGATTGCCGCGGCGGTGAGCGGATTGTCGCCCGTCACCATGATGGTCTTGATGCCCATCTTGCGCAGGTCGGCGAACTTCTCCTTACGCCGGACTTGATGATGTCCTTGAGGTACACAACGCCCAGCACGCGGCAGTTCTTGGTCACGACCAGCGGGGTGCCGCCGGCCTTGGCGATGCGTTCGACGGCCTCGTCGCACTCCTGGGAGAACACGCCGCCGGCTGCCTCCACATAGGTGCGCACGGAATCGGCAGCGCCCTTGCGGATCTCATTGCCCTCGTAGTTCACACCGGACATGCGAGTCGCCGCGGTGAAGGGGATGAACTCCATGCCCTTATCCTCGAGTGTGCGGCCGCGCAGCCCAAACTGCTCCTTGGCGAGCACGACGATGGAACGACCCTCGGGGGTCTCGTCGGCCAGCGAGGAAAGCTGAGCGGCATCGGCCAGCTCCGCGGGATCGACGCCGTCGACCGGGATGAACTCGGCGGCTTGGCGGTTACCCAGGGTGATGGTGCCGGTCTTGTCGAGCATGAGGATGTCGACGTCGCCGGCGGCTCGATGGCGCGGCCGGACATGGCCAGCACGTTGGCCTCGTTCAGACGGCTCATGCCGGCGATGCCGATGGCGGAGAGCAGAGCTCCGATGGTGGTGGGGATCAGGCACACCGCCAGGGCGATCAGGGTGGACACGGGCAGGGTGACGCCGCTGTAGCGGCCGATGGGGTACAGGGTGACGATGACGATCATGAAGATGATGGTCAGGGCCACCAGCAGGATCTGCAGGGCGATCTCGTTGGGGGTCTTCTTGCGGGAGGCCGCCCTCCACCAGGGCGATCATCTTGTCCAGGAAGCTCTGGCCGGGCTCACTGGAGATCTTGACGATGATCCAGTCGGACAGCACCGTGGTACCGCCGGTAACGGCAGAGCGGTCGCCGCCGGCCTCGCGGACCACGGGGGCGGACTCGCCGGTGATGGCGGACTCGTCAACGGAGGCAGCGCCCTCGATGACGTCGCCATCGCCGGGAATCTGCTCGCCGGCGCGTACGATCACCAGGTCGCCGCGCGTGAGCTCGGTGCCGGGAACGACGGTGAAGTGCTCCTTGTCCTCAACGGATCGATACGATGGGCCTCGACATCCTTCTTGGCCGCACGCAGGGAATCGGCCTGAGCTTACCGCGGCCTCGGCAAGCGCCTCGGCGAAGTTCGAGAACAGGTCGGTGAGCCACAGGATGACCGCGATGGTGACCACATAGTAGGTGGGCACACCCGCGTCCTGCACACCGAAGATGGAAGCGACGGCCAGGACGGAGGTCATGACGGCGGAAAGCCACACCAGGAACATGACCGGGTTTTGAATCTGGACGCGAGGATCCAGTTTGGCAAACGAGTCGCGGACGCGCGGCCCATCATGTCTTTTTGCATAGCCATAAATCTGCGTCCTCCTTTACGCAATCATCTGGAAGAACTCGGCAACGGGGCCAAGCGCCAGGGCCGGGAAGAAGCTCAGGGCACCGATCAGCAGAACGATGAACACGAGCAGGAATACGAACATGCCGTTGGTGGTAGACAGGTACCGGCGCTCTCGGCGACCCTACCCTTCTTGGCCAGCGAGCCGGCGATAGCAGCGTACCGATGATGGGCATGAAGCGGGCAAACAGCATCTCGAGGCCGAGCATGACGTTGATCCAGGGATTGTTGCAGTTCATGCCTGCAAACGCCGAGCCGTTGTTGCCACCGCATGAGGTGAAGGCATACAGCACCTCGGAGAAGCCGTGCGCGCCACCATTGTTGAGCTGGTCGGCAAGACCGGGCACCATGCAGGCGATGGCCGAGCACACCAGAATGGCAAACGGAGTTGCCAGGCACAGGACAACTGCCCAGCGCATCTCGCCCGGCTCGATCTTCTTGCCCAGGAACTCAGGCGTGCGTCCGACCATAAGGCCGGCGATGAACACTGTGAGGATGGCGAAGCCGATCATGCCGTACAGGCCGCAGCCCACGCCGCCGAAGACGACCTCGCCCAGAGCCATCTGGAGCATCTGGACAAACCCGCCGAGCGGGGTGTAGGAGTCGTGCATGGAGTTGACCGAGCCATTGGAAGCAGCCGTCGTGAAAGCGGACCAGGTGGAAGAGGAGGCGATGCCAAAGCGGCTCTCCTTGCCCTCCATATTGCCGCCCGCCTGGCCATCGGTCATCTCGATGTTGACCGCGCCGCCATCGGCCAGCTGCGGCGTACCCATATGCTCGTTGACGGCGATGATGCCGGTAAAGACCACGAGCAGGATAAGCATCGCCGCGAAGATGGCCTTGCCCTGCTTGGTGTTCTTGACGCCGATACCGAAGGTGAAGCAGCAGGCGGCCGGGATCAGCAGCAGGCTGGTCATCTCGATGATGTTGGTGAAGGCACTGGGATTCTCATACGGATGGGCGGAGTTCACGCCGAAGAAGCCGCCGCCGTTGGTGCCGGACTGCTTGATGGCGACCTGAGGAGCCGCGGGCCCCTGGGGCAGGAACTGCTCGGTGACCACGCGCGCGCCCTCGACAACCTTGCCGTCGACCTTGACCGTGTCGCCCTCGATCTGGGCGCCGTCGATGACGCTCCAGCCGCCGTCTGCATTAGGCTGGACAGCGACGGGCTCTACGAGCTCAGCCTTCTGAGCCGGCTGGAAGTTGGAGATGACGCCACCGGCAGCCAGGCAGATGCCGAACACGAGGTTCAGCGGGATGAGCACATACAGGACGGTGCGGGTGAGGTCGACCCAGAAGGAACCCAGACCCTGCTCCTTGATCTGACGGAAGCCGCGGATCAGCGCGAACATGACCGCGATACCGGTACCAGCGGAAACGAAGTTCTGCACGGTGAGGCCCATGAACTGCACGAAGTAGGACAGGGTGGTCTCACCGGAGTAGGACTGCCAGTTGGTGTTGGTTATGAAGGAAGCAGCCGTATTGAACGACAGGTCCCATGGCACACCCGGCAGGTGCTGGGGATTGCCTGGCAAGAAGGACTGAAGCGCCTGGAGTGCCACAAGAGCCACGAGGCCGATCCCCGAAAAGGCCAGCACGCTTGCCAGATAGCGCCTACACCCCATCTGCTCTGCCGCGTCGATGCGAAGCAGACGATAGACGCCACGCTCCACAGGAGCAATCACAGGCGACAGGAACGTATGCTCACCATCCATGATATGGGCCATGAACCGACCGAGCGGAACGGCCAGGACGACGAGCACGGCAAAGTACAAGATGTACTGAATCGCAGCGTCCATAGTTTACGAATCACTCCTCATCAGAATGTAGATGTAATAGATAAGGAGTCCAATGCAGACGACTCCGATAATGGGAATGAGGATGTCCATTACCGCCCCTTTCACGCGCGGTCCGATGTCTCGGACGCCTGCCCTCGCAAGCGTCTGGGGACAGTAAACGCTTCTAGGTGTTAAAGAGGCGTGAGGGCTGGGGCTCACGACCTTAAGATGCCGTAAAGATGCAGGTAGAAAGCACTATTGCGGCTGCAGTGCGCCTATACTCGACCTCGCGAGCATACAGTGGCGTCCTCACCGCGTATGCACGCATGGACAACGCTTCAGAAAGGCTACGCTATGCAGCGCGACGCATCGGACACTCGCGTCAATCCAGACCTCATCCTCAAGGCAATTGAGAAAGACGAGGCCGCCGATGACGCTCGAACCAGCCGGGGACACCTCAAAATTTTCTTTGGCTACGCTGCTGGCGCAGGCAAAACCTATGCGATGCTTCAAGCCGCCCACGCCGCCAAGCGGCGAGGTGTCGACGTCGTCGCGGGATACATCGAGCCGCACGAACGTCCGGCAACTGCCCATCTTGCACAAGGGCTTGAGAACGTGCCCTGTAAACTCATCGAGCACAACGGCATTGCGCTCAGCGAGTTCGATCTAGATGCGGCTATCGAACGCGCCCCTCAGCTCATCCTTGTCGACGAGCTCGCCCATACGAATGCGCCGAGGTCTCGCCACGACAAACGCTATCAAGACGTCGAGGAACTTCTACATGCAGGCATCGACGTCTATACGACCGTAAACGTTCAGCATATCGAGAGCCTAAACGACATGGTTGCATCCATCACCGGCGTTGTCGTGAGCGAACGAATCCCCGACCGCATCTTCGATGATGCCGACCAGGTCGAGCTCGTCGACATAGAGCCCGAAGACCTACTTGAGCGCCTTCGCGCCGGCCTCGTCTACCGTCCCGCACAAGCCGAGCGAGCGCAACAGCATTTTTTACCGTCGAGAACCTCACCGCACTCCGAGAAATCGCGCTGCGCCGCTGCGCCGATCGCACCGGCCACCTCACAGACGCCGCACGCGTGCTGGGAAACCGTGACTACTACACCAAGGAGCGTATCTTAGTCTGTGTCTCCCCGGCGCCGACCAATCCCCGCATCGTCCGTGCCGCCGCACGCATGGCGAAAGCGTTTCGCAGCGAGCTCGTCGCCCTGTTCGTAGAGAGCCCACGCACGCAAGCCATGAGCGATGATGAGCGCGCCAAGCTTGCAGACAATATCGCCCTAGCCGAGCAGCTCGGAGCACATATGGAAACCGTCTATGGCGACGACGTCGCGTTTCAGATCTCCGAGTTCGCGCGCCTGTCGGGTATTTCGAAGATCGTCATGGGGCGCACGGGCGAGCACAGCAGCGTCCGTCAGGCCCTCTTTGGCCGCAAATCTCTCGTAGAACAGCTCATAACATTCGCCCCGAACCTCGACCATTTACACTTCCAGAAC
>ENA-OQHA01000993-OQHA01000993.1-human-gut-metagenome-genome-assembly--contig:-NODE-993-length-12104-cov-3.944143_pt1 | contig 12104 bp, 14 predicted proteins | sample MGYA00242558_ERZ504707 | MGnify/ENA primary metagenome ERZ504707 (study PRJEB26092, sample SAMD00036197) | human gut metagenome | host: Homo sapiens | study: EMG produced TPA metagenomics assembly of... | reverse complement strand
CATCGAAAGAGGTTCTGGCAAAGTGGTATTTTCCATCCTTTCCCCGGCACCGCCTTTTTCTGCCGGATGCAGTTTGCAGCCGCTGAGCGTTGACCTCTTTCACCCGCTGAACGGCTTCAAACAGCCGTGCTCTTCCGGGTATCTTGTAGGCTTTCAGGGAGGGCGATACCGCAAGGCAAATGGTCTTTTCGGTGCGGGAGGCATCTGCCACCACCAGATTGGTGGTCAGAGGGTCCAGATGGCGGTCTACGCACTCCACCGAGGCATAGAAACTTTTCAGGTCGATTGCCAGATAGGTGCGCGGCGCTGCCATACTTCAGCCCTCCTTTGCAAAGTCCACAACTATTTATCTTATTATAATAAATCTTTACGCTGTTTTCAAGATGGAATGGCCATTTCATCCGTGATACAGACAACAAAAAAGAGTGGCAGCATTTCAAGCTGAAACGCTGTCACTCTGTAGGAACTGCGTAATGACTGACGATTATCCTTCTACTTTGACCGTAGCACGATCGCACTTTGCGTTTCCATCCGCATCCAGCGTGATATGCACAAAATGTTCCGGCTTATCATAGTCCTTTGTCTCGCCGTCATCGGTATAGTATTCATAGGATGCACCATCGGGAGCATAGGCAAGCAGGCGCAGATCTGCAAAATCCACATCGGCAACGCTCTGGATCTTTTTGCCGTCCTTGGCAAGGGGCAGAAGGTGCCCCTTGCGCATAAAGAACACCACTTCATCCAGCTCCACCGGAATGTAATGATGGCCTGCTGGCAGCACGCTGGTTTCCATGCGGTTGCTTTCGCTGCACTTTACCCGCACTTGCAGCATCTCCTCCGGCAGATAAACATACCGACCTCGGGCATTTTGCTCATATACCGGGGCGATCAACAGGCTTTCACCGATCATCACCTCATCCTCTACCCGGCGGGCAAAGTCGTCCTCCGGGAAGGCGAACGCCAACGGCATACAGTACATGCCGTTGTGCAGGGCAGCTTTCATGTACTCGCTGTAAATGTAGGGCAGCAGCAGGTAGCGCAGCTGTAAAATACCAGCAAAGGCAGCCTTGTTCTTAAAGCGGTAGGGCTCCTGCCGGCGGGTGCCGTCGGCAGAGTGGTTCCGCAGCAGCGGAGAGAAGATGCCCATGCCGTACCAGCGCAGCACCAGATCCTCCGTGGTATTGCTGCCAAAGCCGCCAATGTCGGGGCCTTCGTACAGGAAGCCGCACATATTCAGGGAGGGCATCATGTGCAGCGCAAGCAGAATGTGGCTCCACCAAGAATGGTTGTCGCCAGTCCAGATGCCGCCATACCGGTGCATCCCGATGCAGGCAGAACGGGAGTATATCAAAATGCGCTTGTCCGGCTCCAGCCGCTCGAAAGCCTCACCTGCCGCACGGGTCATGTTATAACCAAAAAGATTATGTACCTTGTCGTGCCGCATACGCCCCTGTTTGGTGTTGTGGTAGAACAGCTTATAATCGTTTTCGTTATTGGAAAGCTCTGCCACCATGCCGGTAAAAGCACCAAAGCTGGAAATATCCAGGTTTTGCTTGCTGTATTTCTCAATTTGAGCAAAGGTCTTTTTCAGTCTTTCCTCTGCGTAGAAGATAGCAGGCTCGTTCATATCATTCCAGAAGCCCTCGATCCCCTGATCCAGCAGAACCTTATATTGACTGCCAAACCAAGCACGGGCTTCCGGGTTGAGCATATCGGGGAAGTGTACCCGTCCCGGCCACACACCGGCTACAAAGGGGGTGCCATCCTGATTCGTGCAGAAGTAGCCGTTTTTCACGCCCTCCTCGTACACATCATATCCATCTTCGACCTTGACTGCTGCATCGATGATGGGGACAAGATGGATGCCCTGCGCTTTCATCTCGGCGGCAAAGTCTGCAAAACGCGGGAAGCGCTGCGCATCCACCGTAAAGTCCTTGTAATGCTCCATGTAATCGATATCCAGAACCACAGCGTCCAGCGGCATATGATTGGCACGGTAATTTGCCACCACCTCGCGGACCTCGTCCTCGTTCATGTAGCTCCAGCGGCTCTGGGCGTTGCCAAAAGCCCATTTGGGCGGAATATAACTGCGCCCCACCAACTGGCGGAACTGGTGCACAATATCGGTCAGGCTCTCGCCTCAATGATGTAGAGATCGTAATTTTCCTCGGCCACCGTGATGCGTAAGGTATCCAGGTCGGTGTAGCCGCAGTCAAAGGTCACCTTGCCCGGGTAGTCGATAAAAACGCCAAATGTATCCTTGCCGGACACGATCATAAAATTATAAGCACCGTACAGCGAGGATTTGCCCTCGGTATGGTTGCCGTCATCGGAGCATTTGCTTTCGTACACCCACCCGCGCTTGTTGATACCACGGACGTTTTCACCAAGACCATACAGGACATCCTGCGGTTCCATGGCATAGGAGAAACCATCCGGCTCCTTGGTCAGATAGGGTATCGTTTCCATCATGGGCAAAAAAGAACCCACTACACTTTCGGTATCAAACGGTTGCCCGTATTGCTTTTTGTAAATCATAGCAAAACACCTCTCCTTTGTTTTTTGAATCGCATGCTGATCCTGTCGAGATAAAAATTTTCTTTAAATCCAAACGATGCAAAATCATCTCGCCCGATGCACCGCGAAACGAAACACCACCATTATGATAGATCGTCTCCCGCATGGCCTGAAACGCATTTTTCCCAGCCTTACCGTATCGGAAGTGTAGATTTCATCTGTAAGCCTTCTATCAAATTTCATTTCATCCTCGTAGGGTTTTGATTCTGCCGCGCACTTCAATTCTGGTATGTCTTTTATGGTCAACTGGCATACTGATTTTTGATCAAGCTTGTACAGCATAGCTAGTATAGTATACTTGCGCAGCATTTCGATTTCAAGCGCTAATTGGCATTGGCTGTGTAAAAAAGAGAGGCCAATCTGCGTAAAAATTTGCGCAAGTTGATCCCTGTGCTTTTTCACAATCCGGCTATCCGTATAGACAGTCATCTTGCGATGCGGTATACTCGAACCAGATCAACATTTTCAGGAGGAAAATCATGGCGGGAGAAAACAACAAGGTCGTTATTGTTACCGGCGGAAGCTCCGGCATCGGACGGTGCACGGCATCCGCTCTGAAAGAGAATGGCTGCATCGTCTATGAGTTCAGCCGCAGAAGTATCCCTATGGAGGTGTTACCCATCTGTCTGTCGATGTGACCGATGAAGATGCGGTCAACGCCGCTGTGCAGCAGGTCATCCAAAAAGAGACCAAAATTGATGCAGTGATCAACTGTGCAGGCTTTGGCATTTCCGGTGCGGTGGAGTTTACGTCCATGGAGCAAGCCAAAGCGCAGTTTGATGTGAACTTTTTCGGGACAGTCACTGTAAATAAAGCAGTTCTCCCCTTCATGCGCCATCAAGGGAAGGGGCATATTGTGAACATCAGCTCTGTTGCTGCCGTAGCGCACATTCCGTTCCAGACCTTCTACTCTGCAAGCAAAGCCGCCGTTTCTTCTTACTCTTACGCTCTGGCAAACGAAGTCAAGCCTACGGCATCCATGTTACCGTCGTAGAACTGGGTGACATCTGCACCGGGTTTACAAAAGCACGTCAAAAAAGCATTCTCGGCGATGATGAATACGGTGGACGCATCTCCCGGAGCGTCAGCCAGATGGAGCACGACGAGCAAAACGGCATGGACCCGGCACGCATTGGACGGTACATCGCCGGTATTGTGGAGAAAAAGGACCCGGCAGTCGTTTATGTTGCCGGTGCACAGTATAAATTCCTGAGCCTTTTGTGCAAGCTCCTGCCTGCCGCAGCACGCGGAAAGATCGTGGGGAAAATATATGGGTAACAGCGCATTGCTCCGCAAAGCTGCCATATCCGTATTTTGTGGACAACGAAGCAGCGTTGTTCTCCCCGGAGTCCGGAAAAAAGGCAAGCCCTCCTTCATAAATTACAGTAACCGTTTATGATACTATGGGGAGGGTCGGCATGTTTTTATCTCTTCTGCAATTTTTTGCCACAAAGTTTCTGGTTCTGGCGCTTCATCTGGAAAGCGGCAGCTTTCCGCGGCCCCTCTCTGCCCGGGAGGAAACCGAAGCCTTTTCCGCACTGCGTGCCGGTGACCCTGCCGCACGGGAAAAACTGATCCGGCACAATCTGCGTCTGGTGGCACACATCGTAAAAAATACTACGCCCTGCCCGGCGATCAGGACGACCTTATTTCCATCGGCACCATCGGCCTGATGAAAGCGGTAGATACTTTCGACTCTGCCCGTCGGGCACGCTTTTCCACCTACGCCAGCCGGTGCATTGAAAATGCTATCCTCTCCCCAGCGCACTTTGGATGGAAAAGAGAATCCACCTCTCTCACACAATGACGCATCTACGTCAAAATGGATTTTTTTGGAGCCGAGAGAGCGGTCACCTTTTTCTACTTCAAAAGGTATCATGTGAGGTATCCTGTCTAACCCCTCTCTACATCCTGCAGGTGCCGCTTGCCGGGCCGCACACCACTTCGGAAGCACAGGCGTTCTTTCATATGTACCATTCCTACTCCGAAATCACCAATCCATCCGACCGTATGCGTTGGTGCCGCTATGGTCTTGACCTGCTGCAAAAAGAGGTTGCTGCCATGGTGGGCATGGAGGAATGGCTCTATCGGGATCTGGAAAGCGGCGCATTTCACCGCAGCTTCACGCCCGAACTTGCGGACAAGCTCGCCGCCATTTACGGTATCCCGGTGGAGGATATTCTGGACGACTACACCTGTTTCTGCACCGGGGCGGAGGAGCCTTCCTCCGCAGATACCGGGAGGCAAAAGGCTGGAACCGTCAGCAGCTTGCCGACCACGCAAAGGTCAGCCGGACAAGCATCCGCTGCTGGGAAAGTAGACAAAAGACCATCAGTCAGAAGTGCTTTTGCCATCTGGTGGAAAACCTTTGTTCCGATTTTCCATCTATGCTTCGCATGTGAGGTATGGTAATTTTTCTCCGGCCAAACGAAAAAGCTCGTCTGCAAGCCACGATATGTGGCAGCGCAGACGGGCTTTCGTTATGGAATCATTCTGTTTCAATCATTCTGATATTCGCTCTGACTTACATGGCGTTCCGTAAAACACGCAGTCGTTCTTCAAACGTTGCTTTCCATGCCGGATGCCCGGAGAATACGGCGTGCTCCACCTGACGAACTTGGTTCAGTCCGATGTTCCGCACCGCTTCCACTGCAGCATCTTTTTGGCTCAGATGGCGTTTTCCCACGGTCAGACAGTTTGCGCCTTCTGGCGTGTCGTACTGCTGAAACGACCGGTTGAAGTCCATCAGGTCATGCAGACGGATGGGCTGATTGGTTTCGTTGTCTACCAGCAGACCCCAATTTTCCCAATGACGGTCGGTATTGCCCACCAGATAATCCAGAATGTTCATCATATAGTAGCTGGGAGCATCCAACTCTAAGATCTTATCCAGCGTGTTCCAATCATGGTTCGTGCAGTAGACGTCATAGGCTGCATAGGTCACAAGACTGTATCGCTGAGATGTCATGATTTTGCTGATAGAAACCGGCTCATTTTCAAACATCCCCTGCTCATACAGTACCTGATGGCAGTCAAAGCACCGGCAGATTTTGCTTGCCAGCACTTCACGTTCCACCGCTTCCCTGCCACCATCCTTGTAAAGATAGAAGCCATCCTCTTTTCGCACCCACGCCTTGGGGTACAAGCCGCCCGTAGACAGGTCATTTGCCAGAAGATGGGCGTTTGTCACCGTCATTTGGTGCCCCCGCAGCGCAATATCCACAAGCGCATTGCTTAAGGAGTGTGCAAAAAGGTTGATATCCTCGAATCGAATCTTCTCGTTTTCTTCTTTCACCCAGAACACATCCAGCAAAGACAGACAATGGTAGGATAATGCAATCTGTGCTCGTTCCCTGTCCGTAACACTCTGAGATGCACCGATACTGTTCAGGATTTCCTTGGCGTAGGTGCGATCCAACGTCAACATCCGGGAGGCGCACCAATAGTAAAAGTTCGTTACATTATTGATGCGCTCGTCAAAATCATCCGATTCCACCAGAACCAGATCACAGGGCATGAAATCCTCGAGGCAGATCTTGCATTCCCCTGTCGTGCTGAGTTGTGCCACACAGCTTTCCCGGTGCATGATCTCGTAAAACATGGTTTTCATCCCTCCCTGCGTTCTGTGTCTTGCTCTGTATTTATATTACCTTCTTTTTTCACGGGACGCAAGAGCTTTTACTTTTCAAAAAGCTTTTTCTGCTGCTCTATCAGGACGGTTTCGATACGCTCTTTCAGCAAAAAGTGGAACTGTTTTGGGTAATAGCACAGATATTTGTCGAGGATCGTATCGATACTTGCTCTATCAATATTCACCTCAAGCTGCTTTCCGTATGCAGCGTCAAATAATTTCCAGCCATTTGTGATCCTCCGCCATTCTTCCCTGCGTCTTTTCAACAAGCAGAACCGGGTCATATTCCGGAACGCCAACAGCATCCAGATAGTAATCCAAGCCCTTTCGTGTTTTCGGAATGCATCGGTCTGCCAGAAAGGCCAGGAAGTCTTCCCATGAGGGCGTTTCGTTCACACCAAACGCAGTATCCAGTATTTCGTCAACTTTGTTTTCGATGCAGATCTGCTCCGCTGTAAAATCTGCCAAAATCACGGTACACAACGTATCTCTGTCATAATACCGATATTCTTTCAGCTGATGTTCTTTCTGTTCTGCATTTCTGCGGAACAGTTCCGAGTCTGTTGATGCAAGCGGTCGGACGGTGATTTTTTCACCGTCAAAAGAAAGTTCTACCCGGTTATCTTTCTGGATTCCCATCGCACGAAGCCACACTGCCGGGAGATTGACCGAATACTTTTCTGCATTCTTTCCTGCTGTTCCCCTGCTTTTCTTCTCATAATTTTCACGCTGCGACGATTCATGCACTTCACCTTCCCTTGCAAAAAGAACACCATATTGGCCGCCAACAATCAATGATTTTTTTGTCAGCAAAATTCCAAAAACTTATGTAACACAAAAAGCCCCACGCTCAACACTGCCTCTGAATCTGACCGTCTCTGGTCAGAGCAGAAAAGCATATATTGAGCGTGGGGCTTTGTTTATCGGTTCGGCTGCCAGCCGGGCTTTTGGTGTTCCTTGGGTTTGTAAGTTCCTTTGGTAGTATCGATCACCGCCTGCAGCAATTCGAGCTTCTGCCATGTGGGGCAGTTCAGACGGTCGATTTTTTCGATCACATAGTTGGCGTGGGCGGTTGCGACCCGTTTTCCGAGTTCGTCCCATCCCTCTTTCGTTTTGGGGTAATGTACCACCACTTCAATGGGGGCACTCTTTCGCATGGCTCACTCACCTCCGGTTACATCGCTATCACCTCATTTTTACGGGTTACTGGTTGTCCGCTATTCGCTGCGGTTTCCGCTCAGAACATTCAGAGCCAGACTGACCAGCAAAACCATATCAATGCGGAGCATTTCAGCCTTGCTGGCATAGCCCATAAAGCGTTCGATGCGGGATTTATCGATCGTGAAGATCTGCTCCAGAAGAATCATGGACGGTTCTTCAAAGGCAGGGTTGGAATCCACCAGCACATGGGTGGGCTGGTTTTTCTTCTTTTCCGTCCGGGTAGTAACAGTTGCAACGATCAATGTAGGCGAATGACGGTTTCCAATGTTATTCTGCAGAACCACCACAGGACGTTTTCCGCCCTGTTCCGAGCCGATATGCGGCTCCATGTCTGCATAGTAGATGTCCCCTCTGAGATATCTCCAATTGTTCGGTAACATAAAAATCAACCTCCTTTTTATGTAAGAAACAGCCGCCGCAGACGGATACCACGACGGCTGTTGTTCAGGAGGTAAAACGAAACTGTCAGTTTTTCAGCGGCAGGCTCATCTCACGGCTGGCACCGTTATAGATGCGAAGAATCTGCCGCATGTGGCGGTTTGCAGAACTTCCGGTGTCTTTCTGAGCCAGCTGCGTGATGGTTTTCGGATGTGTCCTTGCCAGCTGCTGCACCAGGCGCTCCCGGCTGTACTCGCCTCGTATACGGAGATGAAGCGGGCCACACCCCGGATCACACCGGCAAGGTAGGCGTCTACATTGCCCTTCCACGCCTCGTTGATGATGTGAAGCATCTCGACGTAGCGCTCACAGCCATACTGTTTGTACAGCTCGTATGCCGTTTCGATGCAGTAGATTTTCCAGGGTGCCCGGATGCCGTCATAGGCAAATTCCACACCGGCATTCGACGTGATCCACCTTTTTTGTGGTCTTACGGTTCATTTGCGTACTCCTTTTCGCTGATATATAAAAACGCCGTCCGTAGTTACCCTCGAACGGCGTTTGGAAAAGGTTTTGTATGGTTTCTCTTAATTTGCCCCCGGCACCCCTGAGAAAGGGAAACATTCAGGTGTTGGATTTGCACAACTTCATTGGCCTCTCGGCCACCCCGTCTTCTTTATGACCGGGCCGCGAATTACGGAAGTATCATTATCTGGAAGTACCTGAAGCTGCATATTCAATTTTCAAGGTCCGCCCGGCTGCGGCTCCCGCTCCCTTTCGGAGCTGGGCCGCTGCGTGACAATAGTGTATCGTACTTTCGAGCAAAAGTTTATGGACTCGTAGTCCAAGTCACCCACCCTCTTAGTCTATATATTGTATACAACAGTCTCAAAAAGCAAAAAAATCCCGCCTGAAGAGCAAAACCTTCGCTTTGCCCTCAGACGGGATGTCTTTCGACACGACTGTTATAAATTCAAAAAAGCTCTTGACCTGAAGTCAACTTTAAGGATTATACTGAACCTGTCAGAAAAATTTTTGCCGCTCTTATGCGGCATGTATGATGATAAAGAAGAATTCTCTGCACACCAACTTTTTATGCTCTGCCCACTTTGTTTCGCTGTAGTGATCGTCTGATAAAGGAAAAAGTTCTTTAGGACGAAGTCATGCAGATATCTTGTATTACACTATCATCCCGACAATTTTCCATGCACTGTTTGATGTGACCGCAATTCAGAAGACAGAAGATAGAGATGTTGTACTGCTCCGTGAGCCGAAGGATGCAGCGTATTATGAGTTCTCCGCAAAGGATGATCTCGTGATTACGAATAAATACCCCGGATTTACGCCAGATGAAGTGCTCAAGAGCTTCCATGCGGATACATACTGCTTTGATTCGCTTCCCGAAAAGGAATGCTTCTTCCAATATATCAAGAGTGATAAGGTACAGGAAGTGTACTTTACCGGAATGTTCACCTCGAACCAAGGTGATCTCTCCGTATACTACTATGATCCTGAATCAGGTCGTATCCGGCAGTATTATCCTGACTTCCTCGCTAAAATGAAGGACGGCACTTACCAACTGATTGAGGTGAAAGGCGACAACAAAATCGATGATGTTGTCGTGCAGGCAAAGAAGGAGGCCGCGCTGGAGATGGCAGCAGCCAGTGGAATTAAGTATGAAATGTACGCAGGCAGCACCATTATGAAAACGCATATTCTTGAAAGTCTTCCAGTTCAGCAAACCAATTTGCTGCCGTAGTTACACAGATGCACCCGCTCAAATGAACGGGTGCATTTTTCATATCATAGGAGTATTTGACATTTCGTTGCAAAAGTGATGTGCTGATGAAAACACAATAAGATGTGGAATGAGATTCCAAATTCCACAATATTTAGATTTCTCGTAATATAGGGAGGCTTTCATGAGCGATAACACAAACGAGTATCAAGTATTGCTAGATATTGTCCGGCAAAACTACGCGAGTGTCGTTTGGACACATAAAATTCAAATAAAACAAGCTGATATTTATGCCACTCGTTATAGGCGACTTGAAAATTTCAACGTTATATTGGCGGCTGCAACATCATGTGGAGCAGTTTCGATTTTTGCGGATCAAGATTCTTTCGTACTAAAGATTGCAACAGTTATCCTTTCGTTCATTACAACTGCCGTAACAACATACCTAAAATGTTTTGATTTGAAAGCAATGGAAAAGCAACATAAAGATGCTGCAGAACATTTTCTTGTCGTTCGCAACGAACTTCTGCATCTAATTGGAGAAATTCATATGCAGGAAAAGTCTGTTAACGAACTGGATGAAAAATTCCATGGGATTGAAGAAACGCTTAATGCTCTGTATCTTTCAGCTCCATCAACAACGGATGATGCTGTTGTAGCTGCGTCAATAGCACTCGGAACTAACAAGGATTACACTTATACAAATGATGAAATAGATCGTTTTCTACCTCCCACACTCAAGGGAACCATAAAGAAAAAGGAGTATGTCGATGGCACTAGCAACTAAGGTTGGCGGATTTGATGTCCTTTGTTCAAACATTGAACTTGATAACTTTGACGAAATGGAAAAGTCCTCAAAATCTATCGCCAAGAAATTAAATAGTGTATATTACGATTTAGATAACGATGATACCTCCCATTTGTATATCGTTGGCTCTGTAGGAAGAAAGACAGCAATAAAAGGTAGCAGTGATCTTGATATTCTGTTTGACTTACCATCTGATACATATAAGAAATTTGATGCATATGAATCAAATGGACAAAGTGCATTACTCCAAGAAGTAAAAAAGTTCTTGCAAGAGCGCTATCCTAAAACAGATATAAGTGGCGATGGACAAGTTGTTGTTATAGAATTTAGCCGCTATACAGTTGAACTTGTCCCGGGGTTCAAACAGGCTGACGGTCGTTTCAAATACCCGGATACAAACAATGGTGGAAGTTGGAAATATACTGACCCTCTTCCAGAACAAGACACATGCCAAGAGAGCGACAATAACTCTAACGGCATATACTTTGATTTTTGCCATATCCTTCGCAAGTGGAAAAATGAGCAGGGGTTTAAATTTGGTGGATTGTTAATTGACACGCTTGTCCATGACCACTTTGAGGACAACGAATTCTATAAGGACTCATCAATTGATGATTACTTTGACATTCTGGAAAATCTGTTTTCGTACTTGAGTGAACAAGACAAAGAAAGAACGTACTGGTATGCGCTTGGAAGTAATCAGCAGGTACTGAACTCTGGAAATGGAGCTTTCGTAGACGAAGCCAGTGATGTGCTAGAAAAGATCGATGTTGCAGAGCAAGAGGACAATGTTTCGGCTACCTTACAGGAAATATTGGGCACCGAATATCCTGTTGAACAGCGAGTTCTGGAAAAAGCAGCATTTGCAACACGTTCTTTCGAACACACAGAGCAATTTATTCAGAATCTGTTCCCGGTAGACATTCGATATTCCTTGTCAATTGATTGTGAAGTCAAGCAAAATGGTTTTAGAGAAAAAATGTTAAGCGCAATTCTTCGTGACAGGCAGATATTAAGACATAATAAGCAATTGAAATTTTTCATTTCTGAAACAGACTGCCCCGAACCTTATGATATATATTGGAAAGTAAGGAATGTGGGTCCTGTTGCTGAAAGTAAAAACTGTATCCGTGGCCAAATCGAAAAAACAAATTTACATACTCATCGAGAGCATACAGATTTTCAAGGCAGCCACTATGTTGAATGCTATCTGGTGAAAAATAATATTTGTGTTGCCAGAGCACATATCAGTGTGCCTATTGGAGTAGCTTGATATCGTTTCTTGAGTTGCATTCAAACTTCATCTTTTTTACAAAGAAGGACATTCTTTTGTGAGAGTGTCCTTCTTTACTATCTGGAGGGAAAATTGGACTACGAAAATACAAAACTTAAAAATCTCCGCAGCGAAAAAGCCAAAGTAGAACAGAAGCTGCGCTCTTGCCAGCACCGGGAGAAGATCCTTGAACGCCAGATGTCAGAGCTGAATCGGAGAGAACGTGTGCATCGTCTTTGCACCCGTGCCGGAATGCTGGAAAGCTTTCTGGTCTGTCCGGGAGAGCTGACCGATGATCAGGTGATGGAGCTTTTGAAGATCTCGTTCCGTCAACCGGAAGTCGTGCTGGCTCTTGCAAAGATGGTGCATGATGTTCACGAACGCAGCAACGTCCAAAACCCTTTAGAATAAAGGGCGCAATTATACACCGTTCCGGTGAAATTGCGGTCTTGCAGACGGCTCGATGAAATCGAAGCTG
>ENA-OQHA01000992-OQHA01000992.1-human-gut-metagenome-genome-assembly--contig:-NODE-992-length-12105-cov-4.386292_pt1 | contig 12105 bp, 15 predicted proteins | sample MGYA00242558_ERZ504707 | MGnify/ENA primary metagenome ERZ504707 (study PRJEB26092, sample SAMD00036197) | human gut metagenome | host: Homo sapiens | study: EMG produced TPA metagenomics assembly of... | reverse complement strand
AGCTGCTGTACGTCCACGCGGCACCGTCCCTTCATAAGCAAAAACCCACGATGCGGGGTGTTCCCCGCATCGTGGCAACGGCTGCAGTATAGCGCGATAGGCGACGAACGCTAGATGCTGAGCGTGTGATAGGTCACGCTCGCACCCGGAGCGTCAACGGTCACGCCATAGGCTCGGGTGGCCAAAAGCGTCTGCAACGTCGAGCATCTCAAGTTGGCATCCCAGCTGTCAAAGATACGATGCACCAACACCGCGAGTTCCTCGGCACACAGCAGGGGAAACGGCGCATCTGCCGCACCCTGAAGCGCGACCGACCCGCCCGAGCATGCCTCGAACAACGGCATCGAAAATGGGTCGGTTAATGCCGGCGATGCGGTATACAGATACGGCACGCGCAGGACTTTGGCTTGGATGCGTCGCGCGATGCATAGTAACGGCACAGGTCGTTGGCAGCGCGGGCGATAATGCCCTTGCCCGTCTGGGCCCCACTGGCGGCCGTGGCGTCGTCGTCACATCCGCCAGTGGTGCCCTCTGCACCCGCGGGCCCCGCAATAAACAGCAGCTGCACATTGCGTCCCATACAGGCACGAAACACCGAGCGCAGCAGCCAATGTCGCCAAAAGTCACGGTATGCGGGGTGAGGTAGGTAGAAAGGTAGACCACGCGCTCAAACTCGTAGGCCTGGTCCAGGTGCTGGAGGAGCTCTTTCCACGAAGCATGGGGCGACGACTCATCGCGGCGCGCGTCCTGCGCGGCTACGACCTACACATGGTCGCCGGGGAACGCCTTGGAGCAAAAGTCATCGTCAACATATGCGGTGTTGCCAACAACCAGCACTTCCACGGCGTTCCCCCTCCCCAAAATCTACTTTGCCATAGTCAAACATGCGTATTGTACGCTGTAAAAGCGAGCCAAGGCGCCTTTAAGGCTGTTTTAAGAACTTTTTAGAGGATGTGAGAGTGGCAACTCATTCGACTTAGATTCATCGAGGAAATGCTATTCACCCTGAAAAGGCACATCGCAATCTACTGACAGCTCTGCAGGAAGAATGGCAGGCGATGCACATTGCTCTCGCACAGAATCATCAGATGAAAGAAACGGCAACTCTTTGGAATGGCTGGCGATAACCTGCGGAACGATTTTGATACCCAAAGCAAGCTCGAACCTAGCGATCGTCTTCAGCGTCATATTGGGCTGAGAATTCAACAGCTTCGAAAGCGACTGAAGCTCACGCCCATACGCTTTGCCAAATCGTTTTTGCTTAAACCCAGACGCTTCATCTCGCGATGAACAATAAACTCGATATCTAGCGCGTGTTCATAAGCGCGTGTTTCGCTGGTTTCTGTATCGGCGTAAAAATCAGATAAATCTACTTTATTCATTGTGTTCTCCGTTTCGAAAGCCAAGTATAAAAGTCAAGGCTCAGATTCCAGAAGTTGACGTGCTATTCTGGCCGATCATTGTTCGAGCGGTTAATTTCCGCTTAGGGTCTGACAACATTTTCTGGAATTGAGAGTTGTCGGGAGAAGCCGTCAATTCCCAAAACGGTCGACCCTTGAGGTCTCTATATTCGACAAGATCATATCCTTCTGCCAAAGGGCACCTCCCATTTCTAGATGAACTTAACTTATAGGTTAAGTTCATCCAATTAAATACATATAACGAGGTCCAGACAAGATTCCTCTGCCCCAATCGATAAACAAACCAGTCGAGCTTATGCAAAATCCGGAAGTGTGCGGCATATTCTAGACACGTCAACCACACTGGATAGTGGCAACGCTTCTACCTGCGGGTTCTTTTCATGAAAGGACGATGTGCTCGAGGGTTCCAAAATTTGCCGCATGCTTCGTCGGGCGTTTCCGGAAGTGCGGTGAAAACCGAGATCGACAGACCAGACCCCTGTTTTAGCCTTCCGCGACCTGCGGTTTTGTTGCCGAAATTCGGTTTATGCTCGGAGGTTTCCGATTTTTCCCCGCACTTCCGAAAAGCACCCTTAAACCGCGCGTCCCGAAGCGGAAAACCGCCGGATATTTGTTCTCCCCAAATGAGATCCTTGTTTTGCCTGGCCGAATCTTACATCCAAACAAAAAAAGAGGACCGACGCATCAACCTCTTCAGGTGTCGCCCGAAGGCTTCCAGCGCAATTGATTTAATTCTAATCGATATCACTTGTTTGACCACGATCACGTCAACCAGTAGAAGCCGCCCATGCTCGATCATTCCATTGCCGGATGGTGCTTGGCTAGTACGTCACACATTGCATACATGAAAAAAGGGCAACACTCTCAATTTGAAAGCGTCACCCTTAAAGCTCCCAAAGAGCTTTTGTATTGCAGGAAGATACTCTACACTATCTTCCCTTGATTGGCGGGTCGAAACAGACACCATTGTGATTTCAAGCAGAAAGCGTTATATTAAGTATGCATTTGCACGTGGTGTTCGCACTATACGCTCAGATGCCATAGTTTACAAAGATGGCCTTCTTCATAGACGCTAGGTGGGATTACTCACTAGTAGCCGATATGTCGAAGGCTTCTTGTACTTAAGGAAATCATACATTCTAATAAGCCGTTTCAGCTCGCTATTACCGTGGATTATCTTGCGATCGTCCGTGATGAGCGCCCTCAGATATTCAAGCAACTTATTTAGATCGATCTCATCTTCTTCAAGTAGCACAAGCTTTTTAAATGCTTCCTCAAAGCCTTCGTTAGCTATAACAGACTGAACCGAGTGTCTAATTCCCGAATGATGATAGCTACCCTTTGCCTTTCGTAGGCTGTTGTTTAGAAAAGCATCTAAATCCTTCTTCTCATCTATTTCCTTTAGCATCCTTGGATTAAGAACTTCCCCTGAATACGCGCTTAAATACTTATACATGGGCAAACCACCCGAGTTAGAAGCAAGCAGCGAAGGAAGGTATTCCTCGACGGCAAGCTTAGGAGCAACATGTTCGTCATCAAACACAACATCACGATATAGAAGTTCGGCTTTGACCATATGCCCGTGCCCTAAAGAAGCATTCGCAACACCGATACCCAGCACAAGATGCTGTCCCTCCGGAAGTCTCTCGAGGTCGCTAAAACTCGCTTCAACTACCAGAGAGTCATTCGGATCGCCCTCATCAGCCAAGGCGTAGATGCTCCTGCGAAGCTCACGAATGATCCTGGGCGAGAAGGAGCATTTGGATTGTCCAATTGCTTCATACACTGCACCAAAATCGTTCGTCCTAATCTCGGTCATGCTTATCTCGCCAATACCTGGAAAGGTAAACGAATGAGTTGAGGTTGCGTTTTCTCCCCTAGTAAGGAAGATAAAGCGCTTTCTAAGCAACGCAAGATTGTTAGAACCGAGGCAGCGCGAAATCGACATGAGGATAGCTTGGATATCGGGGTCGTTAAGGGAATAACCGATAAAAATAATTGGGTATTCCATAAAAATAGTTAACAACTTGGCAGCCAAGTAATCCTGTGTTTCGGCGAGTTTTACGTAATCTGCCTCCTCAAGAACCATAGATTCAGGATTATCCATAGAACCGTGGATCTTATAGATTTCACCCATTTCAAAAGTTCTGTGAAAGACGAGATCGTCTTGGCCAACAAAAACTTTAAACTCGGGAAATAGCGACTCCAGGAGACAGTCATAGTTGGTTGTTATAACTCCAGAGATACGCCGCCTGCCAACCTCTCTCAAGATATCAAGCTCATGCGTCATATATTCAGGTTTGAACGAGGATAACCTCTCGGCCGCCATGATCTTTAAAATAGATTTACGCTGACGAATGTCCTCCACATGATCGTTTCTAAAAGAAGCGAAGCGAGGGTCCTCAAGAACAGTTATGCGCATATCCTTATCAAGCATCGTCGCGGCAGAGGGCAATGCGCTATTGTCAGACTCATCTGACAACGTGCCAGGTACGAGTCAAGCCGAAAGGGATCATCGGAAAGACGGGAACAGAGGTGCCTTAACAAACCAACCCAATCGTCGGTACCCATGTATCTACGGGAAAAGCCCGAGCCGACGAATAAATATGGCTACGCCCCACCCCATTTATCAAACGTACAACGCTTTCTACAATGTCATCTCTTCCGACTTCCATCTAGCGCCTCCAAACAAGCTACTTCCATAAGTATAGAACATATGTTTGGATTTTACTAGAATTGCAAGACTTCATCGGAGACAAAGCTGCTCGACAATTGAAAATTCGAACCGCACAGGTGACCCAATATTCAGCAGTGTTCCGACGAGCAAATATTCATTTCGCGCCTCAGGCAATCTAGCGCAGCGGCATCAGTTAGAACGCCATGACTCTCTAGGAGTTCGATAAGTTGAGCGAAAGTCTATAATTCCATCGCCAAAGTAACTCCTAAAATCAAAGGGCCGTTGCCGATAACAACCAAACAACGACCCTCCTTTGTCATCGCCTCACGTAGAGCCCACGACAACTGCATCACTAACTGGATGTTAACCTAGATGCGCAGTAATTGCGCATCCAAAAAAGTTAATCATGTAGCAAATACTCTTCGCGTTGAAACTAATGCGAAGCATTTTCGCGTCCGTGCACGAGAATGCGCAATCAATATGCGGAAAGGCAAAGATGATTCACCTAGCTAACAACCATCCAGTCACTACCGACAGTACTCGAAATCTTCGAGGAATCGCCGATGCACACGATGGTCGCCGAAGCGCCGGCACATACTTGGCCTCAAGAACGGAAACACCTTGCTCCTTAAGCCTTAAGGTCGTCTCGGTTATCTGGGTTTTATTCACATCATTTTTGCTGACCAGTTTAACGCCATTGCCATCATTTTCATTCAGGCAGGATACAACCGTATTGTAATCGGCCCAATAACAGTACTCCCCAGAAAGCCATCCAAGCTCAGTGGCGCATATCGATCCAGTCGCAGAAACCGTCTTTGGAAGCAATCCGTAACGTTGCCTTTCCTCAAATTCCAGAACATCGCAAAATACGTGATTAGCATTAAGTAATCTCGTTCCACAATAGTCCCCATAAAATGGCGCAAAGTGATTGCGGATAGTCCGCGACAACATCAAGTAGTCGTAGGTGTAATAGCCCATGAAAATTCGCAGACCGTCTCCCCCGGATCCCTCAGCAGAACGACCGAATTCAACAAGGAACTGGTCCCACATGCTCTCAATATAGGGAATTGCGAGTTTAACGCTATCCCTATTAGACAGAGGAGTCTCGCTCTTCTGCTGCATTATCCCCGTAGTATTTGCCAAATGGAAATGAGCGGCCATACGCTCGATCGTTCGGATGAACTCAGGACGATTCCCATCCTCTATAGCCATAATTGCGAAGAAAACACTTCTCAACAGGAGATCATTCGAAAAACGCTGAGGTAAAAGATCACCATATTCACGCTCGTATGCGAATAGCCTGGCTTCGCCCGTATCAATTGAAGAGTAATTAAATACGGAGTACGACGGAACAACATATGACGGAATGACATATGAGCGCACACGGCTACGCTTAATTTGATAACGCTTAAAAAAGGTGGAAATCCAAAAGGTCACAACACCAAATAATGCCAGCTCAAACTCAAAGGCAATACTCGAAGTATCAAGCACATCTAGCCCCTGTCCTCCGAGATAGCCATCGATAACAAAGTGATCGAATGCGACGGACAGCAAAAGAGACATGAACGCCTCGAATGAGAAAGGAAGGGTCCGGTACCGCAATTTACCCCTTGCATGCTTGATTACCCCAAGAAACAACCAATAGAAAAGGGTGGGCATGTATCGCAGCGAAGGACCTGGAACTGAAAACGCATCGCAAATCGCAGCCACAATAAACACGGGGAGCTGGCAACAAATTGTTGGAGCAAGAATTCGGTAGGCAACGTTCAACCTGCCCGACTCATCGGAGGGGTACAGTTCTTCGACGGTGTATTGCCCTCCAATCGCCAAGGGCCCAGCAAAGCGGACAAGCTGAACGCTCACCAAACCGGTAAAGACATAAAAGACAATCCAAAGAATAGTGACCGATTCCACCTGTAAACAATCTCCTCAAGTCATACGCTTGCGATTAATTGTAGATAGACAAAATTGAACAGGAAGCGACAATATTTGAAACTGTTGTTTTACGCTCCCCGGATCAAATGCCTTCAATTAAGAAACCCGGCGAAAAACCAAGACTACAAAATCGAAGAATACGCCCATGCAGAGCTTGACCTGAGCAGCAGCCTCACTGGCTTTTCCTGGAAGGTCTCGGTAACAAGTCTCGAAGAGGCGCAAGACGGCTCATGTTGAAGCTGCCGCATCGCGTATAGTCAACCCAGCACGGGTCAGAGCGCCGCCGGGGACCAAAGCGGGCCCACCATCCGTCCCCTCCCCAACATTCCCCAGAAAGCTCGCTGATGTTGACTGGTGTTCCCGTAAAATAAACCTCAACAAAATATGTGCGGAGTGCTGGCCTGGAGCTGCCTTTGGACCCTATTGGCTGCTCACCGAGAGGCTCCGCTATGAAACGACCCCTTTACTACCTGCTCTGCGCGATCTCATGCGCATCCAACTTGTAGGGTAAATTCATCGCTCGCGTCGATTACGACCCCAATATTTCCTTAGGAAACACGCTCGGCAAATCGTTAACGCCCATAGCGAAAAGCACTTTTGCGCTGGCATCGTTGCTGAGCTCGTCGCTCAACTTAAGTGCATCAAGCAGTATATTTCGGCGTAAAATCTTATAGTCATCCTCAGTCAGCACTAGCTCAAGATCGCTTAAAACCCCTACTAGATTGACATCGTGAGACGGAGATACCCTGGCGCAGAATAGACGCTCGTCATGCGCACAGATATTTCGAAAATCTTTAATATGATCGTACGCAAGTCTTAGCCTTCGTGGGCTGATGCGCTTATGGACTTCATGTGTCTCGAAATAAAGGTCAGAAAACGACTTGGCAATGGAATTTCTCATGCTTTCTGGTTGAAACTCGAAAAACTTGAATGCCTGGCCAAGCATTAGGTAATTCATAAGAATCCATACCGGCGTATTGTCGTGATTATTTTCATAATGACGAATGTAGTCCCTTTTATAATCACTGTTCCATTTTTTAGACCTACATAGCACCTTCTCGAAATCACCGATAAGCGTGTCGATCTTTTTTCGATAGCCGGCATCAGCACGATAGGAATCTCTATCAAGGTATGCTTCTGGGCTATCTTTATGAGCCATGGCAAATCGATAAGAGCAGACGGTTTTAAGAACTGCTTCCGCCTTGTTAAAATACTCAAACATCAGCAGGCGCAACGTTCGATCGAATTCGAATAAACGATAGATATCAGAAAACTTCGTACCTTTTACGAATAGCTCGTGGCAAGAATCTCCGCGCTGGTCGAGAAATAAATCCTTGTAGCCGTTAATAACCGGATAGTATCCCTCGCGCTCCAAAACTAAACGAGTATTGTTATCGCATTCGAGTCCACGGCCTTCAAGAATAGCAATCTGCTCATCAATAGATTTAAATGGTTTATCCATTTGGACCCCTTAAACGCGAAAACCGCCTTTCGGCGGTTCCCACGGACCAAGCCGGACGTACCGTCGCAAGGCTCATCACAACGATTACTTTAAGGGAGAACTCGGGGTCCGTCAATCCAATACCACGAATCCCCCAAATCAACCCTTTGAAGAGACCAAACAACCAATTCAGGTAAAATAGCCCCAAGCTCCTATTTCGCCACAATGAAGAAGTCATTTAGCGACAACGGACGCGATATTACGGGCCGTTGTCGGCATGGAGCCGACCCCTTATCCCCTCGGTGGGAAGGGTCGTGGCCATGGGAATCCCTTGCGCGGATTCTGCCATCGCGACGATGGACGATCAACTCCGACTCTTGATTGGAGCAAATGCGCCGACCGAGCTTTATTGCCTCGCTCTGGGTCGTCGTAACGAAGGAAGCGCGACATGCCCCCTCGCCCTTAATCTGCCAATTGCCATCCGAGCGCATCGTAACGTGCTGATTTCTGCCTTTCATACTTACCTCGCCTTTAACTCTGAACTTGCCGATGCGTCTACAGCATGAGATATGTGACAGACGCCCTCGTGCCGTTTTCAAAAGTGTAAGCACTGGTGCGGACATAAAACGAAGCGCACACAGCAGGACCGTTGATCCACCTGGCTTTCTGGTCGCCCTTCACACCCTGGCGAAAGAGCTTTGGGGCACTGAAGTTCGCACCCAAAGAGGCGTACATCGGAAACCTGGTAAACGGACGCCTCTATATAAACGCAGCCAGCTACTACCATGATCTACCCGGCGAGCAGGGCAATTCATTGGAAGAGTCTTTAGCGTACGGGACGGGCATCTACGCCAGCTGGCTCTTGCTGTTTTTCCGCATGCTCACGGCGCGAGAGAGCGACATCGTTGACAGCACCTGACATTCCCCGCACGGCAACGTCTTTTACGGTGCCTCAAATCTAAGCTCGACCGCCGAGGCATTCCAGGGCATCCCGCGTAACCTTGTTAACAAAACGCCTAAATACACATCATTACACTCATGAAAAAGGGCAACACTCTCTTGTCGAAAGCGTCACCCTTAAAGCTCCCGTAGAGCTTTTGTATCACAGGACAATATCCTGCACCATCTCAATGAGATGAAAGGACACATCTAGCCTGTCCGGTAAAAGCGTGGGCAGGCCACGAATGAACGAAACGACAGCAGGACTAACGGTCACCACAATCAAAAGAGCCCAAATAACGCAGCGCACCCTTCACTCGCGGAGCATTAGGGTCTTCACCCAAGAAATTGACGCTATAAGAAGGAGATCCAACGTAAACGTGAGTCTTACCGGCCTCGCAACAGAACAAAATGTCGCCAGCGCTGTTCTGTGTCAGAGTGTTGTAATTCGAGTAATAATCAAGCTCGTCTGACGGGGCTTCTCCTACAACAATCAACCGAGGCTCCAACTTATCCAGCCATGTCTTAGGGACGCGACCAGACTTCCGTCCATGATGCGGTGCAAAAAGAATGTCCACAGGCGAAAGTGCGATGTCGTCTTCAATCGCCACCATGTAGTCATTCTCCATGTCACCAAGCCAAAGCGCACGGACTCCTTCCTCAAGAGAGTAGACAATCGCAGGACTAATATTATTGGGTTTATCAGAGCTTTCGGCATCCCGCAAAGCATCCCGGAAGGTCTCATTATTCACATCGGGCCAGAGGACGCTAATCCCAGCAGAACCGCGCTCACCATCAGAAACGTTCATCCATTTGCGCTTACACCCCTTGTATATTTTGTAAGCGCACGGCGAGCCCTTCAGCTCTTTGTACTTTTTAAAACTCTCGGTCTCCGTGGACTTGGAGACATTATTGTCGACGCAATAAAAATTCGGAATGAGCTTAAGCTCATCAAGATACTCAATACCCTGAATATGATCTTGGTCCGGGTGCGTACTGATAAAACGAACGACGCCCTTTTTCCCTGCGAGCTTTTTGACCTCATCAAGGATTTCCGACTTACGCTCATCGGTAATATTGCAATCGATCATGCTGAAGTTATCAGAATTGTGGTTGACATAAAACATGTCGCCGTTGCCAACGGACAGGGACTTAATCTCGCTCATGCTTATCACGTTCCTCAAGATTGAAGTTGATTCGCTTTTCTACATACCGCTCCTGTTTGATCCAGGAGGCAATAAATAAGGCGATAAAAGAGCACAGCGCCGCTGGAAGCCGATGAGATTCCGGCAACAATGATGCAAGCAGAATAATGACGAGCAGGACACCGGCCCCCGCCAGGCTGCGATACATGTTTGAAATCATTAAGAGTTGCTCGACCTTTGGGTCGTTTTTCTGAGCATACGCAAAGGCAGAATAGTCCCGTTTTCTGATAGGTTTCAGGTTGCGAACCAACGGCTCAATACAGAGAGAACCAATTCGCGAAGCAATGAGGCCGAGAACATAACTCATCACAAACAACGCCAGCCAATCGGAGCTGTCAACATAACAACCCAACGGCATCTCGCTTATGGAGTATGTTACGAGCGCACCCGGTATGAGCACGTTAAAGAAATCGTAAGCAGAGATCTTCCCGAGCAAATCATCAAAACAGTTACTGACCAATAATTACGCACCTCCAAGAATCAAAGCCATCCTTCGCAATTTTTGGCAAACTTAACCGTCCTGCCACGCAAGTGTCAGGTTGCTGAAGAAAAGCTATTTGTAAATGATTTGGGCAAAAGGGGGCGCATACTGCCATTGACCGACAGGCGCACACGCCCCTAAAGAAACTAAACCGACCATCTACATGGCCTCATTTTTGACAGCTATACCATCCGGCTCCTTCCGTACAATATAGTTGTAATGGGGAAACGACGTTTCACGTTGTTTCAATTTTAGCCCTTCACTCATTCCATATCCTGTATTGTTTTTTGATCGAGATCACAAGATGTTGTGTTTTAACAGGTAGATGCAGCAATTTTTTCAGTAAAAATAATCGGCAACTTGCGGGCCACCAAATCCCCCTAGAGCCAGACCTTTTGACCTGCATAAATACAAATGGGGCTCCGCACTTTATCGCCTGACAAAACGAATTCATATCGAATGTCAGTTCTAAATTAACAAAAGATTTTGCTTGACCAACATGTTGAGACACTCGCTTATTGCCCGGTCGTCAGCCGCAATCAACCTAGGCAGCAACCTCACGGACTTTTCCTGGAAGGTCTCGGTGTCGAGTCTCGAAGAATCGCAAGACGACATCATGTTGAAGCTACCGCATCGCGTATAGCCAACCCAACACGAGCAACAGCCCCGCCGAGGACTAAAGCGGATCCACAGCCCTCTCCCCTCCCCAACATTCCCCAGAAAGTTCGCTGATGTTGACTGGGGTTCCCGTAAAATAATCCCCAACAAAATATGTGCGGAGTGCTGGCCTGGAGCTGCCTTCGGACCCTATTGGCTGCTCACCGAGAGGCTCCGCTATGAAACGATCCCTTTACTACCTGCTCTGCGCGATCGCGTGCACGTCCATGGTCGGCGCGACGTTGCCTATGGCAGCCATCGCAGAAGCTATGCAGCCTCAAGAAACCGCCGGGCAGCAGGCGCAAGCGACGCAACGAGCAGCGACGCAGGCAAGGCCGAAGACGGCACCAACACAAGCACGACAGCAGATACCGTAGAGGACAGCACCGCAACATCCACCGGCACCAGCGCAGCCAACACGGAAAGCGCTTACGCCACCAATACCGGCACCCACCGCCGCAACCGGCACCCCCGCCCCATCCCTCAGCACCCAGACCAACCCCACACCCGCCGCAATCTCCACCACGTCACAACCGGCTACGCCCACTCCGCAACCGCAAGCCAAAACGGCGTCACCTTCACCGTCTCGTGGAACGACGCCCCCGCGGGCACCGCGACGACCTTCCACGTAACCCAGACCAGCGCCTCGTCCCAGCCAAGGCGCGCATGGACGTGTCCACCTATGGGACGGCGGCAGCCAGGAAAGCGTCTGCGATCCGTCGCGCCAGGCATGGGCCAGCTACTACAGCCTTCGGGCCCGCGCTCGCGATCGGGCCCAAAGAATCCACGTGGGACCACAATTCACTTGCATGGAGCTAGCGAAGGTGCTATCCAAATCAGAAATGGTAAAACCAGCAGCAGCGCGATGCAGAGGGCGCGGCCAGCAGAGTGACCACGCCCGAGTTGATGCGCTCGCGAATTTCTTGGGGGCTCAAGAGATGAGCTCGTTCACGCGCTTTTGCACAGACGCATAGAGGCTTCCGAGCTTCTTTGAATAGCCGGCGCGCCCCTGCTATGCGTCATACACGTTGCAATTGCCCCTACCTAGAAAGTGTATGGCACTTCGGTCAATCGCCGTTACGCTTTGGCCTACCTAGAACCGCAATCACGACGTAACAAACACAAGCGCTGTTCCCAGCAGGAATAGCGCCAGGGAGGCGGCGATCCAGTTGCCGTCGGCGGTCTTGGGGAGCGTGACGGTGGAGACGCCAGCAGTCTTGGCCTTGGATGGCGTGGACGCCATGGTCTTGGTCACGGTCGTTTTGGTTGTCGTGATTGTCTTGGGCGTCGCAGCCGCGGGCTTTAGGACAGGATCCGTCGCGGACCGGCACCGGGCCGCTCAACGGCAG
>ENA-OQHA01000991-OQHA01000991.1-human-gut-metagenome-genome-assembly--contig:-NODE-991-length-12126-cov-3.282857_pt1 | contig 12126 bp, 12 predicted proteins | sample MGYA00242558_ERZ504707 | MGnify/ENA primary metagenome ERZ504707 (study PRJEB26092, sample SAMD00036197) | human gut metagenome | host: Homo sapiens | study: EMG produced TPA metagenomics assembly of... | reverse complement strand
TATGCCTACAAAATAAAAGACTAGAAGTTAAATATAAGCAACCTCTAGTCAGTATGTTTATTTAGTGAAGAGAAGAACGATACATTAATAGTCATAGCTATCAATCGTTGTTTACGAGCTTACCTTACGGACGTCTCAAGTTATATTGATTAACTTCTCTTCAGTGATATGATATCACTTCTAGATAAAATAAAAAACTAGAATTATTACTTGAATAACTTCTAGTTCTATAATACGAAATTGAGAATAGGGCCTGCGGCCACGCGAATTGGGATAAAGGGGCATGCCCCTTTATCCCAATTCCTTAATTCCAGTTTCATTTTACAATTGAGGTATTCAAAAAAATCAAACTTTCCTAAAAAAACCTTTTTGTGTTATACTGGTCAAGTTGAGGAGGTATGCTCATGTCAAATACACATTATGATGAATCCGATATTCAAATATTAAAGGGGCTAGAAGCCGTAAGAAAAAGACCAGGAATGTACATTGGTTCAACTGATTCTCGTGGTTTACACCACCTTGTATGGGAAATTGTTGATAACTCTATTGATGAAGCCATTGCTGGTTATGGTAAGAAGATCACAGTTACATTACATAAAGACGATAGCGTGACGGTCGAAGATGAAGGCCGTGGTATGCCAACAGGTATTAATAAAGAAACAGGAAAGCCAACTACAGAAGTTATTCTTACTGTATTACATGCAGGTGGTAAATTCTCTGAAGATGGTGGTTATAAAACTTCAGGAGGCTTGCACGGTGTAGGTTCTTCTGTCGTCAATGCGTTAAGTGAATTCTTAGAGGTGACTGTCCATCGTGATGGTGTGATTCACACACAGCGCTTTGAAAATGGTGCTACAAAAATTGGAAAGTTAAAAAAAGTAGGAAAAACTAATAAAACAGGTACTATTATTCATTTTAAGCCTGATGCATCTATTTTCTCTACCACAACATTTAGTTTCCAGACAATTAGTGAACGACTCCGTGAAGATGCATTCTTATTAAAGGGAATGACAATAGAACTTATTGATGAACGTACTGATAAAGATGAAACATATCAGTATGAAAAAGGCTTAGAAGAATTTATTGACTGGATCAATAATGATAAAGAAGCTGTTTCACCTATTATCTCTTTTGATGATACTAATAATGAAATAGAAGTAGAAATTGCGATGCAGTTTACACAAAGTTATCAGGAAAATATTATTTCGTTTGTTAACTTAGTACGTACTGGAGATGGAGGTACACATGAAGTAGGATTCCGTTCTGGTTTAACTAAAGTATTTAATGAATATGCAAGAAAATATGCTTTATTAAAGGCAAAAGATAAGAATCTTGAAGGTAGTGATGTACGTGAAGGATTGAATGCAATTATTTCTGTTAAGATTCCAGAAAAGTATCTTCAGTTTGAAGGTCAGACCAAATCTAAGCTTGGTTCTCCTATTGCCCGTAATATTCTAGAAATGTGACTTTGAACGTATTACTTATTTCTTAGAAGAAAATAAAGATATTGCAGAGAAACTGATTGAAAAGATGATCAAGGCAGCTAATGCAAGACAGGCAGCGCGTAAAGCTAAGGAGCAGGCAAGAAAAGGTAAGAATAACCGTGAAGCAAAATTCTTAAGTGGTAAGTTAGCACCTGCACAATCCAAAAATAAGCGTAAGAATGAATTATATCTTGTCGAAGGGGATTCTGCCGGAGGTAGTGCAAAACAGGGAAGAGACCGTAAGTTTCAGGCTATTCTTCCACTTCGTGGTAAAGTTATTAATACAGAAAAAGCCACACAGGCAGATATTTTAAAGAATGAAGAAATCAGTACAATGATTAATACAATAAATGCGGGTGTAGGTGCTGATTTTAATGCGGATGATAGTGCTTATGATAAGATTATCATCATGACCGATGCCGATACTGATGGGGCACATATCCAGATCTTATTGCTTACATTCTTCTATCGTTATATGCGTGGTTTGATTAAAGCAGGTAAGGTTTATATTGCCATGCCACCTCTTTATAAGGTTTCTAAGAAGTCTGGCAAAAAAGATAATGTTATTTATTGCTGGGATGAAAAGGATTTAGAAGCCGCTCGTAAGAAAATGGGAAGAGGCTATGATGTACAGCGTTACAAAGGTCTTGGTGAAATGAATGCAGAACAATTATGGGAAACAACTATGAACCCTGAAACTCGTACTCTTATTCAGGTTACTATTGATGATGCAGCAATTGTAGAAAGAAGTGTCTCTGTATTAATGGGTGATAAGGTACAGCCTAGACGTGAATGGATTGAAAACAATGTACAGTTCTCATTAGAAGATAGCTTCTTTATGGAAGGATAGGTGATCAAACATGACAGAAAAAAATATTATTATGTCCTTAGAGGATATCATGGGTGACCGCTTTGGACGTTATTCTAAATATATTATCCAGGATCGTGCATTACCTGATGTAAGAGATGGATTAAAACCAGTACAAAGAAGAATTTTATATGCTATGTGGAAGGAAGGAAATCTTCCTACTAAGCCATATCGTAAGTCAGCTAAGACTGTTGGTACAGTTATTGGTAATTATCATCCTCATGGTGATTTTTCTGTTTATGAAGCGATGGTCCGTTTATCACAGGACTGGAAGATGCGTATGCCTTTAGTAGATATGCAGGGTAATAACGGGTCTATTGATAATGACCGGCTGCTGCCATGCGTTATACTGAAGCACGATTAGCACCAATTGCGTTAGATTTAATTAAAGATATAGATAAAGAAACAGTGCCGATGGCACTTAACTTCGATGATACAGAATATGAACCAACTGTATTCCCGGCTAAGTATCCAAACCTATTAGTCAATGGGGCCACAGGTATTTCAGCTGGTTATGCCACTGATATTCCTCCTCATAATTTAGAGGAAGTGATTGATGCTACTATTTACCGTATTAAACATCCTCATTGTTCATTTGATGATCTTCATCAATTTATTAAAGGGCCTGATTTTCCAACAGGTGCTATAGTTGAAGGAGCAAGTGATATTGCGACAGCCTTAAGAACTGGTCGTGGAAAGGTTGTTGTCCGTTCACGTTATAAAATTGTTGAACAGAAGAATATCAATCAGATTCTTATTACAGAAATTCCTTATGAAGTGAATAAAGCTGAACTTGTAAGAAAAATGGCTGAAATTCAGTTTAATCGTGATATTGATGGAATCATTGAAGTCAGAGATGAATCTGACCGTAATGGATTATGTATTGCAGTAGATTTAAAGAAAGATGTTGATGCAAGAAATACATTAAACTACTTCTTTAAAAATACAGATTTGCAGAAGAACTATAACTATAATATGACTGCAATCAAAGATAAGCGTCCAGTACTTATGGGTATTGAAGATATTCTTGATGGATATATCAAGCATGAATGTGAAGTCGTTACTAAGCGTTCTATTTTTGATCTTAATAAAGCACAGGAACGTGAACATATTGTAGAAGGGCTTATTAAAGCTATTTCTATTCTAGATGAAGTTGTAAAAACAATTCGTGCATCTAAAGATAAGTCAGATGCAAAAGTGAATTTAATGAATGCTTTTGGCTTTACTGAAAGACAGGCTGAAGCCATTGTAACTTTACAGCTTTATCGTTTGACAAATACTGATATTGTATCCTTAGAAAATGAACAAAAAGAATTACAGGCTCTTATTGAAAGCTTAAATGCGATTTTAAATAGTGAAAAAGTATTAAGAAAAGTAATTATAAATGAGTTAAAAGAGATTAAGAAGAAGTATCCAACACCTCGTCTCACTGAAATCAAAGATGAAATCATGGATACATCTGTCAATCAGCAGGCAATGATTATTTCTGAAGATGTATATGTTTCTATTACACGTGACGGATATTTCAAAAAGATTTCTACACGTTCTTATAAAGCATCTGATGAAAATACATTTGGTAAGAAAGATACGGATATGCTTGTTGACCTATTTGAAGCCAATACACTCGATGTTATTCTTTCATTTACTAACAAGGGTAACTATTGTTTTGTCCCTGTTATAAGTTAGAAGACTTCAAGTGGAAGGATCTAGGCAAACATCTAAGTTATTTAATTAAATTAGGTAATGATGAGAAGATTATTGGTAATATTCTTGTGAAATCATTCGATTTAGACCAGTATGTTGTCTTATCAAGTAAGAATGGACAAATTAAACGCGTAAGTATAAAAGACTTTAATGTCAGCCGCTTCTCTAAGCCATTAAAGTGTATGAACTTGAAAGACAATGATGAATTAGTGAGTGTTGATATCAGTGATGGAACAAAGGGTATTATTACTGTCACTAAAGCAGGATATGGTACTTTATATAGTGAAGATGAAATATCTGTATTAGGTGTAAAAGCAGGTGGTGTAAAGGGTATTAATATGCGTGATGATGAAGTGGCCTTTATGTGTGTCTTTGATCCTTCAGTTGTCTCTTCTTTATTACTTATTTTAAACCCAACACATTTCAAACGTATACATATCAGTGATATTCCAGCATGTCATCGTGCAACAAAAGGAACATTACTATTTAAGTCATTAAAGACTAAACCAACTAAAATCTTTACTGGATTCATATCTAATCCACAGAATGAATTTATAGTTAAGAGTGGTACAGAAACAATGAAGATTGTATCTAAAGATATTAGCTTTGGTGCACTAAGTGCTAAGGCCAATACTTTAAAACAATGTCCATTTGACTTTATTGATGATGTACATCTCACTCGTTCTATGATTATTGAAGAACATGTACAAAAGAAATTAGAAGAAAATAAAGTAGATCTTACAATTAAAGATCCAAATCTCTTTGATGAAATGGAAGGGGACCCTGATACTGAGTTTGAATTCATTTCAATGGATGATTATCTTGATGAAAAGTAGGAAATATCCTTGCTAGCTCTATGTAATTGACTAAAAATAGTGTAAAATGACCTAAGAAAAGGAAGGTATATATGACAGAAATAAGATGTTATGGATGTGGCGCCATCATTCAAAGCGCTGATACAAAAAAAGCCTGGCTATGTGCCAGAATCTGCTTTAAGCAAGGAAAAGATTCTTTGTCAGAGATGTTATAAATTAATGCATTATCATCAGAAGATGGAATCTCATTTAACTAAAGATGATTTCTTACATGTTTTACAGACTGTAGGAGAAAAAGATTGTTTAGTTGTTTATATCGTTGACTTATTTGACTTTAATGGTTCTCTTGTGCCTGGTCTTATGCGTCATATTGGATATAATGATGTACTTGTACTAGCGAATAAGAGAGATATCTTACCTAAGTCTTTAAAGGAACATAGACTTAATACATGGGTAAGAAGACAGTTCAAGGAATACGGTATCAAGCCTCTTGATGTAGTTATTACAAGTGGTAAGAAGAATATGAACTTTGATGAAATCTTTGATAAGATTGATGAATACCGTCACGGCCGTGATGTATATGTTGTAGGTATTACTAATGTTGGTAAGTCTACATTTATCAACCGTATGTTGAAGAACTATTCAGATGCATCTAATCTTATTACTACAAGTGAATTCCCTGGTACCACTCTTGATTTAATCAAGATTCCTCTTGATGATCATTCATCTTTATATGATACTCCAGGTATCATGAATGAACATCAGTACACATCTGTTGTAGATGAAAAGGATTTGGCTTATATTATGCCTCAGGCGAAGTAAAGCCAATGATATACCAGTTGAATGATGATCAGTCAATCTTCTTTAGCGGTCTTGCAAGAATTGATTATACAAAGGGAGATAAAGGAAACTTCATCTGCTACTTCTCTAGAAATATGCAGATTCATCGTACAAAGACTGAAAAAGCAGATGAATTGTTTGATAGACATAAGCAGTTACAGGTTTATGGACGTGCTTCATCAATGAAAGAAATGAAGGCTTATGAATTCACTTTACCAGAAGAAAAGCGTGATATTGTGATTTCTGGTTTAGGATTTATATGTATTCATGCACCTAAGGGTAAAATCAAGGTTTATGTACCTGAAGGTATTGATGTATTTATGAGAGAAAGTTTAATTTAGAGGATATATGAATGTTAAATAGTAAACAGAAGAAATTTTTAAGAAGCGAAGCACATAGCTTAAAGCCAATTTTTCAGGTTGGTAAAGATGGTGTAGGAGAAAAACAGATCAACAGCATCAATGATGCATTAAAGGCTAAAGAACTTATTAAAGTGAAGTTATTAGATACTTGCCCTGAAACAGTGAATGAAGTAGCTTTAGAAATCTCAATGGGTACTAAAGCAGATGTTGTTCATATTATTGGACATACAATTGTTTTCTATAAATCAAGTGAAAAAGGTATTTATAAGATCTAATGAATATTGGATTACTTGGTGGTAGTTTTGATCCTATCCATAAAGGGCATATAGAGATTGCAAAGGAAGCTTTATCTTTGCTTTCTCTTGATTCATTTTACTTCATTCCTACTAAAAACAACCCTTGGAAGGATAAACAGAATGCCCCTGGCGATAAGCGTAAAGAATGATAGAGATTGCGATTCACCAGGAACCAAAAATGAGGGTTTGTACTATTGAACTTGATTCTACAAGTGATGAAAAGAATTATACAATTGATACGATTCATGCATTAAAAGAAATGTATCCTAATGATAATTTATATTATTTAATGGGTATGGATCAGGCTATGGCGTTTGAAAAATGGAAAGAAGCTAAAGAAATATCAGAATTAGTCCAGCTAGTCGCCTTTAATAGAGGTGGTTATCCTACAGCTCATCCTAATTTAGAGACATATCACTTTGTTAAGATGGATAATGTAGAAATCACAGCATCTAGCACAGAAATTAAAGAAGGGGCATTAGATATGCTTGATAAAGATGTGCTTAGATATATTTCTCAAAATGGCTTATATCTTGATACAATGATTAGAAATAGAATGAAGGAAAAACGCTATAAGCATACTCTAAGTGTCGCTTCTCTCACAAGAGATTTCTGTAAAAGCAATGGCATTGATCCTCTCAAAGGCTATATTGCCGGTATGATGCATGATGTTGCAAAAGAAATGCTCATGATCAGGCTAAAAAATTAATGAAGAAGTATTATGCTTCTCATTTAGATCAGCCTGAACCTATCTGGCATCAATGGCTCTCACGTTATGTATGTGAGAATGAATTTCTTATCAGTGATGAAGAAATCTTAAAAGCCATTGAAGATCATACAACAGCTTCTACATCTATGAGCCTTCTTGGAATGTGTTTATATTGTGCTGATAAGTTAGACCCTTTAAGAGGTTATGATTCATCAGAACAGATTACTCTATGTAAACATGATATTGAAGCAGGATTTAGAAACTGTCTGACTGATTTTTATGAATTTTCCACAAAGAAGCATCGTCCAATCGACCCATGTTTCTTTGAAGTTTATGATAAATATGTAAAAGGAGTTAATAATGACTAAAGTAGAATGTATTGTGAAAGCAATGGACGATAAATTAGCCCAGGATATTGTGGCAATCAATATGGAGAACGCCTCTCCTTTATATGACACATTTATTTTATGTACTGCATCTAATAAACGTTTATTAAATGCGATTCAGGATAATGTAGTTGACCAGTGCGAAAAGAACGGTTTTGAAATCAAGAGCATAGAAGGCCGTGGTAATGCGGAATGGATTCTTATTGATGCAGGTGATGTAATCTGTCATATCTTCTCTGAAGAAGCACGTAAAGAATATAACTTAGAGAAGTTATGGAGTGATATGCCTACTATTGATATCAAGGAGTATCTTGCATAATGGCTGCCTATAAAGAGTTTTCTTATTATTATGATTCTTTAATGGACCCAGACTTCTATTCTGAATATTTAAAATTCATTCATGAACATGCTAATCTTAAAACAATATTAGAACTAGGATGTGGAACTGGATTAACTGCTATTGAACTTGCGAAAGAAGGTCATCAGGTTCTAGCCACTGATTTATCTGAAGATATGGTAAACATCACTGCCTTAAAAGCTAAGGATGAAGGTGTTGAACTTCTAACTGAAATGATTGATATGTGTGATTTTGCCTTATCTCAGCCTGTAGACACTATTCTTTGTTTAACAGATGCAATTAACTATGTTTTAAGCAAGAAGAAAGTACAAGATGTCTTTAATAATGTTTATGAAGGTTTAAAATATAATGGAACATTTATTTTTGATGTGAACAGTCTATATAAATGTAATGTGATCTTAGATGATTATCATGAAAAGAATGAAGATGAAGATTTCTTCTTCTCATGGGATGTAGAAAGTGATCACAAAGGTGTTATTACCCATCATATTATTATTGACGAAGATGGTCATCATGTTGATGAAACACATCGTCAAAAAACACTTCCTGTAGATGAGTATGTCAAAATGCTTAAAAAAGCAGGATTTAAGTCAATCGCGTATTATAGTGATTTTGGTGAATACAAGGAAGAGTGTGAACGTATTATATTTGTAGTAAAGAAAGTGAGGGATTAACATGTTAGGTATTATTGGTGCAATGGAAGAAGAAGTCAATGAAATACTTGCTTTAATGAATGTTGAAAAAGAATACCAGGAATGTAATTATCATTTTTATGAAGGTTTATTAGGAAAAAAGAAGTTGTAGTTGTCCAGGGTGGTATTGGTAAAGTCAATGCAGCTATTTCAGCTACTCTTTTATTAAAGAACTTTGATATTGATCATGTCATCAATGTTGGTTCCGCAGGTGGACTTGATTTAAAAGAAAACGTCGGAGATGTTATCATCAGTGAAAAGGTAGCGCATCATGATGTCGATGTCACTGCTTTTGGACGTCCATATGGACAAGTACCTGATATGCCTCTTTACTATGAAGCTGATGTGACACTCGTTTCTTATGCAAAAGAAATCTTTGAACATAATGGCTTAACAGTATATAGTGGTCTTATTGTCTCTGGTGATCAATTTGTTGCAAGAAAAGATCAGGTTGATGCAATCAAAGAATACTTCCCTGATGCATTATGTTCTGAAATGGAAGCTGCAACAGTAGCTCAGGTATGTACAGTCTTTAATAAACCATTTATTATTGTACGTGGATTAAGTGATATTTTTGATAAAGGCAGCAGTTCTATCCAGTTTGATCAATATCTTAAGGAAGCTGCAAAGTCATCAGCACGTATGTGCTATGATTTAGCTCAAAAACTTGTATAAATGAATAGAATTGAATTATTGGCCCCTGCAGGTGATTTTGAGTCTCTGCAGGGCGCTATTGCGAATGGCGCTAATGCGATTTATCTTGGAACAACTGCCTTTTCAGCACGAGCCTTCGCTAAGAACTTTAATCTAGAAGAACTAGACCAGGCTATACAGTATGCACATCTAAGAAATGTAAGAATATTTGTAACTGTTAATACACTATATCAAGATGATGAAATGAAAGATGTTCTTTCATTAATTGATAGTTTATATGAGCTACAAATAGATGCACTTCTTATTCAAGATATTGGCTTATTAAAGCTCGTTCATGAAAGATATCCTGATATGGAACTTCATACTTCTACTCAGATGAGTGTGATGTCATTAGAGGCATTACGTTATTTTGAAGATCTAGGTGTTAAAAGAGTCGTTCTTGCTAGAGAAAATACCATTGATGAAATTAAATATATCTGCTCTCATACAGATTTAGAAATAGAAGTATTTGCACATGGTGCATTATGTGTGGCTTATTCTGGACAGTGTTTGATGTCTAGTATGATAGGTAGAAGAAGTGGTAATAGAGCGCCTGTGCACAGCCATGCCGTTTACCTTATAGTTTAGAAGAAGATGGCAAAGTGATTGATACAAGCTATCTCATGTCTACAATGGATTTATGTACATCTGATCATATTAATGAATATATTGAAGCAGGCGTTGCTTCTTTAAAGATAGAAGGGCGTATGAAGCGTCCTGAATATGTGGCTGCAGTCACTCAGGTTTATTCTAAAGCTATTAAACATTATTATGAGAATACACCTAACTATACAAAAGAGAACTTCAATGATATGAAACAGATGTTTAATCGCCATTATACATCTGGTTATCCATTTCATGCTGATAAAATTGTAGATGAGACATTTTCAGGTAACCAAGGCGTTTTCTTAGGTTATGTTAAAGGATATGACTACCGTAGTAAACGTGTCTCTATAGCCCTAAAAAATGATTTAACGCAGGGTGATTCTATTGTCTTTACAGAAATAGATAAAGGAAGACCTGTCAATAAGATTTATTATCAAAATAAGCTCATCAATAAAGCAGAAGCAGGCATGAATGTTCAGATTGAGTTTGATGATGTAGTGAAGGGTGGAACTGTTAATAAGACAATCAGTGTAGATACAATTAACCGTATGCAGAAAACATATCAGGAAGAAAAGAAATATCGAAAGATTGATATGTCCTTTAAAGCATCTCTTAATAAGCCTTGTACACTTGTTGTAAAATGTGATGATGAAGAAGTATCTGTAGTAAGTGAACAGATCATTGAAGAAGCATCAAAGCGTGCTGCCACTAAAGAGAATATCATTGATCATCTCAATAAGCTTGGTCATACTGTGTATGAAGCAAATAAGATTGATGTAGAGTTATATGGTGAATTATTTATACCTATCACAATCATCAATAATATGCGTCGTGAGGCGCTTTCTAAACTAGATGCATTATTTACCTTTAAGAAGCACCACAAGGCTCCTATTAAAGAAATACAGCCTCTTAAAGTCATTCCACAAAGTGTATCTGAGTATCATGTAGTAGTTTCTAATATAAAACAGTTAGAAATTGCCTTAAGAGATTATGATCATGTATATTACTACTATAATGCAGATCTAAAAGAAGCATTAGAATGCTTCAAAAAATATGATAAAGTACCTAATCTTTATCTACCTCGTATTATGCATGATAAAGATATACAAGAAGTCATTCACAATCCTTTATTGAAAGAATTCAATACATTAATTGTCAATGACTTTGGAAGCTATAGATTATTAAAAGAGCATCCTCTTATTATTGGTCAGGGATTTAATATTTATAACCATTATGATGCTTATGCATTTAAAGAACCAGTCATTGCATCATTTGAATGTACAAGAAAACAGATTAAACAGATGAAGGATTATAATGCTGATCTTATTTTACCTATCTATGGTAAAACAGAGAATATGATCAGTGAACATTGTGTCATTTCACAATCTTATTTCCATAAGAAAGTACCACATTGTGGTATGTGCAAGAAACATTCTTATAAGATTGTAGATAGAAAAGGTGTTCCTTTTGATATCTTTACTGATGATCAATGTCGTAATCATATACTACATAATGAACCAATCTATGTAGAAAACCATCAATCTCTAAATATTTCATATTTTATTATGTTGACTACAGAAGATGAAAATGCGACTGTAACCGTTTTAGAAGACATAAAAAAACGTACTTCTAAAGGGAAAAAAAGTGATTTAAAGAAGCTTTATGTAGTAGGATATTTCAAATAACATTTTAGATAAAATCTATATTTTTCATAATTCCTAAATTGCCACCTTTATTTTTTTGTGTTATAATAAACCACAGATAGAAATGGGGAGGTAAACTTATGGCATTAGATATGGATCTCGCTAAACGTCTAAAAACTTATAGAACTTTTAAGAACTTAACACAAAAGAAGTTGCTGCACATCTTAATGTACCTCATTCTGCAATTTCAGATATTGAAAATGGTAAAAGAGATGTAACAGTAGGGGAATTAAAAGTTCTTTCACGCTTATATGGACGTAGTGTTGAAGAAATCATGAGTGGCAAGAAATATGACTACTATAATATTGCGAATATTGCTAGATTATTATCTGAATTACCAGATGAAGATCTAAAGGAAGTCATGTTCATCATTGAATATAAGAGAAAAAGATTAGAAGAAAAATAGTATTTTTTAAAGAGGCTGTAACGGGTAAATAACTCATTATAGTTTCATAAAAAGCAAAAGACGGACCGAGGTCCGTCTTTGTGGTATATTTAGTTTGCAATGATACACCAACAAGATTATACGGCATATCAGACATATGCGCTACTAGATTTTAATATTTCTTTTGAAAAAGATGTACCTGCTGATGATATTTCAAGAGCTGTG
>ENA-OQHA01000990-OQHA01000990.1-human-gut-metagenome-genome-assembly--contig:-NODE-990-length-12126-cov-3.817068_pt1 | contig 12126 bp, 13 predicted proteins | sample MGYA00242558_ERZ504707 | MGnify/ENA primary metagenome ERZ504707 (study PRJEB26092, sample SAMD00036197) | human gut metagenome | host: Homo sapiens | study: EMG produced TPA metagenomics assembly of... | reverse complement strand
GCACGCCCGGTCCCGTTCCGAACCCGGAAGCTAAGCCCCATCGCGCCGAGAGTACTGCGGGGTCAGCCCGTGGGAGCCAGGGCGCCGCTGACCGGTGGACGGCACCGAGCCGTCATCGAACTGAGAAGGGGGAGCCTCGCGGCCTCCCCTTTTTTTGCGTTTAAGGCTTTTGTCTCACATAGTAGCTGTGTTTTATAACCCTCGTTTGTCGCATCTTCTGTGAACGGGCTACAATAACTTAGTCTGTGCGATATGGAGGTGAACATGGCTGAAGCTGGTATCGGCGTTGATATCGTCGAGATTTCCCGTATGAAATCAATTCTTGAAAAGACGCCGTCGTTTGCTCGGCGTGTGTTTACCGAAGAAGAGCGTGCGTATTGTGATGCATCATCGCGTCCCGCTGCTCACTATGCCAGCCGCTTTGCTTCGCGCGAGGCGGTACTTAAAGCTCTTGGCACGGGTTTTAGTCAAGGCGTTGGTCGCAAGGATGTTTCGGTTACGCGTGATAAACTCGGCAAACCGAAGGCGCTGCTTTCGGGCCGTGCTCTCGAGATCGCTCAAGAGCTGGGTGTTGTTGAGGTCGCTCTTTCCATTACGCTTACAGGAGACTTAGCCGTTGCGAATGCCATCGCGATTACCGAAGATGCTCGGCCTAAGCTAAAAGAGGAAAAGGTGAGTACCAAGAAACGCGTAGCGCAGACATTTAAAGAGGCTCGCTCTGTTTTAGATGAGCTTGAGCAGCTGCAGAATTCAGCATTGACGGAGCACCTGGGCGATGCTTCGCAAGATACGCTAGGAGCATAGATGAAACCGGTTTTGAGTACCGAAGAAATCGTTCGTCTCGAGGATATCATCGAACGCGAAGGGACTTCGAAGGCCGAGCTTATGGAGCTAGCAGGTGAGTTTGCCGCCAACGAGGTCTTGAAGCTCAATCCCGATCGGGTTCTCGTTCTGGTCGGTTTTGGTAATAATGGCGGCGACGGTTGGGTTGCCGCCGATATTCTGAGCCATAAGGGTGTGGACGTCGATATCGTTTCTCCGGTTGAGCCGGATGAGATTCCTGCTGCTCTGGCACGTCATGTTGCTCGTCGTACTGCCGGCCGCGATGTGCACGTTTGCGTCGGCCCCTCGCGTGACGAACTCGAGGTTTTGATCGATAAGGCCGATGTTGTTGTCGATGCCATTTTTGGTACCGGTTTCCACGGGAATCTGCGTGCGCCGTTCTCCATCTGGATTCCTACGGTCAATGAATGCGCCGATTGTGTCGTATCCATTGATGTCCCCTCGGGCCTGAATGCCGAGACGGGCGTTGTTGATGACGACTGCATTCGTGCCGAGCATACGGTGACGATGATTGCGCCCAAGATTGGTCTGTATAGCGCTGATGGCCCTGAGTATGCTGGCGATTTGATCTGCGGCAATCTTTACGACCGTCTTGACGAGGTCATCGATGATGTCGACCACGCCGCCGAGATTGTCGAGCCCGGTGACTTAGTTGATTACTTTGCTCCATTACCTACGAATATCGATAAGTATTCCCGTGGCTCTGTGCTTATTGTCGCCGGATCTGCGCAATATCCTGGTGCTGCCATTATGGCGGCCAAATCTGCAGCTCGCGCGGGTGCTGGTTACGTGGCAGTCGCGGCTCCTGACGCCTGCGCCAATCTTATTCGCATGGCACTTCCTTCGATTCCCGTTTTTGCTATTCCGTCTGATTCCCGCGGCACCTTTGGCGCCGCTGCGCGCATGACTGTGTGCGAGATTGCAAAGAAGTACAGCTGTGTACTGTGCGGTCCCGGTATGACGACATCTGCCGGCGCTATGCAGGTGGTTTCGGGCTTGCTCGAGCTTGATGTACCGCTTATTTTGGACGCCGATGCACTCAACTGCCTTGCTAAGATTGCCATTGACGGTATTGATAGTAATCCCGAGATGTATCGTCGCGAGCAGCCGTTGGTTATGACGCCGCACTATCGTGAGCTTTCGCGTCTGGTTGCCGGTGACGAGGTGAACGACCTTGGTACCGCGATTGCGGCCGCGCAGAAGGTTGTCTGGGCTGCAGGCTCCGACAATCTGGTGGTCATTGCCAAGGGGCCGACGACGGCTATCTGTGGCGTTGAGCGTGTGCTGCTGCCGCTCTCGGGTCCGGCTTCTCTGGCAACTGCCGGTTCGGGTGATGTTCTCGCGGGTATTTTGGCCGGCACGCTTGCCACCATGCGCGACGAGATGGATCGTTGGGAGTTGCTGTATTCGTACGCCGTCGCGCTTCATAGCTACGCCGGTTTTGCCGCGGCGACGGAGTATGGTGAGAAGAGCGTCATCGCGACCGATCTTATCGACTTGATCGGTCCTGCCATGGAACTGGCGGCAAAGGATGCGCTCGAAGATCTGGGAATCATGGACGAAGGGTCGGATGACTAATCATGAATAAAGCCGATTTGACGCGCTGGTCCTGGGTCGAGATCGACCGCGGGGCGCTCCGTCGCAACACGAGGGCCTATAAGAACTTGCTGAATCCACGTCAGCGCCTGTGCTGCGTGGTCAAGGCCGATGCTTATGGTCATGGAGCTGTTGAGTGCGCCAAGATCATGTATTCGGCCGGTGCCGACATGTTTGCCGTGGCGACGGTTAACGAGGGCGTTGGGCTCCGACAGGGCGGGATTACGAAACCTATCCTCATCCTAAGCGAGCCGCCTATCGAGGCCATTCCGACGTTGCTCGAGTTTGATATCATGCCCTCGGTCTATACGTCTGACTTTGCTCTTGCGTATGGCGAATGTGCCGTCGCGGCGGGCAAAGTGGGCAAGTATCATCTCGCCATCGAGACGGGCATGAATCGTATCGGCGTTCACTACACGCAGGTGCTCGACTTTGTCCGCGGTATAAATTTCCATCGCGGTATTCAGTGCGACGGCGTATTTACGCACTTCGCCACGGCCGATGAACCTTCGGGCTGGGACTACAAGCTGCAGTGTCAGCGCTTTACCGAGGCCGTTCAGGCCATTAAGGATGCGGGTTTTGAGTGCGGTATCGTGCACTGCGCCAACACGCCGTCCTCGATGCTCGACCCCTCGATGCATTTTGATATGATCCGCGCCGGCGTTGGCTTGTATGGTATGCAGCCGTGCGAGCTGAGTGGCCGCGTGATGCAGCTTGATCCCGTTATGAGCGTCCATGCGCGTGTGACGCGCGTGGCACACCCTGCGATGGGTGAGGGCGTGGGCTACGGTTTTACCTACCGCGTACCGCGTACGCGCGTTCAGATCTGCACGCTGCCGATCGGTTATGCCGATGGCCTATCGCGTACGCTTTCCAATCGTATGGATGTGCTGTATCGCGGCGAGCGCGTGCATCAGGTTGGCAATATCTGCATGGACCAGTTTATGGTCGCCATTCAGTCCAACCCGGCGCATGAGATTCCCGAGGCCGAGTATGGTGACGAGATGATCATTGTCGGCCGCGATGGAGATGCCGAGATCACTATGGACGAGATGGCCCGACTGCGCGGAACGATTAACTACGAGGTCGCCTGCGGCTTTGGCATGCGTCTCGACAAGGTCTACGTGTAGGAGCCGCTATGGGCGTCATGCACATCCCCGGCCATAACCATCAGGCGCCGCGTGAGGTCGCACTCGAGGAGATCGAGGCCGTTCTGGGCGATTGTCACCTTTGCCAGCTCTACCAGTCGCGCCATAACATCGTGTTTGGCGTGGGAAATCCTCGCGCTCGCGTCATGTTTATTGGTGAGGCGCCGGGCCGCAATGAAGATTTGCAGGGCGAGCCCTTTGTGGGGGCGGCAGGCGAGGACCTCAACGGCATTTTGTCGCTGGCGGGGCTCAAACGCGAAGACGTCTATATTGCCAACGTGCTTAAGTGCCGCCCGCCGGGAAACCGCAATCCGCGCCCCGAGGAAGTGCTGGCTTGCTCACCGTTTTTGCGCGAGCAGATTCGAAGCATCTGGCCTGATATTATCGTGACGCTCGGCAACCCCGCAACGCACTTTGTGCTCAAGACCGAGATCGGCATTACCAAACTGCGCGGCAGGTTCCATCAGATGGGGCATTTTGTGGTGATGCCGACGTTTCATCCGGCAGCAGCGCTGCGCAATCCGGCGTGGCAGGAGCTGCTGGAGGAAGACTTTAAGATGCTGGGCGATTATCTGGAGCGACATCCCGCACCAGAGGACGCCTCGGAATAATAAGGAGCATATATGTCCCTGGAGCGCCTGGGGGTAGGTACTTACAAAACGACTTGCGCTGCCGATACGGAGTACTTTGGCGAGCTAATTGCACCGTGCCTTGAGGACGGCGATGTGCTCATCCTGACCGGTGGCCTGGGAGTGGGCAAAACTCACTTTACCAAGGGCGTCTCGCGCGGGCTGGGCGATGGGCATATGGTTACGAGTCCTACGTTTGCGCTCATGGCCGTTCACGATCAAGGTCGTATTCCGCTGTTTCACTTTGATCTATACCGCCTGGAGCATGCCTACGAGCTCGAGGATACGGGCATTTTCGATGTGCTGGGCTATGAGGGTGCTTGCCTGCTGGAATGGGGCGAACAATTCCAGGACGAGCTGACGGATGAGTATCTTTCGGTGACGCTCAAGCGTGATGAGGGCGACAGCGATGTGCGAACGATAACGCTTGAGACGCACGGTGACCGCGCAATGGAGCTTTCCCATTTGATTGATAAGGCTGTACAAGATGAGCTTGCATAACGACAACGCGCTGGTGGTGGCGCTCGATACTTCGACCGACATGCTTGCCTGCGCGGCAAGCTGGATTGATGGGCAGACGGGCGAGACGAAGCTCGTGAGTGGCGACCACATGTGTCGCCGTCACGCCAACGTTGAGCTCGTGAATACCGTTGATGGCGTGCTGGCTCAAGCCGGTCTGGATCGCAGCGATGTTGGTTGCTATGTGGTCGGCCGCGGCCCGGGGTCCTTTACGGGTGTGCGCATCGGCATCTCTACTGCCAAGGGCCTCGCGCGTGGTGCCAATGTTCCGCTGCTGGGCGTGTCGACGCTCGACGCTTGCGCTTGGACGGCGTGGAAGGCTGGCGTGCGCGGCAAGCTTGGTATCTTGGCCGATGCTATGCGCGGTGAGGTATATCCGGCGCTGTATGTGCTGGTCGATGAGGGTCCCGAGCGTCAATTTGAGCGCGAGCACGTGGTCAAGGCCGCCGTGGCGCTCGATGAGTGGCGCCAAGCAGCGGACTGGGACCAGGTTCAGCTGACCGGTGACGGTCTCGTGCGCTATGGCAAGCTGTTGGGTGAGGACGAGACCGCCCGCTGCGTGGAGCGCGACCTGTGGTGGCCTTCGGGTGAGGGCTTGCTGCTCGCGCACGCTGCGGGTGACGGCGATCCGGCTCGCGTCCTGCCGATTTACACGCGCCTTTCGGATGCCGAGGAAAACGAGCGCAAGCGTCTTGGTCTTGCCGAGAGTGCACAGAGCGAAATTACGGCGTTGCCGATGAGCTCGCCGGTCGTCATCTGCAGTTCCGTCCCATGGGCGCGGCGGATGCCGAGGGCGCGAGCGCGCTGGAGGCTGCCTGCTTTGAAGGTGCCGGACACGAGGCGTGGACGTCGGGCATGTTCCTGTCCGAACTGGGCGAGGACGTCGCTGCGCCGCGTAGTTGGTGGGTGGCACACGACGGACGGCAAGCTGCTGGGCCTTGCCGGCGGTAGTGGTCGTGGACGGTGATGTGCAGATTCTGGATGTCGCCGTGACCCGGCACATCGCCGTGAGGGCATTGCCCGCAAGCTGCTGTCGCACGTGAGCTATGATGCCCAGATGCTCGGCTGCACCACGGCTTCGCTTGAGGTCGAGGACGGCAACGAGGGAGCGATCGCGCTTTATAACGCTCTGGGCTTTACCGAGGCAGGACGGCGCCGCGGCTACTATGGTGCCGGCAAGGATGCCATCGTCATGACGGCTCCGCTGCCCTGGTGCTTCCGGTCGACAATGCTTCGCCCGAGCCGACGGCGGCAGAGCAGCGCGTATGGCCGCTGCCTGCGCCTAGACGCTCCGAGGGGGAGCGTGCCGAAATTGAGCGCCGTCGCCTGGTGCTTGCCATCGAGAGTTCCTGCGACGAGACGGCGGTGGCGATTATCGATGCGGATGGCAATATGCTGGCCAACCAGGTGTCGACGCAAATTGATTTCATGCCCGCTTTGGCGGCGTGGTGCCCGAGATCGCCTCGCGCAAACACGTTGAGGTGATTGTGAGTGTCGTGGATGCGGCGCTCGAGGATGCCGCAGCATCGCTTGGTCTTGAGGGTGGAGCCATTGCTCCCAGCGAGCTTGCCGCCGTGGGCGTGACACAGGTCCGGGCCTGGTGGGCGCCTCGTGGTGGGCGTTGCCTTTGCCAAAGGCTTTGCCTACGCTGCCGGTAAGCCGCTCGTATGCGTCAACCATCTGGAGGGGCACCTGTTTGCCAACCTGCTGGCGCAGCCCGACCTCAAGCCGCCGTTTATCTTCACGCTCGTCTCGGGCGGTCATACCATGCTTGTTCACGTCAAGGCGTGGGGCGACTACGAGGTGCTCGGCGAGACGCTTGATGACGCCGTGGGCGAAGCCTTCGACAAGGTGGCAAAGGCGCTGGGCCTGGGCTATCCCGGTGGCCCCATCATCTCCAAGCTTGCCGAGACGGGCAACCCCAAGGCGATCGATTTTCCCCGCGCGCTTAACAGCAGGGGAGATTATCGTTTCTCGCTTTCGGGTCTTAAAACGGCTGTGACGCTCTACATCGAGCAGGAGACCAAGGCCGGGCGCACGATTCACCTGCCCGATCTGGCAGCTTCGTTTGAGGCAGCTGTCTTTGACGTGCAGTACAAGAAGGCCAAAAACGCATTGCACGCTACCGGATGCAAGGAATACTGCATCGGCGGCGGCGTCTCGGCTAATCCGCATCTGCGCGAGATGATGATCAAGAAGCTTGGGCGTCAGGGGATCCGCGTAACGGTGCCACCGCTTTCGGCGTGCACCGACAACGCCGCCATGATCGCAGAGGTTGCCCGCCGTAAATTCGACCGAGGCGAAATCTCGCCGTTCGACGTCGATGCCGATCCGAACATGACGCTGTAGTCATACGGGTGCGGTCCCCGACCGGAGGGGCCGATATAAGGTTTCCTGCTCTACAGCTGCGCAAGACGAAGCCACATTAAGTGGCCTTCTTTGCGTGCGGAACTCGCGATAAACCTTATATCCGGCCCCTCCGGTCGGGGACCTTTCTGTATCGATATGGCTTCTGGGCTGGTTTGGCGTCGACAACGTCCGGCAAGGTTAGCCAGCTGCGTCGAATTTCCGGCGTGCTTTAGCTGAAAGAAAAAGATGGTGTGCGGAGCTTTGCTCCGCATTTGGGATGGGAGCTCCCGCGGCTCCCGAGGGGCATCTCTCATGCAAAAACTTTTGTTGGGTAAAGTCCGAGGTCAGTGGCGTTTTATACCGAGAATTTCAAAAAAAGTTGAAAATTCATTACAAATTTGCGTTGACTTTAGGTAACTAAAGTTTCATACTGCTTTTCATCCACTGGGGGATGTGAACACGCACGGATCGTTCGCATCATGATTGAAGAGGATTTCTTAGACATGTTCACGCATCAGCTAAACATTATCAGCGTAGTAATTATCTGATGCGGGTTAGCACATACAGCTAGCCCGTACGATAACGGGCGGCTGATGAAGATGAGGGCCGTCGAGCGCAACCGACGGCCCTCATTTTTTATGTCTAGGAAGTTCTTTTTAGAGGAGGAAATGTAATGAACGGAGTTTTGCTCATGGTTGTGGCCGCGGCGGTGCTCGCCTGCGGCTATCTGGCTACGGCCGCTGGCTGGCTAACAAGTGGGGCGTTGACAAAGAGGCCCTCACGCCGGCCAAACGCATGAAGGACGGCAACAGCTTCTCGCCCGTCTCCGCCTTCACCGCGTTCTCGCACCAGTTCAGCTCGATCTGCGGTGCTGGCCCTGTTACGGGTACGATCGTCGCCATGGCCTTCGGCTGGCTTCCCGTCGTGCTCTGGGTCCTCGTCGGCGGCATCTTCTTTGGCGCCGTCCACGACTTTGGTGCTCTGTACGCTTCGATGAAGAACAACGGCAAGTCCCTGGCCCAGCTCATCGAGAAATACATCGGCAAGACCGGCCGTCGCCTGTTCCTGCTGTTCTGCTGGCTGTTCTGCATCATCGTCATCGCCGCTTTCACCGACATGGTCTGCAAGACGTTCATGTTCACCTCGGTCGTTGACGCTTCTGGCGCTGCCACCGGTGCTATCGACTTCACCAAGTCCTATGCCGCCGGCTGCGCTGGTACCATCTCCATCCTGTTCACCTTCGTCGCTATCGCCTTTGGTTGGGCCCAGAAGAAGTTCAACCTCACCGGCGCTGCCGAGTTTGTCACTGGCGTGGTGCTCATGGTTCTCATGTTTGCCGTCGGCATGCAGTTCCCGGTCTACCTGGACAAGTTCCAGTGGTTCGCCGTTGTCATGGTCTACCTGGTCTTTGCTGGCGCCATGCCCATCCAGATGCTCAAGACCCCTCGCGACTACCTCACTTCCATCATGATGATCGTCATGATCGCCTGCGCTGTCCTCGGTATCGTCGTCCTGGGTGTTAACGGCCAGGCCACCATCACCGCTCCGGCCTTTACCGGCTTCTCCAGCGCTTCTGGCATGATGTTCCCGGTCCTGTTTGTTTCCGTTGCCTGCGGTGCCCTCTCCGGCTTCCACAGCCTCGTTTCTTCTGGTACCTCCTCCAAGCAGGTCGAGAAGGAGCAGGACGCCGTCAAGGTCGGTTATGGCGCCATGATCGTCGAGTCCTTCGTCGGCATCCTTGCCATCATCGTCGCCGGCATCATGTTCTCCGATATGAACACCGCCGGCACTGGTGCCCTCAACGCCGGCGTCGCTTCCACCCCGTTCCAGATCTTCGCCGCTGGCATCTCCCGCGGTATGCAGGCTTCGGTGTTGACGGTACGCTCGCTACCGTCTTCATGACCATGAACGTTTCCGCTCTGGCCCTGACCTCGCTCGACGCCGTCGCCCGCATCGCCCGCACCTCGTTCTCCGAGTTCTTTGCCCAGACCAACGACGCCCTGGCCATCGAGTCCAAGGCCGGCTACATGAAGGTTCTCGGCAACCCCTGGTTCGCCACGGTCGTCACCCTGCTTCCCGGTCTCGCCCTTGCCTTTGGTGGCTATGCCAACATCTGGCCGCTCTTTGGTGCTTCCAACCAGCTGCTCGGCGGTATGACCATGATCACCCTCGCCGTGTTCTGCAAGTGCACCGGCCGCAAGGGCTGGATGCTCTACGTGCGTCGCCTTCCTGCTCTGCTGCACCTTCACCTCGCTGGTCCAGAGCGCCATGGGCTGCATGACCGCTGTCCAGGCTTACGGCTTCTTCGGCACCATCCCGCTACCGCCACCACGGCCGCCGTCTCCGTCGCCGCCACCAAGGGCCTGCAGCTCGTTTTCGCCGTCCTGCTGATGGTCCTGGGCCTCATCGTTGCCGTCAACTGTCTCAAGGAGTTCTTCGGCAAGGAGGCCGGCTCCATGCCCGACGAGGAGCCCGAGTGGTCCGAGATGGGCAAGGCCGAGTACGGTCGCGCCGCTGCCGCTGAGGCTCCTGCCGACGCCGAGGCCGCTAAGGCCTAGTCGGTCGGACGGGTTGAATCTCCCATCTATTGACTCGGAAAGACCGGTCCGCAATCAAGCGGACCCGGTCTTTTTTTCTTGTGATAACAGGTGGTGCAAGGGCGTTCTCGCAGATGTTTTGCGTGGATAGGCTCGTGCGTTGTACCATATGGACGTATATGTGTGCATATGAAAGGGGCCCCGTGGCCAAGACGGTATATTCCGATAATCAAAACAATGTCGATGCTCTGGCTGAGCGTCTGAGCAGCCAGACGTCGCTTTCTGCCGAGCGCGCCAAGCTGGTTGCCTACGACCTGCTCTGCCGCAAGGCGCTCAAGATTAAGTCGAGCGCGCTGGCGCAGATTTTCCGCTCCGTCGATAAGGAATGCGATACCAAGGCGATGCGCGATGAGCTTATCGCGGCAAATATCGTGACCAAGATCGAGGGCAGCGGCATTAACGGGCGCCCGGCGTTCTATACCATCAATGTCGAGATCCGCGATGCCCAGGAGCAGCCTGCCGAGTCCGTCGAAGATTTTGTCGTCGAGGATTCCGCTGACGTGCCTGCTGTGGAAGAAGTTGCTCCGCGTGAGCATGTTGATACCGATGAGTTGCTCGATGAGAACGTCGTGCGTGCCTTTACGGCCAAGGCAGGGCGCGGCGGTTTTGGCGGGGGTGGCAAGCGCGATGCGCAGCGTCGCGCCCAGCAGGAGCGCTTCCGTCGCGCCGTTGCTCGAAAGGGTGAGACGGATGCGAGGCTGTTGAGAACGAGGTTGCTGCCGAGTCGCAGAGGCCCGCGAAGGAGCAAAAGCCGTGGAGGCCCAGGAGCCCCAGCGTCGCCGTGGTGCCCACTTTAAGGCTGCGCAGCAGGATGTCGCGCATGAGGTTGAAGAGCTTTCCGAGGCCGCAGACGATGTTGAGGAGTCTGCCAAGAAGGCCCCGGGCTCATGTCGTCCCGGACGTGGTTTGCGAGGCGCGCGTATCCCGTAAGGCGTCAGGAGAAGGGCGAGCCGGCTCCGACCGCTCAGGCCGAGAAGGCCGAACAAACCGAGAAAACCGTTGAGCCGGCGGCTCGCGAGCAGCAACCTTCCGAGTCGCAGCCTGCGGCTGACACTGAGGTCAAAGCTCAACAGACCGCTGATAAGCAGGCGGGGGAGAGCGCCTCAGGCAAGCCCCGCCGTCGTCGTCACCGCGGCGGTCGTGGCTCAAATGCCGAGCCGCGGCCGAGAAGACAGCGACACAAAACGGAGATGAGAAGGCCGAGACTCCGGTGGATCAGGTCAAGCGCCAGCCGGCGAAGGAGGCCAAGTCCGATCGTCCGCAAAAGCGCTCGTCTGCGCCCAAGCAGGAACGTAATACCCGGGCAGATTCCAAGCGTAAGCCTCATGCACAGGCTGAGCCTGCGCGGCTGATAGTGCTACCCAGCAGCCCGAGTCGGCCGTCCACGGCGAGGTATCGGCGTTTGCCCTTGCCCGCGTTTTGGGCAGGCAGCTGCTCAAGTTGTCCCTACGCCTACGGCGCTCTCTAAGATCAAGGAACAGCAGACTCAAATTGTTAAGGTCGAGGGCAAGGACGGCAAAAAGGCGCCGCAGCGCACTCAGCACAACGAGATGTCCAACCGCAAGATTGCCGAGGAAATCGCAATCATCCAGGCTTGGATCGAGCAAAACCGAGGTGCCGATACGCCGGTTGCCTCGCGCCGCCAGCGTGCCTACCAGATTTTTAACGACGAGAAGGCTTTTGACGGCAAGCACGGTGAGCGCCTGATAAGGCGCATGACCGAAAAGGGCATCAGCATGCAGGCGATCAAGGTCGCCCCCAACCGCCCCGTGCACTTTACGGGTTTCTTTACGCTGGGCGCCGATAAGCCGTTCATTATGGTCGAGAACCTGGACACCTACGACGAGATCGTCAGGCTGCTGCGTGGCCGCAAGCACGCCAAGCTCTTTGGCATCAAGGTGGGCGGCGTGATTTTTGGCGGCGGATGCAAGGCGAGCGTCTCGCATGCCCTGGACGATTATCTGGCCGAGATCGGCTATCGCTTTAACTACGTCTACTACGTGGGCGATATCGACCGCGAGGGCGCGCGCATCGTCGAGCAGGCTCGCAATGCCAATGTGGTTGAGATTCGCCTGCATGCCGGTATGTACCGCGCCATGCTCGCCGAGCATAAGCGTCGCGTGAAGGCCGGCGGCGAGTGCGAGCGCGCGGCTGCCAACCAGGGCGTGCCGCAGAACTTGGCGGCGACGATCAAGGATCTGCCCATGGTCACGCGCGTGCAGTTCCGAAATGTGCTACGTGAAGGCGGGCGCATTCCGCAGGAGATTCTGATGACCGCCGACTATCGGGATGGCGACTCGGGAAGCTTCGACCGCATGCTGAACAACTAAATTCCGCCGGCCCCGGGAGAGCGGGGACACCGGCTTAGGTTTCCTGCTCTACAGTCCTGCTCACGACGGAGGCCACATTAAGTGGCCTCCTGTTCGTGCGGAACTCGCGATAAAC
>ENA-OQHA01000989-OQHA01000989.1-human-gut-metagenome-genome-assembly--contig:-NODE-989-length-12137-cov-2.296669_pt1 | contig 12137 bp, 14 predicted proteins | sample MGYA00242558_ERZ504707 | MGnify/ENA primary metagenome ERZ504707 (study PRJEB26092, sample SAMD00036197) | human gut metagenome | host: Homo sapiens | study: EMG produced TPA metagenomics assembly of... | reverse complement strand
GAAAGAAAGAATCCTTGAGATTAATCCGGACGCAGATGTAGAAGTAAGGAAATGTTTTTATCTTCCTGAGAATGCACATGAATTCCCGTTTGAAGAATACTCTTACGTGGTAGATGCAGTAGATACGGTAACGGCAAAGATTGAGATCATTATGCGTGCAAAAGCCGCAGAAATTCCGGTTATCAGTTGTATGGGAGCCGGTAATAAACTGGATGCATCGGCATTTCAGGTGGCAGATATCTATAAGACGAAGATGTGTCCGCTTGCAAAGGTTATGCGAAGAGAATTAAAGGCACGTGGCGTAAAGAAACTGAAGTTGTATATTCAGAAGAAAAGCCGGTACGTCCGCTGGAAGATATGAGTATCAGCTGCAGACAGCACTGTGTATGTCCTCCGGGAACGGACAGAAAATGTACCGAAAGAAGAGACATCCCGGGAAGCATTGCATTTGTTCCGTCGGTTGCAGGACTGATTCTTGCAGGGGAAGTGGTAAAGGATCTGACAATTAACCAATATGGACGCGGGGACGAATAAAAACGGATATCTTTTGACATTTTTCGCAAATGCATTATAATAGAGAAGGTAATGTTCTATTTGTAGATTGAGGAGGTTATCAATATGAAAAAAAATAGAAGAAACAACTCAAGACCGGCAGCAATCGCAACTGCAAAGACACAACTAAGGCAATCGAGACAAGAGCAGGTGTATTGAAAGAGGCAGAAGACGTGAAGAAAGAAGCAAAGACAAGCTTTTATCTTCAGTATATGGGTAAAGAGATCAGTACAGAAGAGATTACAAAAAAAGTGCATGAAGTATGGACAAAAGAGTATGGTAAGAGTGTGGAAGAAATCAAAACTCTGAATGTATATCTGAAACCAGAAGAAGCTGCAGCTTATTATGTAATAAATGAAGAGACAACAGGCAAAGTTACTATTTAGTGATTGGCCGGATTGACTGTGAACAAAAATAAGAGGAGCGTTTCCGTGTGTATGGAAATGCTCCTCTTATTTTTGTACCACTATATTGCAAAAAGAACACAGGCAGTCGGTTGAAAAGAAGAATTTAGCCGCAATAACGGGTAATATCTTCTTCAAGATGATCAATCTGTTCCGTGAGATTGTGAAGCTGTTCATCAGAAAGAGATTCCAAAATCGCTTTCATATCTGCAGCAATTTTAGAAGGATTATACGGTACTTCTAATGCGAAATCACTGTAAGCACGGAGCTTTTGAAAATAAGTATTTGTTTCAGGTTCTTCTTTTCCGGCGCGGCACATCTGATACATGGTGACACAATCAGTGGCAGCCTGGTCGGTGCATTCCTTGCAGATCCATTTTCCAAGATAATAATAATTGTTCCCGATCTGATAAAGAAAGCCCGGAAGCTTTAAGATTCGTTCTGATAACATAGTGAAGTCCTCCTTTTCTTATCTATTAGTATCCCGTTGTTTGATACAAAAGTCAAGTGGGATTCTGGTATTAATATCATTATAAAAAAGTAGAGCAGATTCTTTGCAAATCACCGGAATGTATCGTATAATAAACAGCAGTATAAAAAATAGTGAAGGAAAGAATTCATGTAAATATATTTAGGACATGTATATATGGAGAGTGTGAATGATATGAGGATTAAGAATGGCTTAATGCTGCTTCTTACAGCTTTTATCTGGGGAACAGCATTTGTAGCACAGAGTGTGGGTATGGATTATCTGGAACCGTTTACATTTAATGGAGTAAGAAGCCTGATTGGAGGAGCGGCACTTTTGCCATGTATCTGGATCTTGCAGAAATTAAATGGAAGATCGAAAGATACAGGCACGAAAAAGGATCTGTTCACGGGCGGATTGGCCTGTGGTGTGTTACTGTTTGCGGCAAGCAGTCTTCAGCAGATCGGTATTAAATATACGACAGCGGGAAAGGCCGGATTTATCACCGCTTTTTATATCGTGATCGTTCCGGTGATGGGAGTTTTTCTTCATAAAAAGATAGGCTGGAAGATATGGCTGGCAGTAGTGCTGGCGGTTGCGGGACTTTATTTTCTGTGTATTACAGAGTCGTTTTCTGTTGGCAAAGGAGATATTCTGGTATTTTTATGCGCACTTGTATTTGCGGTACATATCCTGGTGATCGATCATTTTGCACCTAAGGTAGATGGTGTGAAGATGTCGTGTATACAATTCTTTGTCTGCGGAATTTTGTCCGTGCCATTTATGTTTGCATTGGAGACACCAAAGATAACAGCTGTAATGACTGCATGGATGCCAATTTTATATGCCGGGGTATTATCTTGTGGAGTTGCTTATACACTACAGATACTGGGACAGAAAAATGTAAATCCGGCGGTGGCATCACTGCTTTTAAGTCTGGAATCGTGTTTTTCTGTACTGGCCGGCTGGATTGTGCTGGGAGAAAGACTGTCAATAAGGGAAATGTCGGGATGTATATTGATGTTTGCTGCAATTGTCCTGGCACAGGTTCCTGAAAAGAAAAAGAGATAAAAGGGAGAAAATCAGATGCGTTTTGTAATTCAAAGAGTAACAGAAAGTAGTGTAAAAGTAGATGGTGAAGTGATAGGCAAGATCGGGAAAGGATTCATGGTCTTGATCGGAGTTGCGGATTCGGATACAAAAGACACAGCAGATAAGATGTTAAAGAAGATGTTAGGACTTCGCATTTTTGAAGATGAGAATGGAAAGACGAATCTTTCGCTGGATCAGGTAGGAGGAGAGTTGCTTCTGATTTCTCAGTTTACTCTGTATGCGAACTGTAAGAAGGGAAACCGGCCAAGTTTTATAGAAGCAGGGAAACCGGATATGGCGGAGAAGATGTATGAATATATCATCAGTAGGTGTAAGGAACAAGTAACGGTAGTTGAACGGGGAAAATTTGGCGCAGATATGAAAGTAAGTCTTGTAAATGACGGTCCGTTTACCATTGTACTTGATTCAGAAAAGTTATAATCAAAGGGCAGAAGAATCTTCAGGGACAAAAGTTGTTCCGGAGATTCTTTTTTTAGTTATATAACTAATTAAATATTTGTTAAAATGACGGAATGATTATTAAATAAATATAAAAACATTGACATTACTGGTGAAAATGACTAATATAATCGTTAGGCATCTAATTAATTGGGAGAGGAGAAATAATATGCACAAAGAGATGGAATCATCTGTGTTCTTTTCGATATTTCAATTTGATGCAGTTCATGAAATATCAGGGAATGAAAAGAATGGAAGAACTGGACATCAAGCCGAGTCAGGCAGGAATATTATTTTCACTGAAATGCTGGGGAGAACAGTCACAGAGACAGCTCGCACAAAGAGTTGGGATTACTCCACCGTCTATGACAGTCGCACTTCGCAAGATGGAAGAAAAGGTATGTAAGCCGTAAGACGGATGAGAAGGATCAGAGGATTACAAGGATACAGCTTGCTCCGAAAGGGGAAGAATGTATAGATGGAATACGCCGTGTCCTTACAGAGATGGAAGAAATAATCTATCAGGGGATATCAAGAGAAGAGGTACTTCTGATGAAGCGTCTGCTTGCAGAGATGAAGAATAATCTTCTGGAGTCTAAGGATTTCAAAGGAGTGGATATGCAGACCATTATGGAAAAAACACATCCTTCTATGAAACATATGTAGGAACTGTTTTGATATAAATAGGACAGAAAGGAAAGGCATAAAAGATATGGGAAAATTATTAAAATTTCTGAAACCGTATGCAGGTGCGGTTGTAGCGATTATCTGTATACTTGTCGTGCAGGCATATTGTGACCTGTCATTGCCGACATATACCTCGGATATTGTGAATGTCGGTATCCAGCAGGGTGGTATCGATGAGACCGTACCGGATACGATTTCTAAAAAAGATCTGAACCATTTGTTACTTCTGGTTCCGTCGGATAAGCAGGAGCTTGTAAAGAATGCTTATACGAAATCAACGAAGAAATACGACTATAAGGGAACCGTTATGGAATTAAAATCTTCTGTAAAAGAAGATGATAAAAAGATGGAGAAGCTCTCCGATATCCTCGGAAAGCCGATGCTTCTGGCGGCAGGATTTGACTCCGGCAGTGACATGACACAAAGAATCGAAGACCAGATGCGTACAAATATGAAGAAACAGGTTGAAGCAAAACAGGCTGAGGCCAAGGCGCAGATGGAAAAGCACAGAAAGAGGCAGAAGATAAGATTAATGCACAGTTTGCAGATGCACTGGCGGCGGCCCAGACACCGGAGGCGAAGGCCAGGTGCAGGCCAGATGCAGGCAGCGGCACAACAGGTACAGACTCAGATGCAGGAAGCACAAAAGAAGGCAGCAGCGCAGATGTCAGGAGTTCCGGATTTTGACAAGATGGATATCTATGATATGTTGAACTTCATGGGAGCAGAAGGCAGAGACGCGCTGATCAAACAGATGAACAAACAGATGAATTCCATGCAGGATTCAATCATTGAACAGGCAGTCTCCACCTATATCAAAGATGCTTACACACATGTAGGAATCGATACCGATCAGATCGAAACCAGTTATATCTTACACACAGGGGCCAAGATGCTGGCACTTGCATTCCTTGGAATGGCGGCAAGTATTATGGTCGGACTATTAGCATCTCGTGTCGGAGCCGGTGTCGGACGCGGACTTCGTGAGAATGTATTCCGTAAGGTTGTCGGATTTTCCAATGCAGAGTTTGACAAATTCTCTACGGCATCACTGATCACAAGAAGTACGAATGATATCCAGCAGATCCAGCTGTTGATTGTGATGATCCTTCGAATGGTTCTGTATGCACCAATTATGGCAATCGGAGGAATCTGGAAGGTCTTCCACACGAATGTCAGCATGTCATGGATCATCGGACTTGCGGTTGCAATCATTGTAGTCATCGTAGGATTTTTATTCTTTGTCGTTATGCCGAAGTTCAAACTGATCCAGAATCAGGTCGACAGACTGAATCTTGTCAGTCGTGAAATCTTAACAGGACTTTCGGTTATCCGTGCATTCGGCACACAAAAGCATGAGGAAGAGCGGTTTGATGATGCGAACAAAGCACTGACGAAGACAAACCTTTTCGTAAACCGTGCGATGACGTTTATGATGCCGCTTATGATGTTCGTAATGAACAGTATTACGCTGCTGATCGTATGGGTAGGCGGTCACAGTATCAACGACGGTGTAATGCAGGTTGGAGATATGATGGCGTTTATCCAGTATACAATGCAGATCATCATGGCATTCTTAATGATCTGTATGATTTCGGTTATGCTTCCAAGAGCAGCAGTATCTGCAAGCCGTATTGATGAAGTACTGACAAGTGAGACAATGATCCATGATCCGAAGCAGCCGTTACGTATTCCGGAAGAAGGAAAAGGAAAGGTCGTATTCGATCATGTATCCTTCCGTTATCCGGGAGCAGAAGAAGATGTACTGCATGATATTTCCTTTACGGCAGAGCCGGGAAAGACCACGGCATTTATCGGAAGTACCGGATGTGGTAAGTCTACGCTGGTAAACCTGATCCCGAGATTTTATGATGTTACAGATGGTAAGATCACGATCGACGGAAAAGATGTCAGAGATGTATCACAGCATGAACTGCGTAAAAAACTGGGATATGTACCGCAGAAAGCTGTACTGTTCTCCGGCGATATTGCTTCGAACATTTTATATGGCAACCCGGATGGAAGTGAAGCTGAGATGATTGAAGCAGCAACAATCGCACAGGCAACAGAATTCATTGATCAGAAGAAGAAAAAATATAAGAGCCCGATCTCACAGGAGGAGCCAATGTATCCGGTGGTCAGAAGCAGAGACTTTCGATTGCAAGAGCAATTGCAAAACATCCGGATGTATATATATTCGATGATAGTTTTTCGGCACTGGATTATAAGACAGATGCAACACTCCGTGCAGAGCTGAAGGAGAAGACAGCGGAAAGTACTGTTATGATCGTTGCGCAGAGGATCAGTACGATCCTTCATGCAGATCAGATCATTGTACTGGAAGATGGTCAGATCGTCGGAAAGGGTACACATAAAGAATTACTGAAGAACTGCGAAGCATATTATCAGATTGCTTCTTCACAGTTATCAGAAAAAGAATTAGAAGAAGATCTTAAGGAGGTGGAATAATATGCCAAGAGGTAGAGGACGTGGACCACAGATGTCAAATGAAAAGGCAAAAGATTTTAAAGGCACAATGAAAAAGCTGATGGCATATTTGAGCGCATATAAGATTGGAATATTCTTTGTAATCGTATTTGCTATCGGAAGTACGATATTCAATATTGTAGGACCGAAGATTCTTGGAAAGGCAACGACTGAGATATTTAAAGGACTGGTCAGAAAAGTATCTGGAGGATCCGGAATAGATTTTGACAAGATCGCGCATATCGTACTGACGCTGTTATGCCTGTATCTGACAAGTGCGGTATTCTCCTTTGTACAGGGGTACATTATGACGGGTGTGTCACAGAAGCTGACGTACCGTCTGAGAAAAGAAATCTCTGAGAAGATCAACCGTCTGCCGATGAACTATTTTGATAAGCAGACACATGGTGAAGTATTATCGCGTATTACCAACGATGTAGATACCTTAAGTCAGAGTCTGAACCAGAGTGCGACGCAGGTGATCACATCGACGACAACGATCATCGGTGTATTGATCATGATGCTCAGTATCAGCCCGCTGATGACCGTGGTAGCACTCCTGATCCTTCCGGTTTCAATGGGACTGATCTCAGTGATCGTGAAACGTTCACAGAAATATTTCATGAGTCAGCAGGAATATCTGGGTCATGTAAACGGACAAGTGGAAGAAATCTATGGCGGTCATAATATCATCAAAGCATTTAATAAAGAAGAGGATGTAATTGCAACATTCAAGCGTGACAATGATATTCTGTATACATCGGCATGGAAATCGCAGTTCCTGTCAGGAATGATGATGCCGATCATGCAGTTCGTCGGAAATCTCGGATATGTCGGTGAGGTTATCCTCGGCGGTTACCTTGCGATGAAAGGTACGATCCAGGTTGGAGATATCCAGTCATTTATTCAGTATGTAAGAAGTTTTACGATGCCGATCCAGCAGGTTGCACAGGTGGCCAATATGTTACAGTCTACAGCGGCAGCTCCGAGCGTGTGTTTGAATTCCTTGAGGAGAAGGAAGAAGACCAGACGGTAGAGAATCCGGTATGTATCGATAAACTGGAAGGAAGCGTAAGCTTCGACCATGTACATTTCGGATATAATCCGGATCACACAATCATCAATGACTTCAGTGTGGATGTAAAACCAGGACAGAAGGTTGCAATCGTAGGACCGACCGGTGCCGGAAAGACGACGATGATCAAATTATTAATGCGTTTCTATGATGTTGGAAGTGGTTCGATCAAAGTAGATGGACATGATGTCCGCGACTTTAACCGTGATGACTTAAGAAAAATGTTCGGAATGGTATTACAGGATACCTGGCTGTTCAAGGGAAGCATCGAAGATAATATCCGTTATGGACGACTGGATGCAACGCATGAAGAGGTTGTGGAGGCCGCAAAGGCAGCACGTGCACACCGCTTTATAAAGACGCTTCCGGGTGGTTATCAGATGGAGTTAAATGAAGAAGCAAGTAACGTATCACAGGGACAGAAACAGCTCCTTACGATCGCAAGAGCCATGCTGGCAGATCCGAAGATTCTGATTCTTGATGAGGCGACAAGTTCGGTAGATACAAGAACCGAGATCCAGATCCAGAAGGCGATGGATCAGCTGATGAAAGGAAGAACAAGTTTCGTAATTGCACACCGGCTGTCTACGATTCGTGATGCGGATGTGATCCTTGTTATGAAAGACGGGGATATTGTAGAGCAGGGAAATCATGAGGAATTATTAGCACAAAATGGATTCTATGCAGAACTGTATAATTCACAATTTGAGAGAAGTGCATAAGGATATTTACAGATAGAGAAGTCCATGCTAAAAGAAATAAGGCGCTGCCCGAAGAATATCGGGTGCGCCTTTTGTTGTGTGCATTGACATATGCGGAAGGGGATTCATTTGATGCGCTGCCTTTTGTTATTTTACGTATATAGAGGGTGTAAAATAATGAAATATTATTATTGTGTAGCCATTCTTACGTAAAATATATAAGTAAAATAAGAAAGGAGAGGCATGAATCGTTTTAAGAAATGCTATGTAGGAAAAGCTGCCACTTGACAGTTTTCTTACAAAATCCGATGAATATTTAAAGTAATTAAATTATATCACTCGCGGTAAGAAAAGTATAGTATAATAAACGAATAAAAAGAAACGCAACAAAATGTTGCATGCCGGAACAAAAGAAATGTCCCGGCGTGCATTTTAGATACCAAAGTATGCAAGAGAAGTTGCCAGTGGCAAGTTCTCTGTATTGCGTGCGTTCGATACTAATGTGTGGAAATTCCGGCAAGAATGTTTTTTACATGTGAGATTTCCTGATCGGTAGCTTTGGCGGCAGGAACATAATAACTTTTTTCGCGGGCAATCTGATAAAGTTTTTCCTGGGACATTTCACAGTCATTACGTATTTGTTTCAGTTTCTGCTTCAATTCTTTGTTTTCCGTCTGGGAAATCATTTCTCCGTAACGTACAAGTTCTCCGTTGACACCGGCAAGGGCATCGCTTACCATCGTTTTTTCATCCAGCATAGATAGTTCCTCCTATAAAATTTCATCAGATCCTGTCGGTTCTTCATAGCACTGTCTGCAGCATCCTGAAACAGCTTGCGGATTTCAGGATCTTTGGCTTCTGAGGCATAGTCCTGCATTTTGCACTGGCTGGTTTCAAATCCGCCAATTAAATGACGCAGGTTCTGAAGATCAAGTATTGAAATTTCTGACATAGTACACGTTCCTCCTTTTTATTATTATATATCTGTGAAGAACTGTCAGTGGCAGGTTCTTTGCAGCGCCGGGCGTTTGAAAGAAGCTGCGAGCGGCAAGTTCTGTAGATATGACATATACAGTATGTGCAATAGACGCAGATTATATATATGGAAATGTATAGAAAAAACTATCAGTTAAAGCGACAAAAACTATGGAAAATGTCGTATACTGATAACAGATGATTTACATAATGTGATTTGTGTAATAAAACGAATAAACAAAAGGGGATAAAAACAACATGAGAATGATTGATATGCACTGTGATACTTTGTGGAAATTGATCGATTTGGATGGCCAGGGAGATTTGATGAAGAATGATTGCCATATCAATATTCCATCTATGAAAAAGCGGGAACCGTCGTGCAGCTTTTTGCCTGTTTTACGAAGGCGGCTGATTATAAGAAGAAAGGAGGATATGATGCGGCATTCGTTCATGTACAGGATATGGTGCGATATTTAAGGCAGCAGCAGGAGAGGTACAGTGAAGATCTGGCACTGGCATATTCGTGGAATGATGTAGACAGGAATGATTTCGCAGGACGGATCTCTGCGATTATGACTGTGGAAGAAGGGGGAATTTTAAACGGTCATATGGAGCGGCTGGAAGAGCTGTATCAACATGGGATCAGGCTTATGACACCGGTATGGAATTATGAAAACTGCATCGGATATCCAAACAGCAGAAAGAAATCTGTAATGTGGAAGGGGTTAAAACCTTTTGGAAAAGAAGTGATAGAAAGAATGGGAGAACTGGGAATGATCATAGATGTATCCCATGCATCGGATGGAACATTCCGGGATATAATGGCAATCGCAAAAGGAACGGTGATTGCGTCTCATTCTAATTGCAGGGAGATTGCAAAGCATCCGAGAAATCTGACAGATGAGATGATCTGGCAGCTTGCAGATGCAGGTGGTATTGCGGGACTTAATCTGTATGGTCCGTTCCTTGGAAGAGAGAAAGAATCCAGGATTGAGGATATGACAGCTCATATATTACATATGTTAAATAAAGGGGCAGTGATTTCCCGGCAATTGGAACTGATTTTGACGGTTTCGGGGAGATGGAAGTAATGGAAATTGGACATCCGGATGAGATGGAGAAGCTGTGGGAAATATTGAAGCAAAAGGAGTAAAGGAGTCACAGCTTGATAAGATCTGGTATCGGAATGCGATGAGAGTTTGAAAAGTATTTAAATATAAAGCAGGGACGGTTATCAGCCCCTGCTTTATTCAATCGCATAGTATGTATTTATTTTTGATTTTTATTTACATTCTGCAGCTTCATTGCACGAACTTTCAGAGGAAGTCCGAACAGGTTGATGAATCCGCTTGCATCATGATGATCATAGAGATCACCTGTTGTAAAGCTTGCAAGTGATTCACTGTACAGAGAATATGGAGAAGTTGTTCCTGCTTTTGTGATGGTTCCTTTGTAAAGTTTGAATTTGACTTCACCAGTTACATATTCCTGTGTGCTTTCAACGAAAGCCTGGATTGCCTCACGAAGCGGAGTGAACCATTTTCCTTCGTATACGAGCTGAGCAAGCTTGTCAGACATTTCTTTCTTTACTTCTGCTGTAGCACGGTCAAGGATCAGTTCCTCTAACTGCTGGTGTGCAGCATACAGGATTGTTCCACCAGGTGTCTCATATACACCACGTGATTTCATACCAACAACACGGTTTTCAACAATGTCAATGATACCGATACCATGTTTTCCGCCAAGTTCATTCAATTTGCGGATGATATCAGATACCTTCATCTCTTCGCCGTTGATACTCTTTGGAATACCCTTTTCAAATGTCATTGTGACATATTCGGCTTTGTCCGGAGCTTTTTCCGGAGTTGTTGACATTACAAGAAGGTCATCGTAGTTTGGCTCGTTGGAAGGATCCTCAAGTTCCAGACCTTCGTGCTGATATGCCATAAGTTACGGTCACGGCTGTAGCTGTGTTTTGCATCGAATGGAAGGTCGATTCCGTGTGCTTTACAGTAATCAATCTCGTCTTCACGTGACTGCATAGTCCAGAGATCTGTCATTCTCCAAGGAGCGATGATCTTGATATCCGGAGCAAGTGCTGTGATACCAAGTTCAAAACGGATCTGGTCGTTACCTTTACCGGTAGCACCGTGCAGATTGCAACAGCATTTTCTTTACGTGCAATCTCTACCAGACGTTTTGCAATTGCAGGACGAGCCATAGAAGTTCCCAGAAGATATTCATCTTCGTATACGGCATGTGCCTGAACGCAAGGTACGATGTAATTGTCGGCAAAATCATCTACGATATCTTCAATATATAATTTGGCTGCACCGGAAAGTTTGGCTCTTTCTTCCAGTCCATCCAGTTCTTCGCCCTGTCCGCAGTCGATACAGCAGCAGATAACATCATAGTTAAATGTTTCCTTCAGCCATGGGATAATTGCTGTGGTGTCAAGACCACCTGAGTACGCTAATACAAACTTTTTCTTTCATCTTATATATCCTCCTACATGAAATATAGTTTTATCAATCGCTTTAAAATAATCTTCTCGTATGCAGTCTTAAAAGTCAAGTCTTTCTTTTATAAAGAACATTTTTGACTGCAAGGAATACTATACACCTGATTTTATAATTATGCAAGAAAAAAATGATAAAAAAGTGAAAATAATTAAAAAATATGCAAAAATATGCATAAAATAAAGGGAAAGTGTATGATGGATGAATATTTGAATATATAAATGGAAATTAAAAGGGGATTAGATAAGTTTACATAATTCGATTAGAAAACATAATTAAGAAATGATGAAAGATCTTGCGAAAAATGCTTGACGAATCCATGACGACAACGTAGAATATATCCGGCAATTGCGCAAAAAATAAATTAAGAAAATATCAGCGCAAGAAAAAATTTCGAAATAATTATTTTTATATATAAAAGGAGAAAGATACGTATGAATTATGATGTAATTATTATTGGAGCAGGTCCCGGAGGAATCTTTGCGGCATATGAGCTGATGAAAAAGAAACCGGAATGTAAGATTGCTGTATTTGAAGAAGGCTATCCGCTTGAAAAGAGAAAATGTCCAATTGACGGAGATAAGATCAAGAGCTGTATCAATTGTAAGCGCTGCTCGATCATGTGCGGATTTGGAGGAGCCGGAGCATTTTCGGATGGAAAATACAACATTACGAATGACTTCGGTGGAACTTCTGTTCGAGTATATCGGAAAG
>ENA-OQHA01000988-OQHA01000988.1-human-gut-metagenome-genome-assembly--contig:-NODE-988-length-12144-cov-3.651910_pt1 | contig 12144 bp, 14 predicted proteins | sample MGYA00242558_ERZ504707 | MGnify/ENA primary metagenome ERZ504707 (study PRJEB26092, sample SAMD00036197) | human gut metagenome | host: Homo sapiens | study: EMG produced TPA metagenomics assembly of... | reverse complement strand
CGCGGATGTCGGCCCGGGATGCGCTCGAGCGCCATGACGGCGCAGGCGCCCGCCTCCTCGGCGATGCGTGCTTGCTCGGGCGTGGTGACGTCCATGATGACGCCGCCCTTGAGCATCTGCGCGAGCTCGCGATTGAGTTTGACGCGATCGGCCTTGCTGGTCTGTTCTGCCATGGTTGCTCCCTTGGTTGGCATGTGCATTGCTTAACGGAACATCCTATCGGGGAGCTGGGTATGGCGAAATACTCAGTTTTCGAGATAATAACAAGGTCAGACTAATGCCAGATTGAATGATTCAATAAGGTCAGGTGATAGACCCATGCTTGACTACAATTTGGAAAATCGCGGCGAAGCATCGCTTTATGAGTATGTTTACCAGCAAATTCGCGATGATATTGTTGCTGGCCGTATTGCGGCGGGGGAGCATCTGCCGTCTAAGCGCGCCTTTGCGAGTCATCTGGGTATCAGTATCATTACCATCGAGAATGCATATAGCCAGTTGCTTGCCGAGGGCTATATTTGCTCAATGCCGCGTCGTGGCTACTACGCGTGCGAGCTCCCGGATGCGCCGGTTTTGGCTTTGGCTGCGGGGGATATCGACCGAGATGCTGTCCCTGTTGGCCCCAGCGTGCATGATGTCAACGGACAGGTCGAGCGATTCGATGCGCTTTCTCCTTCTGCTTTGGAGGCGGCGCGGCTTTGGCAAAGCGCGCTACGGGCGACGCTGGCATCCGAAGACGAGCGCGAAATCTTTTCGCCCGCACCGGCGCAGGGCACTGCTCGGCTGCGACGCGCAATTGCTCACCATCTGCACGGGACAAGGGGTATGAATGTCGACCCCAACAACATCGTTATCGGTGCGGGCGCCAGCTGCTCGATACCATGTTGGTTCAGTTGCTTGGCGCGGACAAGGTGTATGCGGTTGAGGATCCGGGCTATTTGCGTCTGACGCGTATCTATCAGGCTATGGGCTGCAAAGTTCGACATATCCCGTTGGATGATGAGGGCGTGGACTTGAGCACTCTGCAGAAAAGCGGGACCGATGTCCTTCACCTGATGCCGTCCCATCAGTATCCGACCGGTCTTGTGACGAGCATTGCGCGTCGCTATGCGCTTCTGAGCTGGGCCGCTGAGCGACCAGGTCGGTATCTCATCGAAGATGACTTTGATTGTGAGTTTCGCCTTGCCGGGAAGCCGATTCCCGCGCTCGCGTCGATTGATGCCGCCCATTCGGTCATCTACACCAACACGTTTTCGAAGAGCCTGTCATCGGCGTTGCGTTTGGCGTACATGGTGTTGCCCGATGAGTTAATGGAGCGGTTTAGGCGCAACCTTGGTTTCTACGCCTCGTCGGTGAGCTCTGTTGACCAGGTCGCTTTGGCGCGTTTGCTGGAATCGGGTGATTACGAGCGACATGTGAACCGTGTGCGCGTGCGCGCTCGCGAGGCGCGTGATGGCCTGATGGCGCTTGTGCGGAAGGTATTTCCGGCAGGAGAGGTCTCGATCGAGCATGCAGACGCGGGCCTTACTGTATCGTGGTTGCGGAGCGTGGAACGGGCAGAAGCACTTTTGCACGGGCCCTCACGCGCTCGAGTATCCCGTTTATCGATATCAGTGACTGTTATTGGTGTGCCGATGGCGCATCTGTCCCTGAAAACTCAACTCAAATTCTTGTCCAGTATGACGATCTGAGTCCAAAAGTGCTAACTACCTTGGAATTGCAGCTAATGGGGGGCACTCTGCAACCTAAGTGAGTAGACTTTTAGCACTTTGGCGACCAGGAAGTTTTGTAACAAGCTATCTACCTGCGGTTTTGAAAAGCAGGATGACCGGCCTGCTCGGGATGTTCAAAAAAGTCTACTCACTTGCCGCGCAAAGCTCCTGCATGAGAAAAAAATGGGGTTTTCAACAGGGCTTCGTCCAGCTCTTGGCAAGCTTTTGGCCAGTTGGGGAGGGCTGTTGAACTTTGCAGTCCGTTCGGCGCCATTTTTGGTGCGTTCGCGCCAATGCGTGACTGACTGGGTTGAAATTCGTGTTTTCCTGTGCCTATGAAGGATCTACTTTGTGACATATCGGCTTTTAGGTACTGGCGTTTGCTCCTCAAGTCCGCGCTTTGTGTCCGCCGCTTCCACGACCGGAAGAAGACCGGCAGCGATATGATCTCGCCCGCAACCCGACGGCTGCGGTCGCGCTCGGTTTTCCGTTGTATACATTGGTTCGGACGAGAAACAAACGGACTTGTCCTGCCAGCATTAGGCAGCGGCTGTTTCTTGGTGAGCTCCCCAGGGAATCCGTGCTGGAAACGGAGCATGGGTTTTTGGTTACATCTCCTCTACTGACGACATTCATCATGTCGCGGCATCTGACGGATCTTCAGCTTCTTTTGGTATTGGCGGAGATGTGTGGCTTGTTTGCGGTGTGTGCCCTGCCGGCGGCACTTGAGGCGGAGCTTTCGCGTGCAATTGATTCGGGCGCGATTTCGACAACGTTCGGTTGGGTGCGCTGCCCGTCCGAGGACGGCATCGCCTCAAATTTATGGCGTCGAGACGCTTTGGTTTTGGGCGGAGACCTTGACCGTTTTTGTTCAGATGTTTGCGGGATGCGTTGCGGCAATAGATTTATGGCGGTATCGCAACTCGTTCCATTGGGTGCCGCGTCGCCTTTTGAGGTCGAGGCGTATTTGTTGCTTGGACTGCCGCGAGCCCTGGGAGGCGAAGGTTTTTGCGGCATAGAGCTTAATGTTGAAGTGATGCTAAACACAAGTGCTCGAGCGATTGTGGAAAAGTCCCGTGTATATATCGACCTACTTCTTTCTTCGCCGGACGGCAGGCGACAGGTGGCCATTGAATGTCAGGGAAAGGCCTCGCACGGACGCGCAGGGGATGGCTTGCGTGACGCTGACCGCATGACGGCCCTTCAGGCCATGGGCTACGATGTACTTCTCCTGACACACAGACAGATATCCGATGAGGATAGATTCCGCGCGATCGTTAAGGCCATATGCAGGATGCTCGATGCTGAATATCGTGATAAAAGCTCAGATGAGCAAAGGGCTGAGACATTACTCCGGTCTGAACTATTCGTTGACTGGACAAAATTGGGAGTAATCGACGGGAAGATGCCCGTTAGACACAAAACGGCTCAATCGTGGACGGCTGCGGTTCTAAGTGAGTAGACTTTTGGCACTTTGGCGACCAGGCCGTTTTGCAACAAGTCATTTACCTGCGGCTTTATAAAGCAATATGGGTGGTGTGCTCGGCAAGTTCCAAAAAGTCTACTCACTTAGTTTTTGACGAGAAGCCTATGCCGAAGGCGGTCCTATTTCAGGGCGTTAACAAGTTCGTGAGGCACGAAAAAGGCCCGAACCAATACGGTCCGGGCCTCATCGAGCTAGAGGTTATGTCTCAAGCGGTTGGCTTAGCCAAAGTAGCGCTTGAGCAGGCCGGCGAAAGCCTTGCCGTGGCGGGCCTCGTCGCGAGCCATCTCGTGCACGGTATCGTGGATGGCATCGAGACCAGCGGCCTTGGCGCGCTTGGCAAGATCGGTCTTGCCGGCGGTGGCGCCGTTCTCGGCCTCAACGCGCATCTCGAGGTTCTTCTTGGTGGAGTCGGTCACGACCTCGCCCAGGAGCTCAGCGAACTTGGCAGCGTGCTCGGCCTCCTCGTGGGCAGCCTTCTCCCAGTACAGGCCGATCTCGGGATAGCCCTCGCGATGAGCGACGCGAGCCATGGCCAGGTACATACCGACCTCGGACACTCGCCCTCAAAGTTGGCGCGCAGGTCGGCAACGATGTCCTCAGAGACACCCTCCATCTTGGCGACGCCCACGACGTGCTCGGCGGCCCACTCGAGCTGGCCCTCCTCCTGCTTCAGGAAACGAGAACCGGGAACGCCGCACTGGGGGCACTTAAAATCCTCGGGCAGCTGGTCGCCGTCGAACTCTTCCACATAACCGCAAACGGGGCAAACAAACTTCATGATTCGATCCTTTCGATCGATGGCGATTGCGCGCTCGTCCGGTCCCGTAAGGGCCCTCTCCGGACGTGCGTCTTGACGAGTTCTATTATCCATAAATGCAATCAAATGTGAAGCCTATTAGGAATGATTTTTAATAAAACAATTTTGAGATATGAAGATGTTGATTGATTAACGATTGGCAGGCCGTCTTTGACCGCCGCTGAGTACAATCGGGCGAGCAAATGTTGACCTATCAACAAATGAAGGAGTTTCCTTTATGCATCTAGCCCGTCGTGCCTGGTGCCGAACATATCAGACGGTTTTTCGCATTGCATTGCCGATCCTGCCCTATACCGAGCCGCGCATTTTAGAGCATGCCGAGGATGTGCCCGCGGTGCTTCAAAAGCGCTCGATCCAGAAGGTCCTTATCGTGACGGATCCTGGTATTGCACGTTTGGGGCTCACGGCATCACTCGAGCGTGCGCTTACGGCTCAGGGGATTGGCGTTACGGTCTATGCCGAAACGCGTGCAAACCCCACGGTTTCAAACGTGGAAGAAGCGGCGTCCCTGTATCGAGAGAGCGCCTGCCAGGCCATTATCGGCTTTGGCGGTGGCTCGGCCATGGACTGTGCCAAGGGCGTGGGCGCACGCATTGCGCAGCCAAACAAGCCCATCAACAAGATGCGCGGCCTACTGCGGATTCATCGTCTCCTGCCGCTGCTTATTGCGGTTCCCACTACCGCCGGTACGGGAAGCGAAGCCACGCTTGCGGCGGTAATTACCGATGACGGGACGCACTACAAATACCCCATTAACGACTTTGTGCTCATCCCGCGTTTTGCAGTCCACGACCCCGAGTTTACGTGCGGCTTGCCCGCTTCCATTACGGGGCAGACGGGCATGGACGCCCTGACGCATGCCGTTGAGGCTTTATCGGGCGAAGCACCACGCCCTATACGCGCAAGATGGCGCGACAGGCGGTGCAGCTATCCACGACAATTTGCTCGAGGCCTATGAGCATGGTGACGACATGTGCGCTCGTCGCAATATGCTTTTGGCGGCGTATAAGGCGGGCGTTGCGTTTACCCGCTCCTATGTCGGATATGTGCATGCCATCGCGCACAGTTTGGGCGGCCGATACGGAATTCCGCACGGTTTGGCCAACGCGATCATCCTGCCGCACATGCTTCGCGCTTATGGTGACGCCGCAGCCCCCAAGCTTGCCGATCTTGCTCACATGGCGGGCATTGCGCCGGCTACCGCGCAGGATAGTCTTGCGGCCGAGGCCTTTATCGATTGGGTCGACCGCATGAACGAGGCCCTGGGAATCCCCAAATATGTTTTGGGCATTCGCCACTCTGACATTCCCGAGATGGCGGCGCATGCCGATGCCGAGGCCAATCCGCTATACCCCGTTCCGCTTCTAATGGACCGCTTGGAGCTCGAGCATATGTACGAAGTCGTTGCAGGTGGTATGTTTGAGGACGAGAATTAGGAGGGTCCATGAACACCGAGGAAATTGCGCGCATCGTCGGCGATCAGCGCGCCTACTTTAAGACGCACGCCACGTTTGATGTCGATGCTCGACGTCGCGCGCTCGTGAGTTTACGCGATGCGGTGCGGGCCCACGAGGCCGATATCGCCCATGCGCTCAAGACCGATTTGGGGAAGTCGCATGACGAGGCCTATATGTGCGAGATTGGTACGTCGCTTTCCGAGATTCGACATCAGATCGCTCACGTGGCTCGATGGAGTCGTCCGCGCCTGCGTCCGTGCGATCTCGCTAACGCCGTGAGCGTGTGCAAAACGCAAGCCGTGCCCTATGGCGTCACACTCATCATGGCTCCGTGGAACTACCCGTTTTTGCTAACACTCGAGCCGCTCGCCGGCGCCCTTGCCGCGGGCAATACCGTGGTCATCAAGCCGAGTGCCTATGCTCCGGCATCGAGCGCGGTGCTCAAGCAAATCTGTGAAGAGGCATTTGATCCGTGCCTGGTGACGGTTGTCGAGGGCGGGCGCGCCGAAAACGAAGCGCTGCTCGATGAGTGCTGGGACAAGATCTTCTTTACCGGTAGCGTTCCGGTCGGCAAACTCGTCATGGAGCGCGCAAGTAAAAACCTTACGCCCGTGACGCTTGAGCTGGGCGGAAAGAGCCCCTGCATCGTGGATGCGACGGCAAACTTGAAGGTTGCGGCGCGGCGTATCGCCTTTGGTAAATGGCTCAACGTGGGGCAGACCTGCGTGGCGCCCGACTACCTGCTGGTCGATGCGCGCGTGCACGACGAGCTGCTGGACCTCATCAGGGAAGAGGCCCGCCGTATGTTTGGCGAGCATCCGCTCGATAACGAGGATTATGGCATATCGTCAACGCCAAGCATTTTGCGCGCGTGCGTGGGCTGATCGATCCCGATAAGGTTGTGCTTGGAGGCACGGCGCGCGAGTCATCGCTCAAGATTGAGCCGACGATTTTGGACGGCGTGACCCCCGATGACGCCGTGATGCAGGAGGAGATTTTCGGCCCCATCTTGCCGGTGCTGACGTTTGAGAGCCTAGACGAGGCCGAGACGTTTATTACGGATCGTCCGACGCCGCTGGCTCTGTATATCTTTAGCCAGGATCGCGCAGTTCAGCAGCGCTTTGTGCGTTACGTGCCCTTTGGCGGCGGCTGCGTCAACGACACGATTATGCACTTGGCTACGAGCCATATGGGCTTTGGTGGCATGGGTGCGAGCGGTATGGGGCAGTACCATGGACGCGAGAGCTTCGATACGTTTAGCCACAAGAAGAGCATCGTGAACAAGGCAACGTGCTGGACGTGCCATTCCGCTATGCTCCTTACGCAAGCTGGAAGCACAAGTTCGTGCGCATGTTTGTGCATTAGAATCAGATGACATAGGGATAAACAAAGTGGCCGCCCCCGCGTAAGCGAAGACGGCCATTTCTCACGATGAAAACGTGTATCGGAGTTGGCAAGACCCGCTGCCACGGGTGCCATCCGTGTTCCCATCTTATCTGCAAGCGTTCCGTTGCGCAAGCGTTGCGGCAAACGATTGAAAGACGCAGACAGGATGAATTTGTGTCCGCACGGGCCCGTAGACTTCTCAACTACGTTGTGGATGCTCGCTAATCGGTAATGGAGGCGCACGTGTTTGATGACGATGACCTGTTCGATCTGACAGACGATCCGTTTGAGTGGGATATGCTACTCGATGACGATGAGTTGGAGCAGGACCGTAAGAAGCGGCAGGGCAAGAAGACGCGGGATGACGCTTCGAAAAAGCAGGACAAGCGTCGCCGAGGTCTGTTCGGCGGGCTCTTTGGGTGACTGTCTCATCGCCGCGTCTGTATACTAAACAGGTCTTATAGCGTTGCGAAATGAGGACAGAGACGATGATGTGGTTTACCGCCGACCTGCACCTGGGCGATACGAATATCTTGCACGACATGGATCGACCGTTTGATTCGGTCGAGGAGATGAACCGCAAGGTCATCGATGCCATCAATGAGTGCGTGGCTGTGGACGACCGCTCTATATCTTGGGAGACTTTACCTATCGTTTGCCCCTGGCGGAGGCGGTGCGCCTGCGCGAGCGCATCGAATGTCAGAACGTAACGCTCATCCGCGGTAACCATGACGGCGACTGGGAAGATCCAGACGCGCCGCACATTTGGATGAGGTGCGCGATTATCTGGAGGTCGCCCCCGGTTACGCGAAGGGCCATCGCCTGGTAATGAGCCATTACCCCATGCTCAGCTGGAACGGCAAGCGCGTGGCGCCATCATGTTGCACGGGCATATCCACAGCAGGGGAGACCGCACCAACGCGCGCAACCGCGATCGCGAGCGCCCGGTTCTGCGCTACGACGTTGGCCTCGATGCCAACAACTACAAGCCCGTAAGCCGTGACCAAATCCTAGGCTTCTTTGGACTGTAGCTGTAAGTGCAGGTAGAATGAACGCGCCGCGCGGATGGTCTGTGCGGCGCGTTTCAGTAGGAGCGATGAATCCATGAGGGCTATCCAGCGCATTAACCATAACGCTGCCATCTGCGAAGACGGCGCGGGGCGTCAGCTTATCGCGCTGGGTCGCGGTATCGGCTTTGGCGATATGCCGCATGAGGTCGACCTGGATGTCATCACGCGTACCTTTTACGGCATTGATTCAAAGTACCTGGCGTTTATTGATGAGGTCGACCCCGAGGTGCTGGAGTTTTCTGCTCAGCTGGCTGATATCGCAACCGGACAGCTTTCGTACGAATTGAGCCCTAACCTCCCCATTACACTGGCGGACCATATCCAGTTTGCCATTAAGCGCGCCCGCGAACACATGGTGGTGTCGTTGCCGCTCGAGCGCGATCTGGAGCAGCTGCATCCCATCGAATACCGCTTGGGCGAGCTGGCTGTTCGCGGCATCCAGAAAAGCTTCCGTGTGCGTATGCCCCGAAGCGAGGCCGCGGGCATTGCCATGTCGATTGTCAACGCATCGGTTAAGCCGAGCGAAGCGGCGCGTGCTTGCCGAGCAGCACGAGGAGCGACTGCTCGATATGACGGTCGCGATTATTCAAGAAGAGTTGGGTGTGACGGTCGATCGCTCGTCGTTCGCCTTTGCCCGCTTTGCCACTCATGTGCGCTATCTGCTCGACCGCGTGGCAAAGAAAGAGCCGATCGATACCGAGAACTCCGGTCTTTACGACGTGCTCGTGGAGCAGTATCCGGCGGCATCGCGTTGCGCTCACCGTGTCGACGATCTGATTCAAGAGACCTTTGGCGAGCCATTGGCCCAAGAGGAGCTCGTCTATCTGATCATGCATGTGAATCGCGTGGCTTCTGTCCACTCGGATAAATAGGCTCTCTGGTATTTCCTTTCCGTCATGGCGACCGTTCGCGGGTCGTTTGCTACCGTTCGTCGGTAATCTGAGCCGCAACGAACGCATCTGCCGCATATACTCGCCGTGTGTTGGGTGTTACTCACGGCGCAGCTCCGAGAGGCACTACCGATTCTGCCAAGACCATAATTGGGTCTCTGTCGGTTGTGCGCGGGGCTTTTTTCATGTCGATCCACCCGGGAATCACATGCAAATCAATCTCTTGCCAACTGGTATCGCGCGCTGCGCAGGCGCGAGCGGAATCGTGCGTCTTGGTGCCGTGAAGTCCCACGGCCTTTAGTTGGAAGAGAAGGGATTCGACATGGCTGTCGATAACAAGAAGATTGCCGAGGACGTGCTCGCTGCCGTCGGCGGCGCCTCCAATGTGACGAACGCGACGCACTGCATGACCCGCTTGCGTCTGAACCTCAAAGATCAGTCCATTCCCAATGATAATGAAGTTAAGAAGATCAAGGGTGTGCTGGGCGCACAGTGGTCTGGCGGCCAGTATCAGGTCATCATTGGCCAGAACGTGCCGAAGGTCTATGACGCCGCCATTGCGCTGGGCGTCAAGGGCGAAGGCTCCATTGACGAGAACCTCGATGACGGCACCAAGGAGCCACTGACGGTCAAGACTGCGGGCAAGAAGGCCCTTAACTACCTGTCCAAGACAATGTGCATGACGATCCCCATTATCATGGCGCCGCCATGTTCCGCACACTTGCCGTACTTTGCGGCGACGGCATGCTCGGTATCTGGTCTGCCGATTCTGACATCTACAACTTCTTCTACAACTGGATTTACAACGCCGGCTATTATTTCCTCCCTGTCTATCTGGTTGGGCTGCCGCAAAGCAGCTCGGCTGCAGCCAGCCGCTCGGCATGATGCTCGGCGGCGTGCTCATTGCCCCCGAGTTCATGACGTTGGTCAACGCCGCTGCGGATTCTGGTGCTACGACCACGATGGTTTACGGCGTGCTCCCGGCTCAGCTGAACAACTATTCTGCGACCGTGCTCCCCATGCTGCTGTCTATGCCGGTGCTGATGGTCGTCGAGAAGTTCATGAAGAAGATCATCCCCGACATGCTCTCCACGGTGTTTGTGCCCGTGTGCACCATGGCTGTGATGACCCCCGTTTCCCTGTGCGCCCTAGCTCCGATTGGTTCCATTCTGGGCGACCTGGTCGGCAACTTTATGTTCGGCCTCGGAAACGCTGGCGGCATCGTCACAATCCTCTCCCTCGTCGCCATTGCCGCGCTTTGGGAGTTCCTGGTTATGACCGGTATGCACCAGGTTCTGATTGCCCTCGGCATTGTGCAGGTGCTCACCTCAGGGTCTGACTCCTGCGTTATGGTCGCGGGTGCTATCGCTCAGTTCGCCACGTGGGGCATGGCCTTCGGTGCCTTCCTGCGCCTTAAGGAGGTCGACGAAAAGGGCGCTATGCTTGGTTTCTCGCTCTCCGGCATTGTCGGTGGCGTGACGGAGCCCGCGCTGTATGGCTGCGGCTTTAAGTATACTCGCTGCTGGGTGCCATGGTCGCGGGCGGCGCTATCGGCGGCCTGATCGCGGCTCTCACTAATGTGACCACGTATGTTTTGGGCGCAACTAATATCCTTGGTATTACAGGTTATGTTGCAGGCGGAACTGCTAATCTCGTATGGGGCTGCGTTGCATCGGGCACTGCATTTGTTGCCGCCGCTGCCATCGCCTACTTCTTTGGCTTTACCAAGGAGCAGCTCGACGAAGACGCTGCTGCCGCCAAAGCCTAAAGCATCCGTTCGGTAGGACAATTATCTGGGGCACTTGGCTGCGCTTCAAGTGTCCCTTTCCGTAGATGGGGGTCAATATGAAGCAATTGCTCATTCGTGCCGATGATATCGGTTATTCGTATGCCGTTAACCTGGGGATTGCCCGCAGTATCAATGAGGGCCTGGTGCGCTCGGCGGGACTTATGCCCAATATGCCCGAGGCCGAGCGTGGCTGGTCGCTCGTGGCGGATGCCGGCATTGCGGTGGGTCAGCATACCAACGTGTGCCTGGGCAAGCCGTGTGCCGACCCGGCGCTCATTCCGAGCATGCTCAACGAGAATGATGAGTTCCATAGCAGCCGTACCTTCCGCGATCATTTTAAGCGCGGCGAGGAGTTGATAGACTTCGACGAGGCCTGCATCGAGATCCGCGCGCAGCATGACCGCTTTGTCGAGATCGTGGGCCGCGAGCCCGATTACTTTGAGGCCCATGCCGTCATGAGCAAAAACCTTAACCGAGCGATCTCGGCGGTTGCTCAGGAGCTGGGCCTTAAGGAGCAAAAGGCGAGCTTCGACCCCGCGGCTGTGGTGCATTGCGGAGATACTGATCTGCGCATGGTGATGCGCTCGATGGAGCCGGGCTACGAGCCCAAAGAGGCAATCATGCAGACGGTTCGCGGATGGTGGACGGCGAGACGGTCGTCTTTGTGTGCCATCCGGGTTATCTCGATCGTTTTATCCTGGAGAACAGCTCGCTCACGACCGATCGTACCAAGGAAGTCGATGCACTGATCGACCCCGAGCTTCGCGCTTGGCTCGAGTCTCAATCCGATCTTCGCCTGATCGACTACCGCGACCTGTAAGGACCCAAGTCACCACAAAGGGGACAGGCACCTTTGTGGTGGTTCTGGCGCCGTTGCCATTATGGCGGCGGCGCCTTTTTGTCCGCGTGGCGCGGTAGAGTGTAGGCGGTTGAAATTTGCGTCCATCGAGGAGCTGCTATGAACGAGATCAAGTGCCCGCATTGCGGCGAAGTTTTTAAGGTCGATGCGTCCGGCTATGCGGATATCGTCAAGCAAGTGCGCGATGCCGAGTTCTCGCGCGATCTTGATGAGCGCGTAGCGGCGGCTCGACGCGAGGGCGAGCAGGCGCTGGAGCTTGAGCGTTCGCGTTCGGCGTCTGCCCTGCAGGAGCGGAGTCTCAACGCGACGCTCAGCTTGTCGAGCAGAAGAACGCTGCGGCGCAGGAGTTGGCACAAGAGGTTGCCAAGCGCGATGCTGAGCTTGCCGAGCTGCGCGCCAAGCTCGAGGGCGCTGCCGCAGAGCGCGAGAGTGCAAGCCAGCGCGCGGCGGTTGAGGCCCGCGCCGATGCTCAAAAGGAGAATGCCGAGCTGCAGCGCGAGATCGACAACCTGCGTGCGCAGCTGGGGCGCAAAGATGACGAAGCAAAGCTTGCCGAGTCGGCGGCGCGCAACGCTGCTCAAAACGATTTAGCTGCACGCGACGCTCAGATTGCCGAGCTGCAGGCCAGGCTTGCCGCGGCGGACAAGGCCCAGGAGATGGCGCTTGCCGCTGCCGCGG
>ENA-OQHA01000987-OQHA01000987.1-human-gut-metagenome-genome-assembly--contig:-NODE-987-length-12144-cov-5.114005_pt1 | contig 12144 bp, 16 predicted proteins | sample MGYA00242558_ERZ504707 | MGnify/ENA primary metagenome ERZ504707 (study PRJEB26092, sample SAMD00036197) | human gut metagenome | host: Homo sapiens | study: EMG produced TPA metagenomics assembly of... | reverse complement strand
GAAGCACTCGGAGTTGCGAAGCCGTCTCCCCTTCTCGCGCTCTTCCCCTCCTGGCCACGCCGCTGTTCGGCGTTGTAGTGGGTGTGAATGTTCTGACAGGGTGCGGGATTCGGGGGTGTCGAGAAGGGGAGGCTGTGCCGATCTGTTGGATAGTGGATAATAATAAAAGGATCTGTAAAAGGCGAGATTTTACAAATAGTTCTGCCTTTTTCAGATCCTTTTTGGTTAGTAATTGTAGGCTCCCTCATAAGCATTGCATCGTTCTTTCCGATGTCCCTGCTCTACACAGGAGCTGCACCGGTCACAAAATTCCTGTTCATAGCAGGTAGAACAGACACATCCCTTACAGGCATCCCGGTCATAAGCCGGCGTGCAGGTAAAAGGAAGAGTATCCTTCGTAGTTTCCGTACTCATAAAGATCACGCTCCTTTTTTCTATATTATAGACCTATCAAAAAAGCGTTTCAATACAAATAATCAGAAAATACAAAGAAATACCTGATAAAAACCTGCCCACGCCAAAGTGTCCCCTCGAAAGGAAAAACCCCAACTCACAGCAGTTCACAACAGCAGAAAAAAAGTGCCAGCTAATAAGGATGCCACAACATCTCTATCCTACCGGGAGGAGCTCCACCGTCCGGAAGCTCCGCAAGGAAGAACCAGACCACTTTCTGTTACAGGAAGTCCGATCTCCTGTGACTCTACATTACCCTTCCAGGGCTTCAGCTCCGTAGCAAGCATATAAGTCAGAACAGCCGGTGCAAGACCTGTAGTATAGGAATTTACCAGGAAAAACAGCGGATCATGCTGAGAATCTTCGTACAAAGCTTGATCAGCGGATGGATCGCATCCTCGATCTTCCAGATCTCGCCCTTAGGTCCGCGGCCGTAAGAAGGCGGGTCCATAATGATCGCATCGTAATGATTTCCTCTGCGGATTTCACGTTCTACGAACTTCACGCAGTCATCCACAAGCCAGCGGATCGGTGCACCGGAAGTCCGGAAGCAGCAGCATTCTCTTTTGCCCAGTTCACCATACCCTTGGAAGCGTCCACGTGAGTAACGGAAGCGCCGGCTGCAGCTGCAGCCAGAGTAGCGCCGCCGGTATAGGCAAAAAGATTCAGCACCTTGATCGGGCGTCCCGCATTGCGGATCTTTTCACCGAACCAGTCCCAGTTCACAGCCTGCTCCGGGAAAAGTCCTGTATGCTTGAAGCTGAAAGGCTTCAGATTAAAAGTAAGGTCCTTGTAATGGAGCTCCCACTGATGAGGCAGATCAAAGAACTCCCACTCACCGCCGCCACGGCTGCTTCTGTGATAATGTCCGTTCATATGCTTCCAGCCACGGTTTTTGCGGGGAGTATCCCAGATTACCTGCGGGTCCGGACGAACCAGAAGATAATCCCCCCAGCGCTCCAGCTTTTCTCCTTTTGATGTATCAATAACTTCATATTCTTTCCATCCATCTGCAATCCACATGATGATCAATACCTCTTTCATAATAGTAAATTTATAAGATATATATAGCATTTTTATATAGCATTTCCGGAGATTACTGTACCAGATCCGGCTGATCGGGACATGAATCCATAAAACACCATAATAATGTTTTTTCCAGTATAGAGGAAAAATGGATGCTGTGCAAGAGAAGTGCAGAATTTTCCACGAAAGATTTGACAACAGCGCTTTTACATACTAAAATGTACGCAGAGATTTTCTGCCGGGGCAGAGGCTTCCCGCTTCCGTGAAACTGTGGCTGTTTTTTGCGGAAGAGATTTTGCAGAGAATTCCTGACAGACAGAAATCGTTAACAGAAGAAACACAGCAACCGCAGATATGAAACTGTGCACAAAAAGAGGAGAAGCAAACTTATGAAAAAATATTGTGAGATGAGCAGGGAAGAGCTACTCGATTTAAAGAAAGAACTTGACCGTGAGTTTGACGAGATCAAAGCCGAAGGTCTGGCACTGGATATGTCCCGTGGTAAACCTGCACCGGATCAGCTTGATCTTTCCATGAAAATGATGGAAGTACTTGCAGGGGATGCAGATCTGAAATGTGAGACCGGTGTGGACTGCCGTAACTATGGAGTCATCGACGGAATCCCGGAAGCCAAGAGACTTCTCGGTGAGATGTCAGAGGTAGAGCCAGAGAACATCATCATCTATGGTAACTCCAGTCTGAACGTAATGTTCGATACCATTGCACGTTCCTATTCCCACGGAGTAATGGGAAATACACCATGGTGCAAGCTTGACAGGGTGAAATTCCTCTGTCCTGTACCAGGATACGACCGTCATTTCCGTATCACAGAATTTTTCGGCATTGAGATGATCAACATTCCGATGACTCCGGAAGGCCCGGATATGGACATGGTTGAGAAATATGTCAATGAAGATCCGGCAGTAAAAGGAATCTGGTGTGTTCCGAAATATTCCAATCCGCAGGGCTACACCTATTCCGAAGAAACAGTTAAGCGTTTTGCGCATCTGAAGCCGGCTGCACCGGACTTCCGTATTTACTGGGATAACGCTTACAGCATCCATCATCTCTATGATGACAATCAGGATTTCCTTCTTGAGATCCTTGATGAGTGTGCGAAAGCAGGAAATCCGGACATTGTTTATAAATTACTTCTACCTCCAAGGTAAGCTTCCCTGGTTCCGGTATCGCAGCAGTTGCTGCATCCAAGGCGAACCTGGATGACTTCCGCAAATACATGACTGTACAGACCATCGGACACGACAAACTGAACCAGCTTCGTCACGTTCGTTTCTTCAAAGATATCAACGGATTGCATGAGCATATGAAGAAACACGCAGACATCCTTCGTCCGAAATTCGAGCTTGTTCTCGCAACACTGGATAAAGAGCTTAACGGACTTGGAATCGGTGAGTGGACCAAACCTCACGGCGGATATTTCATTTCCTTTGATTCTATGGAAGGCTGTGCGAAAGCCATCGTTGCCAAAGCAAAAGAAGCAGGCGTTGTTATGACTGGAGCAGGCGCAACCTATCCATATGGAAAGGACCCGAAAGACAGCAATATCCGTATTGCACCAAGCTACCCAAGCGTTGAGGAGCTTGGCAAGGCAGCAGAGGTATTTGTTCTCTGTGTGAAGCTTGTAAGTGTGGAAAAACTTCTGGAGAAATAAATCGATCACATCAGACTGCCCGGTATTTCAGCATGCGTAATACCGGGCAGTCATAACTATTGGAGAGAGCTCATGGATGAGGAAAAAGAAAAAATGAAAACGGGCAAAAAGTTGGTCATTGCACTGATCATGATCCTGCTGATCCTTACAGCAGGGGCTTATGGATATGGTGTACACTATTTTACAGATCATTTTTTGCCGGGATCTCAGGTGAATGGTTTTAACTGCTCCTATAAAACTGCAGATGAAACAGAAAAGCTTCTTGCAAAGGAAGTGCAGGCATATGTTCTTACCGTTGATACAAGAAACAACGGAAAAGAGAGCATTACCGCAAAAGAAGCCGGCCTGGTCTACAAGCCGGATGGCGGAGCCAAAAAGCTGATCAAGAAACAGGACCGGTACAAATGGTTCCTTGCTTTTAATCAGAAAAAAAATATACACTGGCAACGGATACTGCTTATGAAGATCAGAACAAGCTGACAGAGGCTGTGAAGAATCTGAAATGCATGCAGAAGGACAATATGGAAAAGCCTGCAGACGCATGCATTAAGGATAATGGCGAAACCTACGAGATCCAGCCGGAAAAAGAAGGAACGACCCTGGATACAAAAAAGGTTCAGAAGGTGATCCGTGCAGCTGTTTCCGCAGGAGACAAAACAGTTAGTCTGGAAAAGAAAAACTGCTACAAAAAACCATCGATATATAAAGACGATGAAGCTCTGAAAAAAGATTGTGACCAGATGAACAAGCTTACCAGCTGCGTGATCACCTATGATTTTTCGGACCGGTCGGAACAGCTTGACCGAAATACCATCAAAGACTGGCTGGTCAGGGACGCAAACGGAGATTATATAGTAAACAAAGATCAGGTTGCAGCTTATGTGAACAGCCTGGGATATAAATATGATACCTTTGGCTGCACGAGGACATTTACCACCTACGATGGTCGCCAGAAGACTATCAAGGGCGGTGATTACGGATGGGCTATCGATCAGACCACAGAGACTGAATGGCTTTATAATGCCATTCTTGCAGGAACTACAGAAGTGAGACAGCCGGCGTATGCTTACAGTGGACTTTGCAGAGATACCAATGATATCGGAAATACATATGTAGAGATTGACCTGACCAACCAGAGAATGGTATTCTATAAAGACGGACAGCTTCTGGTAGATACACCGGTAGTTACCGGCTGTGTCCGAAAGGGCCATTCCACACCAACCGGATGCTTTGCACTGGATGCCATGCGTTCACCGGCAGTTTTGAAGGGACCTGGATATGCATCACCGGTTACATACTGGATGCCGTTTTCCGGAGGAGTCGGAATCCATGACGCAAGCTGGCGTTCACAGTATGGCGGGCAGATCTATATCACAAATGGTTCTCATGGCTGTGTAAACACCCCGAAGGATAAGGCGGCAATCATTTATAATAATATTAGTGTAGGAGTACCAATCGTAGTTTATGAATAAGAGATTAAAAGAAATATTAAAAGAATACGAAGAAAGAAAACACAAGATCATCAAGGGAGATGAAAGTATGAATATCGTTGTATTGGCAGGCGGAACCAGTACAGAAAGAGAGATCTCCATCGTAACAGGAACCGGTGTCTGCAAGGCACTTCGTAAGAAAGGCCATAATGCCATTCTTGTAGATATTTTCTGCGGACTTGAGCCGGTGGACTGGGATGAGCCTTTGGAGATAAAGATTATGAAGTAGATTCTGCGGCAGAGTATATGAGAAGCTTCGATGATGATATCGAAGAGATCAAACGTACAAGAAGAAGCTTTTTCGGACCGAATGTACTGGAATTGTGTCAGGCAGCAGACATTGTATTTATGGGACTTCACGGCTCCAACGGAGAGGATGGAAAGGTTCAGGCAACCTTCGATCTTCTGGGGATCCGTTACACAGGAACCGGATATTTAAGCAGTGCCCTTGCTATGGATAAGGGTCTCACCAAGAAGATCTTTCTCATGGATCAGGTACCGACACCGAAGGGCGTTTCCATGCTGAAAGAAAACTGTACAAGAAACATCCATGATCTTGGTATGGAATTTCCTGTTGTTGTAAAAACATGCTGCGGTGGTTCCAGCGTAGGTGTTTATATTGTAAACAACCAGAAAGAATATGAGGATGCCATTGACGGTGCTTATTCCTATGAGGATGAGGTAGTTGTTGAAGAGTATATCAGGGGCCGTGAGTTTTCCGTTGCAGTTGTAGACGGAAAGGCTTATCCGATCATCGAGATCGCACCGAAGCAGGGCTTTTATGATTACAAGAACAAATATCAGGCAGGCTCCACAGTAGAAACCTGTCCGGCTGAGATCTCACCGGAACTGACTGAGAAGATGCAGCATTATGCGGAAGCTGGCGCAAAGGCTCTCTGCATTGAGGGCTATGCACGTTTTGACTTCATGATGAAAGAAAACGGTGATATGTACTGCCTGGAGGCAAACACACTTCCGGGAATGACACCCACCAGTCTGATCCCGCAGGAAGCAAAGGTCCTGGGAATCGACTATCCGGATCTCTGTGAAGAACTGATTCGCATTTCTTTTAAGAAATACAGAAAATAAAATATCTGACCGTAACTCCTCCTGTTGTCAGGAGGAGTTTCTGGCAAAAGAAAGGATTTTATTCATGAAAAATCTTACATTGGAAAATATCACAAAAGTCTGCAATGGTATTTACCACGGCCCGCAGGAAAAACTTCAGGAGGAAGTGACTGCGATCACAACTGACAGCCGCAAGGTGGAAAAAGGAGGTCTTTTTGTACCGGTAGTAGGAGAGCGTGTGGATGCTCACCGTTTTATTCCGCAGGTAATGGAAGCAGGTGCACTCGCGACCTTATCCGAGAGAACTCTTGAAGGGGCGGATCATCCGTATATCCAGGTAGGCTCCTCCCTTCAGGCAGTAAAAGACATTGCGGAGTTTTATCTGGAGCAGCTTGATATTCCGGTTGTGGGAATCACAGGAAGCGTTGGAAAGACCAGCACAAAAGAGGTGATCGCCTCTGTGCTGAAGGAAAAATATCGTACACTGAAAACCCAGGGAAATTTCAACAATGAGCTGGGACTTCCACTGACAGTATTCCGCCTTCGTGATGAAGATGAGATCGCAGTTCTGGAAATGGGAATCAGTGATTTCGGTGAGATGACCCGTCTTGCAAAGATCGCAAAACCGGACACCTGCGTGATCACAAACATCGGAACCTGCCATCTGGAAAACCTTGGAGACAGAGACGGCGTCCTGAAGGCAAAAACAGAGATTTTTCAGTATGTGAAGAGAAATATCGTACTTAACGGTGATGATGATAAGCTTTCCACAGTAAAGGAATACAACGGCATGCAGCCGGTATTTTTCGGAAACGGAGAAAATGCTTCTGTTACCTGTGAAAATGTGGAAAGCCGTGGCCTGAAGGGAATGAGCTGTGACATCTGTCTGAAAGGAAAATGGCAGAGAACGGAGAGCTCCAGACATTTCATGTAGATATTCCAATGCCGGGACGTCATATGGTATCCAATGCACTGGCAGCAGCAGCTGTGGGCAGACTTACGGACTGAATGCAGAGCAGATCAAAAATGGCATCGAAAGCCTGGAACCGGTCAGCGGAAGATTCAATATGATCGAGACCGATAAATTCATGATCGTAGATGACTGCTACAACGCAAATCCCATGTCCATGAAGGCGTCCCTGGATGTTCTTCAGGACGGACTTGGAAGAAAGGTTGCCATTCTTGGCGATATGGGTGAGCTTGGAACGGATGAAGTTGCACTTCATGAAGGTGTAGGCGTTCATGCAGGTCAGTGCAGGATCGATGCATGCATCTGCGTAGGACACTTGCAGCCCATATCGCGGAAAAGGCATCTCAGACCAATCCAGACCTGACAGTCATCCGGGAAAAAGATCTGGAAAGCCTTCTTAAGAACCTGAACACATATGTGAAACCTGGAGATACCATCCTCGTAAAGGCTTCTCACTTCATGAAATTTGAAAATGTAGTCAAAGCACTGCAGGAAATGTAAAAAGACCGAAAACAGGGGCAGCATTTGACGAACGAAAATTCTTTCCAGTTAAGTTATATAGAAGTATAATATTCCTAAGGCGATGAGCAGTGCGGCTAAAGAACAAAAGCACGCTCAGGCACTGTGCGGCAGTGAAAAAGGGAGGGCTTATGCTGGAGATGATCATGAAGCTGAACATCCCGCTTTACGTCATGACATCCATGGGATGTATCGGCGGTCTGGGGATGCTGGCAACAAACCTTACCTACCGAAGAATGATCCGAAATACGCAGCGATTACAGAATCTCAAAGAAAATGGCTGAACCTGTGGAAATCAAGGGACAGGCTCTGGCATCGGATGAACCGATTTGTGTGGTATCCGTCACTGTTTTGTACATTTCTTCTTGGAATGTCTGTTTTTCTCAACAGCAGACTGGGATACAGGGAAGGATTGTCTATGCTTTATCTTTATATAGGGGCGGCAGTGCCGGTAGTACTGCTTCTTCTTCGTCAGGCATTGGACTTTTCTTATAAGGAAGAGCTTGTGATGGCTTCTCTTGCAGATTATGTGGAACAGGTCCGTACCTGGGTGGAGGAAGTACCGGTCGCAGAAAAGCCGGATCCTGTTCTGCAGGAAGAAATCGTAGATAAGATCACCAGAAGTATCCGTCAGACGGCTGCTACCGGAAGTCACTTCAGCAAGATGCTTTCTCCGGAGGAGGAAGAGATCATGCGGGAAATCATACGGGAGTTTATGAATGCAGAGTAAAAACATATCCCGGTATATTTGAGAAAATACAGAAATGTACACAAAGATATTCCGGAATAAGGGAACCGGATGCAAAAAAAACTCTCCGGCAGATACGATTCTCTGTATCCGCCGGAGAGTTTTTTATGTATGCAGTTGTGTAAGATAAGAAATTTATCAGCTATACCTTATCAATCCATGGAGATCGGGCCGCCACGGAGCTTGCCGGCTGTGGTGATCCTCTTGATCGCAACCATGTAAGCTGCCATACGGAGCGTTACATTTTTCTCCTGGCTGAGAGCATAAACTTCATTAAAGGCAGTAAGCATGATCTTCTGAAATATACCTCCCAGATTGGGGATTTCTGAAAAAAGAGAACGCAGGATAAGCATTCGTGGCTTTCCTGCGTCCTTTTATATGTTACTCAGTCTTCCTCGATCACCTGGATCTCCAGGTAGTCGAATTCAATATGTTCAATGAAATTATCCTGATAAAAGCGGGCCTTATCATGCTTTTTGAAATCCCGCACTGTGGCATCCAGCCAGATAGGATTTCCCAGATCCATCTGATAACAGATTTCCTCAAGTCCATGAAAGATCTTGTGGGTTCTGGTATCATCGCTGTCATCACAGACAACGGTGTCCTGAAGCATGCGATTGTCTTTCCATATTTTTCCCCATAAACGAAACATAAACAGTACCTCCGTATTGAAACTGCCACAACCGGCAGAATATGAATATCCGTCCGATATGGTCTTCAGTATAGCGGATTTTGCAGGGAAAGTAAAGCACAGGACAATAACGCTTGTACACAAAACAATGCACCAGGTGTGCTCACTTTTATTGACTAATGTGTAAAAATCCTCTATAATAAACGAAATTATGAAAAAAAAAGAATCATTACAGATTGGAGGAACCGAAATGAAACTTTACGATACCGGCGTTTATCTTCAGAACGGACAGGAAATCATTCCCGAGAACCAGGCTGATCTGCCTGTAGCGAAAGAAGAGGCTGCTAAGAATACCATCGCATATTCTATTCTCAAGGCTCATAATAAATCCGATAACATGGAGAAACTTCAGATCAAATTCGATAAACTGACTTCCCATGATATCACATTTGTGGGAATCATCCAGACTGCAAGAGCTTCAGGACTTGAGAAGTTCCCGGTACCATATGTACTGACCAACTGCCATAACTCCCTCTGTGCAGTAGGCGGAACCATCAATGAAGATGACCACATGTTTGGTCTCACCTGTGCCAAAAAGTACGGCGGAGTTTATGTACCGCCTCATCAGGCAGTTATCCATCAGTTTGCAAGAGAAATGCTTGCAGGCGGCGGAAAGATGATCCTCGGTTCCGACAGTCATACAAGATACGGAGCACTTGGAACCATGGCTATGGGAGAGGGCGGACCGGAGCTTGTAAAACAGCTTCTCTGCCAGACATACGATATTAATATGCCAGGAGTAGTTGCTATTTATCTGAAAGGTGCTCCACGTCCGGGTGTAGGACCGCAGGATGTTGCGCTTGCCATCATCGGCGAGGTTTTTGCCAACGGCTATGTGAAGAATAAGGTTATGGAGTTCGTTGGACCAGGCGTTGCCAGCTTAAGCGCAGATTTCCGTATCGGTGTTGATGTTATGACAACAGAAACCACATGTCTTTCCTCCATCTGGCAGACAGATGCGAAGATCGAGGAATTCTATGCGATCCACGGAAGACCGGAGGATTATAAAGAACTGAAACCGGGCAACGTTGCATACTATGACGGCTGTGTAGAGATCGACCTCAGTGAGATCAAACCAATGATCGCAATGCCGTTCCACCCAAGTAACACCTACACCATCGATGAGCTGAAGGCAAACCTTGACGATATCCTTGCAGATGTGGAGAAGAGAGCACAGGTAAGTCTTGACGGAAAGATTCCGTTCACATTGAGAGACAAGGTAGTTGATGGCAAGCTTTATGTTGAGCAGGGAATCATCGCCGGCTGTGCAGGCGGTGGATTCGAGAATATCTGCGCTGCAGCAGATATCCTCAAGGGCAAAAATATCGGCCATGATGCCTTCACCTTAAGTGTATACCCGGCAAGTACTCCAATCTACATGGAACTGGCTAAGAATGGTGTTCTTGCAGAACTGATCGGAACAGGCGCAGTTGTGAAAACTGCATTCTGCGGACCATGCTTCGGCGCCGGAGATACACCTGCAAACAATGCATTCAGTATCCGTCATACAACCAGAAACTTCCCGAACCGTGAAGGCTCCAAGATCCAGAACGGTCAGATTTCTTCAGTTGCACTTATGGATGCACGTTCCATTGCAGCTACAGCAGCAAACAAGGGATTCCTTACCTCAGCAGAGGAGTTTGACGGAAGCTATTCCGAGCATAAATACTACTTCGATAAGTCTATCTACGAGAACCGTGTATTTGACAGCAAGGGCGTGGCAGATCCAAGCGTAGAGATCCAGTTTGGACCGAATATCAAAGACTGGCCGGAGATGGCTGCACTTGCAGACAACCTGATCCTGAAGGTTGTTTCCGAGATCCACGATCCGGTTACTACCACTGACGAGTTGATTCCGTCCGGTGAGACATCCTCCTACCGTTCCAATCCGCTTGGACTTGCAGAGTTCACACTGTCCAGAAAGGATCCGGCTTATGTTGGCCGTGCAAAAGAGATCCAGGCAGCACAGAAGGCGATCCAGGCAGGTAACTGCCCGGCAGAGGCTGTTCCGGAACTGAAACCGGTTATTAAAACCATCAACAAGACTTATCCGGATGTAGATAAGACCAACCTTGGCGTAGGAAGTACCATCTTTGCAGTGAAACCGGGCGATGGCTCTGCCAGAGAGCAGGCTGCATCCTGCCAGAAGGTACTTGGCGGCTGGGCAAACATTGCCAATGAGTATGCAACCAAGAGGTATCGTTCCAATCTGATCAACTGGGGTATGCTTCCATTCCTGATCCCGTCCGGAGATCTTCCGTTCAAGAATGGTGATTATCTGTTCTTCCCGGGAATCCGCAAGGCGGTTGAGGAAAAAGCAGACGTGATCAAGGGATATACTGTTGAAGGTGATGCTCTGAAGGAGTTCGATGTAACTCTGGGTGAGCTGACAGATGATGAGAGAGAGATCATCCTTAAGGGTTGTCTGATCAATTATAATCGTAGATAGATGCAGGGATTGAACACATATAGAGCGTGAAGGTGATGGAAGTGTGTTCATGAATATGCTGCAGAGCGGAATATAGTAATTTAAGAATTTCCGTGTTGTTTTGCAGACTGGTGACCGTTTTAATCGAGGTTGCCGGTCTGCTTTTTTGTTTTTGGAGTGTGGTTGTGGGACATTTTTAAGGTTATGGATATTTGGTTATGGGATGTGGACGATGCGGACGCGTGAGGTGTCCTGTGGGGAGCAGAGGCTGTCGTTTCGCCTGGTCATACTAAGCGTCTGAGGCAACCTGTGAAAAGGCCGGCCCATAACTCGCCATGTACGCTGATGCGTACCTGGCTCAGACAGATGGGCCTTATTCTGCGGCCTGTATCCGCAGAATACCTTTCCACAGGTCACCTCAGCCGCCAAGTATGACCAAAGGCTCACTCCGAAGCCCCTGCTCCCCACAGGACACCTCACGCTGACATTCCCAGAGACAAATCCCAGCCCCGGTAAAAATATCAAGAAAAGCTCAACAAATGATGACCGTCTCAACACTCTTCGTTATTCAATTTTTCTTCTTCTTCGTTCTTTCGAATAAAGTTTATCTCAATCCCCTGCAAACATTGCAAAGTACAAACATTGCAATGTTTGCAGTGCCAATACAGTCACACAGAAACTTTTCTAACTAACTTTCCATGTTCGAAAGTCAGGGCGGGAAGGACGGGAGGGGCGGGTGACTCTGCAGGAGTCGTAGTACTTCTTAGGCCGCGGGGAGCTGCGTTGCTGGAAAATCCCAGCTGTTTGAGCGTTAGCGAGTTCTGGGATTTTTTCAGCGGTTTTAGCAGAATCCCCGCAGCCTTAGAAGCACTAGACCTCCGAAGCCTCACGCCCGCCCGTCCTTCCGTCCGTCCGTTCGCGACATATACCCTACCTTCACAACTTCACAATAGTATAAATTAACAGAAAATAATAAAAATACAAACAAATTATAAATATAAACACATAACAAACAAATAAATAAAATAATAGCATAAAACACAAAATGTATTGACAAATACACGCAACGATGTTATTAT
>ENA-OQHA01000986-OQHA01000986.1-human-gut-metagenome-genome-assembly--contig:-NODE-986-length-12145-cov-6.650441_pt1 | contig 12145 bp, 13 predicted proteins | sample MGYA00242558_ERZ504707 | MGnify/ENA primary metagenome ERZ504707 (study PRJEB26092, sample SAMD00036197) | human gut metagenome | host: Homo sapiens | study: EMG produced TPA metagenomics assembly of... | reverse complement strand
GCCACCGACGCCAGGTCGGCCGTATTCTGCGCGCGATGCACGCACAGCAGCAGATTGCCTGCCATGGCGACCGCACCGAGCATGGCCGCGACGATTGCGATCAGCGCGACTCCCGATATGGTTCCGGCACCTTCGTCCGCGCCTTTCAACACATGCGACACACGTCGCACATACTGTTTCACGTCATGTTTCACGGAAGTCGTTCCTTTCTTGCCGCGCATTGGAAGCCTTTCAAAAACCGTTACGGACAGCACGCTGTCATGAACATCGCAATCAGAAATACCGAGTTGCCTTGCCCACGACGCTGGCGGGCAGCACGCCGGTCGGATCCGCCGCAACCGGGCAACGCACCACAACGGTGACGCTGTTCGCATTGGCGGCGAACGACACCGTGGAACCGCCACCGGCAATGGTTTGCGCCGCGGCGCGGGCTTTCGCTTCGCCGCCGGCGTCAATCGCCATGGCCCTCGCACCGGCGGCCGCAGCGTCCTGACAGTTCATGGACACTATGGAGGCACGCCCCAAACACAGCACCAGAATCGCCACCGCGGCCACGCAGGGAAGCACCACCGCGAATTCGGCGGTGACGGTTCCGCAATCGGCGTCACGGGCATGGCGTCTCCACCATCGCGCAAGCATGGTTACCCCACGCTCAACGCTTTCTTGATGAGGCCGGTCAGCAGCGTTTTCACGACATCCGATTTCACGATGGCGATCAGAACCGCGGCGAATGCCGTGGCCGCCACCAGCACCACCGCGTATTCGGCGGTGACCGCGCCCTTCTCCGGCTCGGCGGTCAGCAGGCGCATGCGCGCGTCCAATAGGCAGACCGCCTTATTGGCACGTTCCTTGGCCGCACATAACTTCTGGCCGACGCGACCCATCAGACCCGGCGAACCATCGACATTGATTGACATTGCGTCGTTCATGACGCTCCTTTCATTCGGCTAATCCCGGCCGATTGACCGGGTACGCTCAGTGTCAGGTATTGGCATCGGCGATGGCATGGTTTTCGTGGGTTGTGGTCGAAGAACGTGGGTTATCCACACCCTCGGCGTGTCATCCACACTTATCCACAAGCGATTAGGGCATGACGGAACGGACCGCGCATCATCCGTCATTCCGACCGCGGTCCGATTCGAGCAAATTTGAGCCAATTCGCACCAACCCGCACTACCCCATGGCGAATCGGCCGCTACAGAAACGACATCACCGCCGGAATCACGCCAATGGCGACAAAGGCCGGCAGCATGCACAGGCCGGTCGGTAGCAACAACCGAATCGACAGTTTCGCCGCCGACTGTTCAATCCGCGACCGTTCATCCCAATCCAGCTGCTCGATTGCGGTTGCCAACCGATTCACCGGCGAGGAGCCGCTCGACCATGATGAGGAGAATGCGTCACGGACCACGGCGCAATCATCATCGTCAGGCCATGCCTCATTCCATGGCATGCCACTATTCAGCCGTTCTCCAGCCGAGCGCAATCCACCGCCGAACTCGCCTTCCACAATGTTTCCGACCGCAATCAGCGCGCGTGGAATGGACGCTCCTTGACGTATCGCCACGCTCAACATTTCCAATATCAAGGGCAATGGCAGATCGCATGACCGCACAGCGCCAGAATCGGGCGGATTTCTGGCCGGCGACCATTCATACAGCCATGTCGCGCCAGCGGCGCCCACCGCTGCCAGCATCGGCCATGCCAAGCTCATCGCACATGCTCCTGCCGCATCAGCCTGCGAATCCAATACCAGCCGACGGCATAACAGCAGCCGGCGAAGCCGAGGCACATCCATCCTTTCACGTCTTCCACAAGGAATCGCAAGGGATGGGCTCCCATGCATTCCCCCAGCATCACCGTCAACAGAGGCAATGCCATCAGCAGCTTCACCGTGGCCTGCGGCATGGCAAAAGCGTTGGCACGCAAGTCGTCGAGCAGCCGTCGCCGCTTCAACGACGCCGCGACGGCCTCCAGGCATCGGCTCATCTCGCAGCCCAACTGCAGACTCAACGTGCAGGCCGCATGAAGTTCCGCACCAAGCTGATCCACATGCTTGTGTTGTTCCTGAAGCGAGCAGCGGCTTCGTACGGCCATGTCAATACGGAAACGGGTCAGTTCAGGCACTGCGAAAGGAGCGCCCTGTAATTCCTCGAACGCTTGGACCAAGGTGGCTCCGCTGCGTACGGACGCCCGCAGCGCGGCCACGCATGCGGCAGCGCCGATGGTCGGCATCCGTGGCGATGCATCCCGGTTTTCCCCATCGTTCCGGACTGTTCTGCCATGCCCGTCGGATTCATCATCACAAGTTCCATCTCCATCGGCCCCGCCGCTATCGTCAGCCGAACGAAGCCCGACGCGAACCAGCACACGCTGTAATCGCCGCAATCCCGCCCATTCCGCGTTCCGATTCAGCCACAGCCAGACGGCCATCGACGCCAGCCATGCGGCGCAATATTCCCAACCACACGCATCACGCATCATGCGCTCCATCGGCTCATGAATCCATCCCAACGTTGGCCGGCACGGACCGTACGGCATCCCAGGCGGCCAGCAGACGCCCATGCAATCGCCCTTCCACCGCTTCCAATCTGCCGACCTGCGCAATGCGCCGTCTGCCGGCGATACGTTCCACATGAAGCACCACGTCGAACGCATCCTCGGCGAGCGCCGCCGTGGCGCGTGGCTCCAATCCGGCCAGCAAACCCAATGAGACCAATCGCGCCGGAACCGCCTCCACTTGATTGGCGTGCAATGTGGTCATGCCGCTCGATGCCCGGAATTCAAGGCTCTGAGCAGATCCACGACTTCACCGCCACGGCATTCGCCGACCACCACGCGGTCCGGTCTCATGCGCAGCGTCGCGCAGATCAGTTCGGAAAGGCCTATGCCGCCGGCACCTTCTGTGTTGGCTTCGCGTGTGACCAGAGACACGTGGTTGGCATGTTGGATCATGCCCAATTCGCGCACTTCCTCGACGGTGACGATGCGCTCGTTCGGCGGGCATCGCATCAGCATGGCTTTGAGCATCGTGGTTTTGCCGGCACCGGTGCCGCCTGTCACCAGCACGCTTGCCTTGCGGGACACCAGTCCGGCCAGCAGGGGCAGCCATTCGGCTGGAAACATGCCGTTGCGCGCCAACGATTCCAGATTGGGCGAGACCGCATCGGGCAATCGTATGCTGATGGCCGCGCCTTGCGGCACCAGTGGTGCGATGACGGCGTGCACGCGCAGACCGTCCACGGTGGAGGCGTCGGCGATCGGGCAGCGTCGTCAAGCCGTCGGCCAAGTTGCGAGCATAATCGCACTGCGAATTCACGAATCGACTGCGCTGACGGAAAGCATCTGCGCAGCAGACATACTTCCTGCATGCCTTGGCCGCAATCCGCCCAAACCGTGCCGTCGCAGGTCACCGCGATGTCCGTGACGCCCGGCTGCGAGGCGATGGCGCTAAGGGGTCCGAGTTCCATGCTTCACCCGCTTGCCTTCCAACGATTCCTGCAGTTCATCCGTGAGCGCGGCCAAGGCTTTGACGGTTTGGCGGTTCGGTCTGCGCAGGCCCAGGCCGTCCAACAGTTCACCGCATAGCTTGGCGTCCGGTTTGACAACCGCCGCGAGGGAATGGCCAAGATAGTTTTCCGTCTCTTCCAGCGTGGTCACGCCACGTCCACGCGCCACGCCGCGTGGTTCAACGCCGACGATATGGCCATGTTTCTGCCGTTCCGCCGTTCCACGCGATTTCATGGACACTTTGGCTCGGGCCAGTCCGAGCACCGTCATTTCAACCACGGTGATGTGTGTGGCCTGGGCCAGTTCCGGAACGTCATCGAGTCCACGCCATTGCCCGGCGTCCACGATCACCGCGTCCTTCACCTGCGCGAGCGCGCGGATGCATGCCTGGATCTCCCAGGATTGCGGGTTTTCGCTTCGCCAGGGATTGCAGGCCAGCAGCGGCACGCCATCCCACACGGGCAGTTCTCGCAGCAGCGCTTTGCCGTCCACTTTGCCGAGCGGGGCGCTGATGTCTCCGAAGCGTGAACCGTCTTCATCTTCCACACCGAGCAGCACGTCAAGACCGCCACCGTTGAGATCTGCGTCTACCAGCACGCTTTTGCATCCACGTTCCGTTAGTTCGCGGGCCAGCAGCGCCGCCAACGTGCTGGCACCGACTCCGGCGACGGCGGATCCGACCACCACGACGTTGAGTGGAGCAGGTTCCGGTTGCGCTTCAACGGGTTTCATCCGTGTGGATGACGATTCCAACGGCGACCCCATGAAACCGCCCGCCACGGCAGGCCCGGCCCATCGTGCCGACGTTCGCGCGTCCATGGCGTTCTGTGGCGTATAGAACCGTTGCGGCGGGGCTGTTTCCCGCCGAACGGTTTGCTGGGATCGAGTCGGCTGCCGCACTCTGGCCGCTGGCTGCGACCGGATTTTCGGCGAACACGTCACGCGTGCGTCACGGCCTCCGTATGACGGCAATGGGACCGGAGGGACCTGTAATGAAGAAATTGCATCGCTCATACCGCCGATTGAAAAACGAAACCGCACATGGATTCAAGCCGAAACGGCACCTGTGGTCGGAGAATGTGGGTTATCCACACCCTCGGCGTGTCATCCACACTTATCCACATCGCAACGCGATTCGGCACATCGCAAGACATTACGCAACGCAGCACGGCGCAGCGCAACAAAAAAGGAAGACCCGCCGAAGCGGGCCTTCCTGCAAGAATCTTCGGAGCAGAATCGCTGCACAACAACATCGTCGTAACGGTAAGTCTATCCAATGCCCGTTCAACGTAACAACCTATCTCGGTCATACACACCTTGTGGGGCTCTGCTCTTCAGTTGTTCTTGTACTTCGTAATTATGCTCGCCATTGCGGCAAGTGCAAACCGAAACGGGACGATGTTCCGTATTTATCGCAACTGTTGCTTTCCGATCGCAAGAATCGCAAAAATGCTCCATGCTGTGCGAATCGCAACGCTTGCCTGTTCATTCACGTTCATTTGCCCCGAAAAAACGGCGTGTCGGAAGCATATTTCACCAACTCGGCGAACGAATGTTAACTCCTGCTTAATTTTCCTGAGTTTTGCAAGACATTCCAAGCACTTGAGGATAAAGTAGATAACTATGGCACAGATTTTTGACGCACCCTCAAAGGCGATCCTGCGCAGCCAGATAGCTGAGCATATCGCTGAGACCGATAAGAACGATAAGCGCGAGCTTCAGGCAGGCGAGGAACCGCTGCCGAACGACCGTTTCTTCGACCGTGAGCTGAGCTGGCTGAAGTTCAACAAGCGCGTCCTCGAGCTTGCACAGGATGAGGACCTGCCGGTCATCGAACGCGCGAGCTTCGCCGCGATCTTCGCGAACAACCTCGACGAGTTCTTCATGGTCCGCGTGGCCGGCTTGAAGCGCCGCATCGACACCGGCATCGCCGTGACGGCCGCTTCCGGACTGAGCCCGAGGCAGCAGCTGCGCGCCATCAGCGAGCAGGCCCACCGCCTGCAGGACGAGCACGCGCACTACATCATCGACCACATCCTCCCCGACCTGGCGAAGGAACAGATCGTGCTGCTGAGCTGGGACAAGCTCACCGCGGCCGAGCAGGAGCGCCTGTCGCGCTACTACCGCCAGCAGGTGTTCCCGGTTCTGACGCCGCTTGCCGTGGATCCGGCCCACCCGTTCCCGTACATTTCCGGCGGTTCCCTCAACCTCGCCGTGCTGGTGGAGAATCCGGCATCCGGCAAATCCCACTTCGCCCGCGTGAAGGTTCCTGGCAACCTGAACCGACTCGTGCCGGTCGACGATCTGACCGAAGACGAGAGCACCAACGTGCGCTATGGCTTCATCACCATGGAGAACCTGATCATCGCCCACTTGGAATCCCTGTTCCCGGGCATGATCATCAAGGAGGCCCGCTCCTTCCGCGTCACCCGTAACGAGGACATCGACGTGGAAGAGGATGATGCAGAGAACCTGCTCAACGCCATGGAGAAGGAGCTGCTGCGCCGTCGTTTCGGACCGCCGATCCGTTTGGAGATCTCCGACGAGACCAGCCCGTTCCTGTCCCAGCTGCTCGCCGACCAGCTGCGCGTGAGCGCCGACGAGGTCTACCGCCTGCCGGCGCCGCTTGACGCGACCGTGCTGTTCGAGCTCGGCGGCATCGACCGTCCGGATCTCAAGTACCGTCCGTTCATTCCGACCACCAATCGTCAGATCGCCGAAGTCGAATCGTCCCGTGCGCAGGACATTTTCGCCGCCATCCGCGAGCGCGACATCCTGCTGCACCACCCGTACGATTCCTTCTCGACGTCCGTGCAGGCGTTCCTGGCGCAGGCCGCGGCCGATCCGAAGGTGCTGGCCATCAAGCAGACGCTGTACCGTACATCCAGCAATTCGCCGATCATCGACGCGCTGATCGACGCCGCGCACGCGGGCAAGCAGGTGCTGGCGCTGGTCGAGATCAAGGCGCGTTTCGACGAGGACGCCAACATCGCGTGGGCACGCAAGCTGGAACGCGCGGGCGTGCACGTGGTGTACGGCATCGTCGGCCTGAAGACCCACTGCAAGCTGAGCCTTGTGGTGCGTCAGGAAGCCGACGGCCTGCGTCGTTACTGCCACGTGGCACCGGTAATTACAATCCGAAGACCGCACGTATCTACACCGACCTGGCTTGCTGACCTGCGATCCGGTGGTCGGTCAGGATATGACCCGCCTGTTCAACCAGCTGTCCGGCTACGCGCCGAAGTCGAGCTTCCACCGTCTGCTGGTGGCGCCGCGCACCGTGCGTTCCGGCTTGATTCAGCGCATCCGCCGCGAGGAGGACGCCGCACGCGCCGGCAAGGAAGCGTGGATCAAGATCAAGGTCAATTCCATCGTCGACGAGAAGACCATCGACGCGCTGTACCGTGCAAGCCAGGCCGGCGTGAAGATCGACATCGTCGAACGTGGCATCTGCGCGCTCAAGCCGGGCGTTCCGGGACTTTCCGAGAACATCCGCGTGCGTTCGATCCTGGGCCGTTTCCTTGAGCACAGCCGTATTTACGCGTTCGCCAACTCCGATGGTCCGCAGATCGGCGAAGGCCCTGCGGCCGGTCCGGAAGTGTGGATTGGTTCCGCCGATCTGATGCACCGCAACCTCGACCGTCGAGTCGAAGCGCTGGTCCGCATCGTGGCTCCGGAGCAGATCGACGAGCTCATCAAGTACGTCGATCTGCAGATGGCCGATTCCACCGCGTCTTGGCATATGCAGGCCGATGGCACCTATGTGCGCCATTGCAAGGATGAGGAAGGTCGACCGCTGGTCGACAGCCAGGAATACCTCATCAAGAAACACACGCGTCGACCGGTAAGGCACTGATCGATCGAGGCGAATGGCCGGTTCCGCACCTTGCGGGCCCGGCCATTTTCTGTATGTTCGGACGTCACGCGCCGCCGCCAGCCCGGCCCAGCTAGAATAGGACAATATGAGGGAAAAGATGAGACGCATCGTGGAAGCCGCCGGCGGCATCGTATGGCGATGGAAGGCGGGCAGCGATATCGCGAACGATCCTGCGATCGCCAGTAGCAAATCTGCGCAGGAACAGCTCGACAGCATTGAAGTATGTATCGTGCACCGTCCGAAGTATGACGATTGGAGCTGGCCGAAAGGCAAGCTCGAGCAGAACGAGACGCATCGGCATGCGGCGGTGCGTGAAATCGGCGAAGAGACGGGGTCGCCGGTCAAACTCGGACCGTATCTGTGCGAAGTCGAATACCCGTTGTCCGAAGAGGGCAAGAAGACCCGGCATTCGCACGATTGCACGGCCGACACCAAGCACACGTTGTATTGGATGGCGCAGCGATTTCCGCCGACGATGCCGAACATCTGCTGGACGCGTTCGGCCCGGTGCACCGCGCGGACGTGGGCGAGATCAACGATATCGTCTGGGTTTCCGTGCGTGAGGCGCGCAAAATACTGTCTCATTCGACCGATAAGGACACGTTGGCAGTGTTCGTGGACCGCGTGCAGGAGGGTGGCGCGACCGCGCAGAATCTGCTGATTGTACGCCATGCGAAGGCTGAATCGCGCAAGTCGTGGAAGGGCACCGACGCGAACCGTCCGATCACGCCGAAAGGCGCGGCGATGGCGTTTGCCCTCAACCGCGAGCTCGCCTGTTTCAACCCGACGCGACTGGCCACCTCGCCGTGGCTGCGCTGCCAGGAGACGTTGCAGGTGCTGAGCTGGCAGACCGAACGGCCGATGGAACACATCAACGCGTTGACGGAGGACGCGTTCGCCGAGCATCCGGCGGCCTCATGGCTGGCGTTCCGCGAGCAGATCACGCAGACGCTCAACAGCCGCGAAACCACGGCCATCTGCATGCACCGGCCGGTCATCGGCGCATGTACGACCATTTGCGCGGCCTGTGCGCGCGTAAGCAGCTTGCCAAGCAGCTCATCGCAAAATCGCCATACATGCCTACCGGCACCGCCATGTCGCTGTTCATCATCGACACACCGCAAGGCCCCAGCATCATCGACATTCAGAAGGTCTCCCCCATTGTCTACTAACATGCACTACGGTTCCGGTTCAGTCGTTCCCAGCCGTTCCGCCGGTTTCACGAACACCGGTTCGCCGCGTCCGGCACGCCCCGGCCAGCTCGACCAGATGATGGCCGACAATATCGCCGGCGGCGCCGATCCGGCGGAAATCAACGAAATGTGCCATGCGTCGGCCGCGGCGCTGCTTGACCGCGTGCACCACACGCAGGACGCCGAACTGGTGGAACGTGTGCTGACGCTGGTGGACCGCGAAGGCGTGGACGTGATCGCCGAATTGTGGAGCCATGCCGACCCCGACTCGCTGCCGGGCATTCTGTGGCGACTGTATCTGCTGCGTACGTGGATGCGGAAGAACCGCGAATCGATCGCGCGACTGTGGCGCGTCGGCGAGCCCGTCGCCACCACCGCTTCCGCGATTGCCGGCGTGGACCAGGCACCGACGGAAGACGACATCGCACGTACCGCCGATTCGATTTTGGCCGGCGCGTTTACAGGCGATTTCGCCGTGGCACTTGAGCGGGCCGCCGCCTTCACCGACGTGGTTGCGTTGGGATTGCGTATCGAAGCGCGCAAACTGGCTTCGCTGGGCGGTTCCAGCGAGGCCGGATCATCTGATGTTTCCGACGGTTCCGCTGCGTCTGCTGCGGCCGGCAGCCGCCCGTCGGCCGTTGAGAAGCGGGCGCGCGCGAAGGCTGCGAAACTGATGCACACAGCCGGCAACCTGTTCGCCACGGCCAAGGATTTCCGCCACGGGGCGAATCTGTGGCGGCGCGGACGATTGGAATAGGCCGTTCCACTGTCGTTTTCCACTACTGCTTTCCACCGCGCCGCTTTCCGTAATTTTCCCCCGTTTCATACCCCACGCGACACGGCGCTGCGAAGCGTCGAGCGCGACTGTACAATAGGAATTCGCGCCGGGCCATGCATAGCCCCGGGCTCCATTTTTTGCCGCTGCGAGCGGCCTTTGCGCCGACAGGCGCTTTCGTGGTTCGGCGCTTTTCTCCTCTTTTGATGTTTTCCTGATTTTTCTCTGGCTTTCTTGCGATTTTCGATTGCCATCCAATCGGCGCTCATCTGGGTTTCATTTGACCGACCTACCGGCACGTTGCCGAACAGCCGATACATGGACTACGCTTAGAAACCATGGATATTCATGTTTTGAACCACCCGCTGGTGGACCACAAGCTCACCGTTCTTCGCGACAAGAACACTCCGTCCTCCACGTTCCGCGAGCTCGTTTCCGAACTCGTGATGCTCGAGCCTACGAAGCCACCCGCGACATCGAAGTCGTGGACAAGCCCATCGAAACCCCGGTGGCTCCGATGATCGGCAAGCACATCGCCGCCCCGGCTCCGATTATCGTGCCGGTGCTGCGCGCAGGTCTGGGCATGCTCGACGGCATGACCAAGATGATTCCGTCCGCTGAAGTCGGTTTCCTCGGCATGAAGCGCGACGAGGAGAACCCGACCCAGCAGATCACGTACGCGAACCGTCTGCCGGAGGATCTCACCGGCCGTCAGTGCTTCCTGATCGACCCGATGCTCGCCACCGGCGGCACGCTCGTTGCGGCCACCCACTATCTGGCCGAGCGCGGTGCGAAGGACATCACCGCAGTGTGCATTCTGGGCGCTCCGGAAGGTCTGAAGTTCGTTGAGGAAAACCTCGACCCGTCCATCAAGTTCAAGCTGGTGCTGTGCGCCGTCGATGAGAAGCTCAACGACAAGTGCTACATCGTGCCGGGCTTGGGCGACGCCGGCGACCGTCTGTACGGCGTGATCGACTGAACTGCCAATCGGAATAAATCAATCGAATAAAAATTCGGCCTGCTACCGCACCAATCATGCGATGGCAGGCCGAAACCATATAAAACCGGCTGTCGCCTGTCGATCATAGTCCGTCGACTAGCGCCCGGCCGCTGTCGCTCGCCGGGCAACTATCAGTCGGCTACTGTTCGTCGGGCACGAACGCTTCGAAGATGTGGCGGTCGAACTGGTCGCAGCACTGCGCGTATTCGTCGCGGCTGCGCACGGTCCACGACACCGGCACCGCACCCATGAATCGGGCCAGCTTCACCTGCGGGCTGTTGCCGCCCTTCCAATCGTAGGCGACGAAATCAGGACGGGAAATCCAGTCGAACAACAGCGCGCCGGCCGCGTATTCCTTGCCGAGCGCCACCGGATCGGTGGGCTTGTCCTCGCCGTACGGCCACCAAGACAGCTGGCCGCGGCACACTTCCGGACGGTTTTCCTTGTACCAGTTCACGGCGGCCGGGTTGAACGATTCGATTACGTACTTGCCGGAGTATGCCTGCAGCAACGCGTCGCCCTTCTCCATAAGCTCCACGTCGCGCGGATCCCACTTGGAGTTGTCATCGAACTTATATTCCACAATCAGCGGCACACGACCAGCCACCACTTTGAGCACGTCGGCGAATAGCGGCACATGCTGATAGTAGCTTCCGGCGCGTTGTCCGGCGTGGTGACCAGCGGCGGTTCCTCCAATGCCAACGGCAGCGGCGCGGCCTTGCATGCGCCCGGAGCGTCGGTCGGGAACAGCGGAATACGAGTCAGCTCGTCATACGTGAAATCGGCGATACGGCGCGGATCTCCGGCGACGCGCATCAGATCGCCGTCATGCACCACCACGACCTCGCCATCGCGCGTCATCTGCAGGTCCAGTTCGATACCGTACCCGGCTTCACAGGCGGCTGCGAACGCGGCAAGCGAGTTTTCAGGGGCAATCACGCCGGGTGTATCAGGGCTGCCGTACCCGGCTTTCATGGCCATGCGGCGGGCGAGCGCCACGTATTCGCCGCTTTCGTTGGCGTATTGCGCGGTCAGGCCGGAACCAGCGTCATGCAGACCGCGGTGCGCGTACCACACGTCCGGAACGGCCGGCACATAATGACGGCGCTTGTCGGAGAAGGAACGCGGGGCGATCGCCCACACCGCGGCTCCCGCCGCCACCGCACCACCGAGCAGCGCTTTCTTGAGAAACGACTTTGACATGGGCATCCTCCCTTGCGATTGACCCTGCTCACCGCATTTGTGCGCGCAATGAGCCACTTGTTACGAGCGTAGCCCAGTTTGCCGGTTTTCGCTCACGATTTCACCGATTATTCAGTTTCGTCGTTGCATATGGCGATTCCCACGCTCTAACGGCACCCACGTCGGCCTCGAAAGGCTTTCGCGGGACAAAATACGGAAGGGCGATTACCGAGCCGGTGGTGGGGCCTGGCAGGTGCGCCCTGTTGCTCACGACTTGCGATTTAGGCCGGTTTGGCACAGTCGTGAGCGAAAGAGGGTGCCGCAAAGCATGGTAGGGGGTATAAATCGCCTGTTTTTCCGTCTTTTTTGACGCACATCCCGCCAAAGATACGCAAAATCGTAAGTCGTGAGCAAAAGGGGGTATCGCCGATCGTTTCCCTTTCGCATTTTGTTACCAGGAACGGACTTTCGCGGGACAAAATACGGGAAGGGCGATTACCGAGCCGGTAAGACTGGCTAATCGCCTTTTATTAGCGGACTGAGACGGTGAGGCTATGCGGCCAATCGGCGGCGTGATGCGGGGTGCGGGCCGCTGCGTTGCGGCGGAG
>ENA-OQHA01000985-OQHA01000985.1-human-gut-metagenome-genome-assembly--contig:-NODE-985-length-12152-cov-2.593347_pt1 | contig 12152 bp, 18 predicted proteins | sample MGYA00242558_ERZ504707 | MGnify/ENA primary metagenome ERZ504707 (study PRJEB26092, sample SAMD00036197) | human gut metagenome | host: Homo sapiens | study: EMG produced TPA metagenomics assembly of... | reverse complement strand
AATAAACTCATTAGAGTCTCTACCAGAAAACATAGATATATTGACGGGTATTGACTTATAGGAACATAAAAAGGCTTTTTAAGACTCCTGCCAGATGCCTGGATGCCTGTTCTTGTTGTGTATCCGAGGAAACTGTTCTATTACTATACATTTAAGCAAATATGAACTGAAGAAAAATTCCATAGCTATAATTTTCCCGCATCAGTTTGTACAAGTCATGGAAGAAAGCAATGACTGTCGCTTTATATTTGTCGGATTTTCAAAAAAGTTAATCCAAAGTCCTCCTTTATTCTCTCGAATGATAGAATACACCCCCTCCATTTTTGAGAAACCGGTAATAGAGCTAAGACCTGAAGTAGCAGAAATATTTTATGAATACTTCAAAGTCTTGACAAAGGCGATGAGACTGCCCAACAGTTTATCAAGGACGAACAGGCAGATCTTATTTGCAGCCAGCTGATTATGGGATTAGGAAATATTTATAAGCAAGGAGAAAGCAACGAACGTCCGCATTATAACCGAAATCAGGAGATTGTAAAAGAGTTGGTACGCGTTGTGATAGAAAATTACAGATCGGAACGTAATATATCTTTCTATGCCGAGAAAATGCATCTTTCACCTCAGCATCTCAGCACTACCATAAAGAAAACTACGGGAAAAACGTTGACTGACATTATTTCGACTTTCGTCATACGGGATGCTCAGGCAAAACTCCGTTCTACCGAACTCACTATCCAAGAGATAGCCTATTCACTCAATTTCCCCGATATCTCATTTTCGGGAAATATTTTAAGCGATATACAGGCATGTCGCCCAAACAATATCGGAATATGGAATAGTTGGAAAAATCCAACTATTCCTCTATAATTGTTACATCTGTGATATTCTTATTCCGTTTGCGGTGATAAAACAACAAGCGAATCAGATCGTTTACCGCATATACAATGGCTGTTACTCCCAAAACAATAAACGGAACGGTAGCTGCCTGGAACGGATTGAACAAAATAACAACACCAGATGCCAGAATCAACACAGAAACCAGATAGAAAAGAAGAGGTACCTTTACCGCTTGACGCACAGATATAAAGTTTATCAGCTGTGACAATCCTCCTAACACAAGCAGCGCTCCAAGCAAGTACATTAAGATATTTACAAAAAATTCCGGCATTATCATCAGCCAAAATCCCAATAAAGTACTTCCCAATGCAACAATAGGAAATGACCTGCGCATTTCTACATCCTTATGTCGGGAAGCAGCATAGTAAGAGAATAATCCAAACAAACCTGGTAACAAGAAAAGTACTCCTACCGTTATTACTAAATAAATAATAGCGGCTTCAGGCCATACAACTAGCAAAAGTCCGATTGCCAATGCACATAAGCTACTTATCGCAGCATAATTCAATGATTTCATACACTTTTAATTTATTATCTATTACGAATATATCTTATTCTATCTATATAAACAAATAAAAACACCAATTTACCTAAAAGACTGTCACTTTTTTAAAGCAAGTCTATTTTCGTCCTTCTGATACCCCATTAACAGAACTCTTTACACTCATCAGCCAGTAAGGTAACCAGGAAATTTTATAGTTTTCTTCTGTTAAATTCATAAAAAAGTAGTTTTTTACTTGCAAATCCGCAAATTATCTCTACTTTTGCAACATACAATCAAGTTATAGTTCACGTGTTATGAAACAAACAATGGTAAATACATTTTTCTGGTGGCACCTCTTGCAGCTTCAAAAAGTCGTAAGGGAACATCAGTCATGTGTATATATACCATAATAAATATATAGTAAAAATATAGCAAAGGGCTGTCGTACTTACGACAGCCCTTTTTGTTTTTTATCACTTTCCAACAGAATAATTTTATGAAAACTTATCAAGTAGACAAAAACGGTTTTTACGGAAACTTCGGCGGAGCATATATTCCCGAAATCCTCCATCAGTGTGTACAGAATCTGAAAAACGCATACCTGAAAGTCATGGAAACAGAAGAGTTCAAACAGGAATTCGCTCAACTTCTCCGCGACTATGTAGACGTCCATCACCCCTGTATCTGGCAAAACGGCTTTCCGATAAATACGGATGTAAAATCTATCTGAAACGGGAGGACCTGAATCACACAGGAGCACATAAAATCAACAATGCCATCGGACAGGTACTTCTAGCACGCCGCATGGGCAAAAAACGTATCATTGCCGAAACCGGAGCCGGCCAACACGGTGTAGCCACTGCTACTGTCTGTGCGCTAATGGATATGGAGTGTATCGTATACATGGGAAAAACCGATGTAGAGCGCCAGCACATTAACGTAGAAAAAATGAAAATGCTGGGAGCAACAGTACGCCCTGTCACTTCTGGCAACATGACATTGAAAGATGCTACAAACGAAGCAATCCGCGACTGGTGCTGCCATCCGGATGATACGTACTATCTCATTGGCTCAACCGTAGGTCCTCATCCTTATCCCGATATGGTAGCCCGCTTGCAATCTGTCATCAGCGAAGAAATAAGAAAACAACTTTTGGAGCATGAAATGCGAGATTATCCGGATTACCTGATAGCATGCGTCGGAGGAGGCAGCAACGCTGCCGGTACAATTTATCACTACATCGATGATGAACGTGTAAAAATCGTTCTGGCAGAAGCTGGTGGAAAGGGTATACACAGTGGTATGTCAGCGGCAACTATTCAGCTGGGGCGCTAGGCATCATCCATGGTTCAAAAACATTGCTTATACAGGACGAAGACGGACAGATTATCGAACCTTATTCCATATCTGCCGGACTAGACTATCCGGGCATCGGTCCCATGCATGCCAATCTTGCCGCACAACATCGCGCCACCGTATTGGCCATCAACGACGATGAAGCAATCAGTGCAGCCTACGAACTGACCAGACTCGAAGGAATCATCCCCGCACTAGAATCGGCACATGCACTGGGAGCTCTCAGCAAAATCAAATTCAAGCCCAGCGATATTGTTGTCCTGACTGTTTCAGGAAGAGGTGACAAGGATATCGAAACCTATTAGATAATCAACCCTATAATGACTAAGTCACAATTTAATAAGTTACAATACAATGAAAACATATACATATCATACAGCACATAAAGTATTGTTAGGCGATTTACATACTCCGGCAAGCACCTATCTCAAGGTACGCGATCTCTTCCCTCAAAGCGCACTCATGGAGAGTTCCGACTATCACGGAAGCGAAAACAACCGTTCGTTATTGCCTTCAATCCGATAGCAAGCATCAGTATCAATCATGGAACAGCAACTATGAATTTTCCCGATGATACCTGCATGGAAAAAGAACTTGGTACAAACTTTACGGCAGAAGATGCCATCAACGGTTTTCTGTCGTGCTTCAGTATAGAAGGAGAATACTCTCATTATTGCGGATTATATGGATATACCACATTCAATGCCGTACGTTACTTCGAAGACATACCGGTAAAAGACAGCCACGAACCGAAAAATGATGCTCCGGAAATACTTTACATTTTATACAAATACCTGATTGTCTTCAATGATTTCAAAAGCGAAATGGTATTGATCGAGATGCAGGACAGTCAGGAAAAAAGTCACATAGGTGAAATAGAGAAAGCTATAAACAACCGAAACTATACGACTTATGATTTTCATCCTACAGGTGAAACTACCAGTACACTGACCGATGAAGAACATAAAGCCAATATCCGCAAAGGCATAGCACACTGTATGCGGGGAGATGTCTTTCAGGTAGTTCTCTCACGGCGATTCATTCAAAAGTTTCAGGGAGACGATTTCAAGCTGTACCGTGCACTGAGAAGCATCAATCCGTCACCATATCTGTTTTATTTTGACTTCGGAGGCTTCCGCATCTTCGGTTCATCTCCAGAAACACACTGTAAAATAGAAAACGGACAGGCTACTATCGATCCGATAGCCGGAACTACCCGACGCAGTGGAGATAAAGAAACAGACAGCCAACTGACAGCTTCACTGCTTGCCGACCCGAAAGAGAATGCAGAACACGTCATGCTGGTCGATCTGGCACGAAATGACCTGAGCCGCAACTGCCACAACACACATATTGAGTTTTTCAAAGAGCCTCAATATTACAGTCATGTTATTCACCTGGTAAGTCGTGTAAGCGGAACACTCAGTGAAACAACCAATTCGGTACGTACATTCATCGATACCTTTCCAGCCGGAACATTGAGTGGTGCTCCCAAGGTACGTGCCATGCAGCTCATCAGTGAAATAGAACCACATAATCGTGGCGTATACGGAGGATGTATCGGATTTATCGGACTAAACGGCGCGCTAAATCAGGCCATTACCATACGTACTTTTGTAAGCCGCAATAATGAGCTTTGGTTTCAGGCGGGAGGCGGCATTACAGCATTAAGCAATGAAGAGAATGAATTACAAGAAGTAAACAACAAGCTGGGAGCTTTGAAAAAAGCGATCCTTCTGGCAGAACAATTATAATCATCCGACAATGAAAATAGTTATCATAGACAATTATGACTCGTTTACCTATAATCTGAGTCACCTGATAAAAGAGCTTGGAGCAGAAGTAACAGTACTACGAAACGACTGTTTCCATATAGAAGATTTAGAGAAATTCGACAAGATAGCGCTTTCCCCAGGTCCGGGAATCCCCAGTGAAGCAGGTCTGCTGCTGGATGTCATTAAAAATTATGCCGGTCGAAAGCCTATTCTAGGAGTCTGTCTTGGTGAACAAGCCATCGGAGAAGTCTTCGGAGGCAGCCTGATAAACCTCGACACAGTATTCCACGGCATACAAAGTCCGGTAGAAATCGTTGCAGACGACTATATCTTCTGCGGATTACCCCATGAAATACCCGTCGGACGTTATCACTCGTGGGTAGTAGACACAAAAGATTTTCCCACTTGTCTGGAAATTACAGCCAGAAGTCGCGAAGGATATATCATGGCATTGCGCCACCGTCAGTATGACATCTGCGGAATACAGTTTCATCCGGAATCTATACTTACTCCCGATGGCAAACAAATGATACAAAACTGGTTAAACCACTAAAAAACAGCTACTACAATGAAAGAAATACTCATACGACTTTTTGCTCACGAAGAGCTCTCGCACGAAGAGGCATGCAATCTGATGAAAGGCATCACACGTGGCGACTACAATGAAGCGCAGATTGCTTCGCTGCTCACCGTATTCCAGATGCGTGGAATAAAAGTAAACGAACTCACCGGATTTCGTGAGGCATTGCTGACAACACGTGTTCCGGTAGATTTCTCCGATTTCCAGCCAATAGACATTGTCGGTACAGGAGGTGACGGAAAAAATACGTTTAATATCTCTACTTGTGCCTGTTTCATCGTTGCCGGAGCCGGATATGCCGTAGCCAAACACGGAAATTACGGCGCAACCTCAGTAAGTGGAGCGAGCAACGTAATGGAACAGCACGGGGTGAAATTTACCAACGATGAAAGTAAACTTCGCCGTTCCATCGAAACATGCGGCATGGCATACCTGCATGCCCCTCTCTTCAATCCGGCCATGAAAACGGTTGCTCCGGTACGGAAAGCTCTGCAAGTACGAACATTGTTCAATCTGCTAGGTCCGCTTGTAAACCCATGTCTGCCGGCCTTTCAGCTGCTAGGTGTGGCCGATCTTCCCCAATGCGGTTATACACCAATACCTTGCAGCGTCTGAATATCGGTTTTGCCGTAGTCAACAATCTCGACGGATATGATGAAATTTCCCTAACCGACGAATTTAAAGTCATGACCAATCGTTATGAAACAATTTACCGTCCCTCAGACCTAGGATTTACTATCTCACGAAAGGAAGAATTATACGGCGGAAGAACTCCAGAAGAAGCTGCCAGCATATTCGACAATGTCCTGCAAAACCGTGCTACAAAAGCCCAGACAGACTGTGTTCTGATAAATGCTTCGTTCGCCATACAAGCCCGCGAGCCACAAAAGCAAATAGAAGAATGCGTATCAATGGCCAAAGAATCACTGGAAAGCGGACGGGCTTGGAACACATTCTGTAAATTCGTCAGCATGAACAGCTGAAAACATCCGCACATTTTTATAAAAACATCACCATATTTTATAATAAACATCACCATGAATCAAGATATACTGACCGACATCATCGCCCATAAAAGAAAAGAAATCGCCATACAGGAAGCTGCTGTTTCGGCTTCGTTCCTCGAGAATCATATTGGAGGAACTACCGTTACACGCAGCATGAAACAAAGTCTGACAGCCTCATCCACAGGCATCATTGCCGAGTTCAAACGCAGGTCGCCATCGAAAGGATGGATAAACCGTGAAGCCGACGCATCGATCGTGCCTCACAGCTACGAACTGGCAGGAGCTGCTGCATTGTCTATTCTGACAGACGAACTGTTTTTCGGTGGGTCATTGAAAGACATTCGTAATGCCCGTCCTACGGTAAATATCCCTGTGTTGCGCAAGGACTTTATCATCAGCCGATACCAGTTACTGCAAGCCAAAGTGGCACAAGCTGACGCCGTGCTGCTAATAGCCGCAGCACTTAGCAAAGACGAATGTATGAGCTTGGCAAAAGAAGCACATGCATTACAACTGGAAGTATTACTCGAAATCCATACCGAACAAGAAACAGACTATATAAACGAATATGTCGACATGATAGGAGTAAACAACCGCAACCTGGGAACGTTTCATACCGATACGGAGAACTCCTTTCGCCTTGCAGAGAAATTTCCCAAAGATAAAGTTCTGGTTTCGGAGAGTGGCATTTCCAACCCTGAAACAGTCATCAAGCTACGTGAAGCCGGTTTCCGAGGTTTCCTTATCGGAGAGAATTTTATGAAAACCGAAAATCCCGGAAAAGCTTTAAATGAGTTTATAAACCAACTTCAATCTGCCTTATGATAGTAAAAGTATGCGGCATGCGGCAGCCTGAAAACATCAGAGCAGTGGAACAGGCAGGAGCCAACTGGATAGGATTGATCTGTTACGACCGTTCGCCCCGTTTTGTTTCATCGGTTCCTTCATATCTTCCGCAACACTCAAAACGTATAGGAGTTTTTGTCAATGAAGATTATGCAGGCATTACACATCGTGCACACGAGCTGAGCCTTGACTATCTGCAACTGCATGGCAAAGAAACACCTGAGCTATGTAAAAAGCTGCATGAAGAAGGTTTCAGACTTATCAAGGCTTTCGCCCTTCGAAAAGCATCCGATTTGGAGTGTACCTATGCATATGCTCCTTACTGTGATTATTTCCTTTTCGACACTCCCTGTCATGGATATGGAGGTTCAGGACAATCTTTCGACTGGAGTATATTGGGAAATTACAAAGGTGACACTCCTTTCCTCTTAAGCGGAGGCATACGTCCGGAAAGCTTGCCTGCCCTATCCGGTTTCCATCATCACGCTGGGCCGGCATTGACCTGAACAGTGGATTTGAAACTGCTCCGGCACAAAAAGACGCAAAGCAACTAGCTTCTTTTATCGAACAATTCAGACTATTAACCAACAAATAAAAACATATCACTATGAACCGTATTAATGAATTATTCAGTAGAAAACGCCACGATATCCTTTCTTTATATTTCTGTGCCGGAAGTCCTACACTGGAAGGAACAGCAACAGTAATCAAAACTCTGGAACAAAAGGGAATTGACATGATAGAAATAGGTATTCCGTTCAGTGATCCCATGGCAGACGGAGTCGTCATTCAGAATGCAGCTACCCAGGCTTTACGAAATGGAATGACTTTAAGAAAACTCTTCGACCAACTGAAAGAAATTCGTCAGGAAGTAAGTATTCCACTTATTCTTATGGGCTACCTGAACCCCATCATGCAATATGGTTTCGATAACTTCTGTAGAAGTTGTCAAAATTGTGGCATAGACGGCGTAATCATTCCCGACCTGCCATTTAAAGATTATGTAGAAGAATTCCGCCCTATAGCAGAACGGTATGATTTGCGCATCATCATGCTCATTACTCCCGAAACCAGTGAAGCACGGGTACGAGAAATAGACCAGCACACTGATGGTTCATCTACATGGTTTCTTCCGCTGCTACAACCGGAGTTCAAACCAATTTCGATGAAGAAAGGCAAGCATATTTCTGCCGTATCGAGAATATGCAGCTACGTAATCCACGCATGGTAGGTTTCGGCATATCGAACAAACAAACCTACAAAACAGCTGCTTCACACGCCTCCGGATGTATTATAGGAAGTAAATTTATTACTCTTCTCGACGAAGAACATGGTAATGCAGACCGAGCAACCGAACGTTTGATGCACTTATTAGGACGACAAAATTATAAGACATCAAACCCCTAAAATGATAAAAGTGAAACCATGAAAAGGGATAATTAATTGATTTATCACATAAAAACAATCATTTTGTTGTTTTCTTTCCCCAATTGTTGCATGGTTAGAACTCTTTTTACTATCTTTGTGACAAATTAAGCAATATACACTAACATGATAAAGCCAGATTATCCTTCCGTTTTGCTAATCTATACCGGAGGTACGATTGGAATGATTGAAAATCCGGAAACAGGAGCACTGGAAGCCTTCAATTTTGACCAACTTCAAGAAAACGTTCCGGAACTAAAACGTTTTAATTATCGTATATCCTCTTATCAGTTCAACCCTCCTATTGACTCTTCCGATATGGAACCGGCTTTGTGGAGCAAATTAGTAAAAATCATTCATTACAATTACGATAATTTCGACGGCTTTGTCATTCTGCACGGAACGGATACCATGGCTTACACGGCATCGGCACTGAGCTTCATGCTGGAAAACTTGAGCAAACCTGTTATTCTGACCGGAAGTCAGTTGCCTATCGGAGTGTTACGTACTGACGGTAAGGAAAACCTGATCACTTCCATTGAAATAGCAGCTGCCAAGTATCCGGACGGACGGGCAATAGTTCCTGAAGTGTGTATTTTCTTCGAAAATCTTCTGCTGCGAGGAAATCGTACAACCAAAATCAATGCAGAAAACTTCAATGCATTCCGTTCGTACAACTATCCCCCACTGGCTACAGCAGGTATACATATCAAGTATGAATACGACCGTATCCGGAAAGCAGACTTGAATCTTCCGATGCATCCTCATTATGTATTCGATACAAATGTGCTTATTCTCACCATATTCCCCGGCATCCAAGAAAATGTAGTAAGTAATGTTTTCCGTATACCGGGATTAAAAGCAGTGGTACTGAAAACATATGGTTCGGGAAATGCTCCGCAAAAACCTTGGTTTATCCGCTTGTTGAAAGAAGCTACCCAACGAGGCATTGTCATCGTAAACATTTCACAGTGTCCTGCAGGTATGGTAGAAATGGCACGTTATGAAACCGGCCTTCATCTTTTAGATGCAGGTGTCATCAGTGGATTTGATGCTACTGTAGAAAGTGTCCTAACCAAGCTAATGTTCCTGTTCGGACATAACCTGACCCCAAAAGAAGTACGGAACGAAATGAATCGTTCCATTGCCGGAGAATTTACGCGTCCTGAATTGTAATATTTTTGTAATACCTATTTCATCGTGGCGAAACAAAAAAGCATCACTTTTGCAGCAACTAATTATAACAAAAGCACTATGAACGATTATCGTATTCTTGTTGTAGACGATGAAGAAGACCTTTGCGAGATTCTGAAGTTCAATCTTGAGATGGAAGGGTATACGGTAGATACAGCTTATTCTGCCGAAGAAGCATTGAAACTAGACATCACACAATACAATTTGTTGCTGCTAGATGTATGATGGGAGAAATATCTGGTTTCAAAATGGCGCGCATGTTGAAAGCTAATAAGGATACAGCCGAAATTCCTATTATTTTCATTACCGCAAAAGATACTGAAAACGATACAATCACAGGATTTAACCTGGGAGCAGATGACTATATCTCGAAACCATTCTCATTGCGTGAGGTAATCATGCGTGTGAAAGCGGTATTGCGCCGCACGGCAGGTGTACAGATAAAAGAAGAAGAACAGCTTCAATACAAGGGGCTCGTTATAAATATACCTCAGAAGAAGTCACGATAGACGGAGAGGAAACTTCGTTGACTAAAAAAGAATTTGAAATATTATTGCTGCTGCTACAAAATCAGGGACGAGTATTTTCACGCGAAGATATTCTGGCAAAAGTATGGAATGACGAAGTGTATGTACTCGATCGTACCATAGACGTAAATATCACCCGTTTACGCAAAAAGATAGGCAGCTACGGCAAATACATAGTAACCCGTTTAGGATATGGTTACTGTTTCGAATGTGAATAATTCTATAAAACTATCATGACTAAACTTCATATCGTTTATTACCATTCAACAAACGGCTTTTTCTTTCAGTCATCACTTTGTTTCTCGCTTTTGCTGTCTGCTTTATGCTGTTTCAGTATCAGCGCGAAAAGTCATACAAAAGTGAACTGCTGAATACACAGTTGCAGAACTATAATGCGCAATTATATGATTTTATCAGCGAAAACGATAATTTCAGCGTAGATACTTTGCAACACTATGTTACTACGCATATGATTCCTAACCTGCGGGTAACACTTATCACCTCCGAAGGTGAAGTGCTTTACGACAATACCCAAAAAGATATCAGACAGTTTAAGAATCATAGCTCGCGCAAAGAAGTACAAGATGCCCTGATGTACGGCAGTGGATATTCTATCAGCGTTACTCAGAAAGTCTGAACGGAGAAGAATTTTTTATTCGGCACGTTATTATCCGGCCAAACAAATAATAATACGCTCAGCCCTTCCTTACAATGTAAGTCTGAGCGAACATCTGCGTGCTGATTCCGGATTCATCTGGTTTACTATTATCATCAGTTTGATACTGATGTCTATCTTCTATCGTTTTACTCATAAACTGGGAACTTCTATCACCCAGTTGCAGCAATTTGCATTAAAGGCTGACCGAAACGAACCGATAGATCTTGATATTCTGGAATCATTCCCAAAGAATGAACTTGGAGAAATATCACAACATATCATCAAGATATACAAACGACTGCATCGGGCTAAGGAAGCACTGTATATCGAACGTGAAAAACTGATATCGCATTTACAGACATCACACGAGGGATTGGGAGTATTTACCCGCGAACGAAACGAAATTCTGGTAAATAACCTGCTTACTCAATATGCAAATACGATATCCGACCATAACCTGACTTCTACCGAAGAAGTTTTCTCCATTCCGGAACTGGCTCCTATCACGGATTTCCTGAACCGAAACGAAGGAAATTTTCATAAGGAAGAAAAAAGATTTTCACTGCATATCGACAAAAACGCACGTTCGTTCTCAGTAGAATGTATTATTTTTCAGGATCACGCCTTCGAAATTTCCATCATAGACGTGACGCAGGAAGAAGAACAGGCTCGACTGAAACGCCAGCTTACACAAAACATCGCTCATGAGCTGAAAACTCCAGTGAGCAGTATACAGGGATATCTGGAAACAATTTTGAATAACCCTAACATTACACCGGCTACCATGCATACGTTCTTGGAACGAAGTTACGCACAGAGTAACCGCTTGACTATACTTTTACGGGATATTTCTGTACTAACACGTATGGATGAAGCTCCACATCTGGTAGAAATAGAAACAGTCAACCTGAGCAAGTTGATAGAAAACATGTTGAATGAAGTAGCATTGGGATTGGAAGAAAAACAAATAAAAGTTGTAAACAAACTTCCTTTCAACCTGATACTGACCGGAAACAACTCGCTGATTTATTCTATTTTCCGTAACCTGATGGATAATGCTATTGCTTATGCCGGTACGAACATAACAGTTACAATCAACTGCTTCCGTGAAGATGAAAAATTTTATTATTTCAGCTTTTCCGATACGGGAGTTGGAGTTCCGGAAGAACATCTGAACCGTTTGTTCGAACGCTTCTACCGAATAGACAAGGGACGTTCAAGAAAACTGGGAGGAACCGGACTGGGACTTGCCATCGTTAAAAATGCCGTCTTGTTCCACGGAGGAACTATCTTCGCCAAGAACAATCCTCATGGTGGACTTGAGTTCGTCTTTACTCTACAAAAAACAAAGAGGCGTAAAAACAAAGAAAACATATCAATCTAATATTAAAAAAAGCTAAGGC
>ENA-OQHA01000984-OQHA01000984.1-human-gut-metagenome-genome-assembly--contig:-NODE-984-length-12154-cov-5.710817_pt1 | contig 12154 bp, 9 predicted proteins | sample MGYA00242558_ERZ504707 | MGnify/ENA primary metagenome ERZ504707 (study PRJEB26092, sample SAMD00036197) | human gut metagenome | host: Homo sapiens | study: EMG produced TPA metagenomics assembly of... | reverse complement strand
AAATTCACTGTGATTCTGAGAAGAACACATGTATTCTTCCAGATAAGACAGACATTCTGCTTTTGAATACTTTCGATTTTTACGCATGTTACTAAATAAATTGTGTCAACTTATTTAGTACACTACAGTGGTTGGAAGCCTTGTGTAAAATTAAAAAGTGTTGTTTTTTGCGTTTGGGAAGAATATATTGTGAACCTTCTAATTTTTATAAAAAAAGCAGTTGAAGTGCCTGTTATCCCGAAAAAAGTTTGTAGACTTGTGCCCGTTATTGTAAAAAACAACCTGATTTAAGAATTATGATTATAGGAATTGATGTAGGAGGAAGCACTACCAAGATTGTCGGGGTGAAAGACGGTGAAATCAGAAATCCGATGTTTGTCACTGCCAAGGACCCTGTCACTTCGCTGTTTGGTGCATTCGGGAAATATATATACGACCATTCTATCCAGCTTTCGGAGGTGGAGCAGGTAATGCTGACCGGAGTGGGAAGTTCATACATTCAGCAGCCCTTGTATGGTTTGCCTACGGCCCGTACGGATGAGTTTATCGCCAACGGTCTGAGTGCCCAGTATGCCACGGGGCTGGACCGGCTCATGGTGGTGAGTATGGGGACGGGCACTTCCTTTGTGAAGGTGGAACATGAAAAGATTCGCCATGTGGGCGGAATCGGTATCGGGGGAGGCACACTGATGGGATTGTCGCGTTTGTTATTGCATACGCAGGACATTCTGTGGGTGTCAGAACTGGCTGGAAAGGGTAATTTGCAGAATGTGGACTTGCAGATTCAAGATATTTGCCAGACTTCCTTGCCCGGATTGCCACTTGATGCCACGGCTTCCTTATTGGGTAAGTTGGATAACAATGTATCTCCCGAAGATTTGGCGTTGGGCTTGATGCACATGGTGTTGCAGTCCATCGGACAGGCAGCCGTACTTTCAGCGTTGGAAATGGGAATCCGTGATTTTGTGTTGATTGGAAATCTGACCCAGTTGCCCCAGTGCCGTCCGGTTTTCGATACTATTGCGCAGATGTACGATGTGCGTTTTATCATTCCAGCAAATGCGGAATATCAGACGGCCATAGGAGCCGCATTGGCTTATATCAAAAAAATAGAAACAACTCCGGTAAGGTGATGGGCCTTATCGGAGTTGTTTCTATTGGTGAATCTTGTGTTTCCGTTATTTCTGCCTCAGGATGTCAGCCATCAGGTAAACCTGGCTTTCCGACAATCCTTGTGCCGTCAGTGCATCCTTGTCAGCCAAGAACTGTGAGATGAACTCCTCATCCGATTTGCAGGCCGTTTCTGCTTTCCGGTAGTGAGTTAACGCCTGAGGTATGTTCCCCATAGCCAGATACACGTGACCTGAGTTCAGCCAGTCGTTGGCTTGTGGATTTTCCAAAGCAAGTAACTTATCATACATCCGGACAGCTTCTTCGTATTTACCGGACATGAAATAGCACCAGCCGATGGCGCGTCGTGCCTTTTCCGGATGTGTTTCCAGGAATTCTACCTTATAGAATACCTTAATGGCCTCCGGATAATTTTTCAGTGCCGCAAGGCATTGACCGGTTTGCATCAGGATGTGCAGGTTGTCAGGGTCAAATTCAAGCACTTTCTGGAAGCAGAAGGCTGCCTGAGAATAATCACCCGACAGCTTGTGGCATTGAGCCAGATGTTTGAGCGTCCATAAATGGTTGGGTTTTATCGTATCTGCCTGCAGGTAAGCTTTAACCGCCTTGTCATAAAGTTTGCTTTTTTGGTAGGCAAATCCTAATTTCTGCCAGGTTTCTGCGTTGGCCGGATTCTGTTGGGCCAGACTTTCATAAAGTTCGGCGGCTTCTTGCATATATCCCTTTGAGAAGAGGTAGTCTGTAATCTGACCGTGATACGTTCCTTTCAGTATCAAAGGACGGAGCAGAGGATTGTTCCAGAAATCCAGTCTCTCACGGAAAATGTCTTGCATTTCCTGTTTGAATTTCCACAGTTTATAGAAGCGGTATAAATTGTGGATGTATTGCCGTTGTATGTAGTTGATTTTCTGTTCTGTCGGATTTTCGCTGATCTTAAGATCATTGAATATCGAGTCTTCTCCATTTAATTTGGAGCGCATGAAGGTCTGCTGGTCGGCAGGAAGTGACTGCATGGCCAGGCAGAAAGAGTATTTGTCCGAGTCGCAGAACATTTGGGAGTTGACAACCATACCTAACAACGATTTCTCATCGAATGCTTTGTCTTTATAAATCTGGTACAAGTCGGGCACTTTCATGCTGAACAGATAGAACCAGTGGGCTGCTTCCTGAAAGAACGGGAAGGTCTTGAGTTGTGAAAAGGCAGTCATGTAGGTGTCGGCCCCTTCCAGTTGCAACTCTCCCAGTTCACGGATGTGGCTGTTTATCTGTTCCAGGTCTTTCTGCCATTCCGGGTTGAGGTCTTCTATATCTTCTATTTCGATGACTTTTGATTCCGGATTTCTGAGATTGGGATTGCGCATCATTTGAGGAATAATTTCTTCCTTCATTTTCTTGTCTATCTTCTCTGTCTCGCGTGAAAGGAGGAAGATGATTTGTATGTCGTGCAACTGTTTCAAGGCAGCAGGGTCATCTTCCATCAGTTTCAATGCAGAGACCAATTCCGGATACAGGTTTATCCGGTCAGCCTGAAAGTAAGCTGCAAGGGCAATCCCCGTCAATGCCCGTTGGGTCACGGTCGGTTCCTTGGTTTGCTGATAAGCTATGAGTAACAGCAGGAATTTCCGGCTGTCAAAAAGCTGGAGCAGGTTGAGGGTGACGGCACTTATCATTACAGCTTTGTCGTTGGCAGCCATGGATGGTGAGAATAGAAGTTCACGTGCTTCTTGGTAGTCTTCTTCACTCCATTGTGTAGAGACCCATATCTTGTTGAACAGCTCATCGATGGTGTGCTCATGCAACGTATAACTGTGTATTCTCTGCGCTTCTTCTTTGTTGACTTGCGACATGTCGAATGTGCGTTTAGCTGCTTCCAGCATGAAATCGAGTTCCTTGAATGAGTGTGGAGGGGTTTGGGCGAACTTGCGGAATGTGTCGGCAAAATAGCCATACGCCTTATCCCATTCTTTCAGGAAATACGTCTTGTCTGCCAGTTCATATCCCTTGCAAAGCAACTGATTGTAAATCGCTTCGCGCTGCGGGTCTTGTGTGCCCATTGCCATATATTGAAGCATGTACTCATAAGTCGTTTGTTGGGTTTCAATCTGCGACTTTAATTCCCAGTTGTTAAGTGTGGCTGCAGCTTCCTTAATTTGGGTGAATGCTTCTTTCAATCTTTTCTCGTTTAACAGTTGAATGATTTCCTTATGCATGATGTCGTTTCAGAAGTCTTAAAAATACAATCAGAAAAATACCTTATTAAAAAACTTTTTCTTGTAGGCAAAAGTAATAATTATTTCTTACTTTTTATCCGTCGTATGTCTGCAAATGAAAAAAATATAGCCAAAAATGTTTCTGTTTCTTTCTCATTTTTAGAGTCTTAATGTTGGTTGGAGATTTTTTTCAAAAAAAATGGTTTTTCGAATAGGGGTTTTACCAAAGATGTGCGTTATGAAGACAAAAACACCCGGCCGGGTGAAACAACAGAGAAATTAAACGTAAGACTTTTTTAAAACTAAAAAACTAGACTTTATGAAAATTCAATTGATTGCTTTATCTTTGTGTGTGTTAGCAAGTACAAATCTGGTAAAAGGACAGGGTTTTACTCCTTCTGAAAATAAACACGAAATACGTTTGTCTGTCAGTGACGGACTGACACAAGGATCGGTAGATATATTGGGAATGGGATTGGCAGATGCCGTGACAGGGAGCAAGCGTACGGATGAAACTACAGTTTGGTGTATGGATTTGGTTACCGCTATTCGTTAGGCCGTTTCAAGGTAGGAACAGATTTGGGTTTTTCTTCTTCCAACAGTAAACTGGCATTAGCTGGTGAACAGGCTCCTTCATTGAAAGAGAGTAATGTGAATTTCATGATTCTTCCGGCCGCAGAATTTGTATATTATAAAAGAGGCTTGTTTGAATTGTATGGAACGGCTGCTGCCGGTGTTAACCTGAGTCGTCACAAAGAAACTGCTTTGACGGATGCCGGAAAGAAGGCTGCAAAGAAAGCAGATTTGAGCACTTCGTTCGCTTATCAGGTAAATCCGATTGCCTTGAGGGTAGGAAATGACCGGATTGGCGGTTTTGTAGAAGCCGGATTAGGAAATAAAGGCTTCTTGACAGCTGGTGTAAGTTTGAAATTCTGATTATTCGTATTGACGGAATCATGATAATGAGAGCCGATAGAAAGGACATATTCAAATCCCGGTTTCAGGAACATTATTCAAGGCTGTGCCGTATAGCCTATGGATATGTTTCTGACCAGGACGACGCGGAAGATATTGTGCAGGAACTGTTTATCAGCGTATGGAACAAACGACTGGATGACATGCCTGAGAAGGAGTTTGCTGCCTATATGACTACCTCCGTGAGAAACAGTTGCGTATCCTTTCTGCGGAAGCGTAAGGAAGATACGGTGTCGATAGATGATCATCCGGCTTCTGCAAGTTGTATGCCGGATGAAACTCCTGAAGAAGGTAAGACGCTTCAGGATATATTGGACTCGGCATTGGAGACTCTTCCTCCAGATGCAAGGACGTTTTTTTACTGGCCAAGCTTCAGGGGTTGAAATATCGTGAAATAGCTGAGAAGTTGGAGGTGTCAGAGAAAACAGTGGAAAACCAGATGACAAAGGCTATCAAGCTGCTTCGTGCGTATGTGGCAGCGCATGGTGCGCTGTTGGTAACGGTGGCTGCCATTATTTTGTCCATTATTATAAATTGTGAATAAGACCATGAATAACAAGGAAGATATAGACCAACTGCTGGCCCGTTATTTTGCGGGTGAACCGCTAAGTCTTGTTCAGCAAAAGGAACTGGACACATGGATTGCGGCTCATCGACAGGAGTTTGAACAGATTCACAAGCTGATGCAGGCTCCGGTAAGGACTGCGGAAGAAATTCATTTTGATGCGGATAAAGCCTGGGCCAAAATTGAGCCGCGTCTGGAAAACCGGACACGGGCAGTGACATTTGAACGGAAGATGACCTTTTTCCTTTCCGTGGCAGCTTCGTTATTGGTGTTGCTGGGCATCGGTGCCTTTTATCTGTTCCGTGCACCGGCAGAAGAGGGATTGTATTATGCCAATGCGGATAGAACAGTAAAGCAGATAGTTTTGCCCGACAGCTCAGAGGTGATTTTATATCCAGAAGCTACATTGTCTTATTATTTTTCGGATAAAGAAAAAGGAAGAATGACCACATTGAAAGGAAAGGCTTTCTTTCAGGTGAAAAAGATGCATGGAATTCCTTTTAGGGTGAAAACTGACTTTCTGGATGTAGAAGTACTTGGAACTTCGTTTTGGTAGACGTGGCACAGAAAGAAAAAGCCGGAGTGTTTGTTAAAACCGGAAAGGTGCGCGTGGAATCCGCTGAACATGAAGTGGTGATTCAAGCCAATGAAAAGGCAGAACTGAAAGGGAGCGTCTTGAAAACGGATACGATTCGTCGTCCGCAGGATGTATTCGGTGTGGACGATTCGGTACTGATTTTTGAGCAGGCACCCATTACGGAAGTGGTGAAGGTGATTCGGGAAAAGACAGGTATACAGATTGATTTGGCCGAAGGGTTGGAGAAAAATCTGATTACGACCCGGATAAACAGCAATGAGCCGGACATAGCCGGAGAACTGGCTTTTCTTTGTGGATGTAAATGCGAGACATTGGTGAAAGGAAAACATTACAGGTTATATGAAAAGTAAATGGCTGCTTCTCTTGCTGTGGATGTGCATGGTTGCACGACCGGAAGCATGGGGCAGGAAGTCAAATCAGCGAATACGGTAGCGGAAGAGTGGATACAAGTGAACTCCTCTTCCGCTACCGTATTGCAGTGGTTTGAATGGATTGAAAAAAGTACGGGAATCGTGCTTTCATATAATCCTGCACAGATGGAGTTAGGTGAGGTGTGCCGGATAGAGCCGGGAGGGAGAATGACGGTAGAAGAACTTTTGCATTGCATCCTCTCCGGTTATCAGGTGAAAATTGCTTTTGTACCTCCTCGTAAACTGGTGGTTCATGCACGGAAGATTGAAAGTTATGATGTCAGCGGTACAGTGTCCGAAGTGGACAGCGAAGAACGTTTGTATGGTGCGGTCGTGACACTGGAGGATAAGGATGGAAAACAATGGAATACCATTTCGAATGGAAAAGGGATTTTCCGTCTGCATGTACCCGAAGGAACATATACAGTGAAAACTTCTTACATGGGCTACACTCCGCAGGTGCAGTCGGTCCGGGTGACGAGAGACTGTTTTATCCGTACCCGTATGAAACCATTGTTGTTTGAGATAGAAGAAATTACCGTGGAGTCGGGTAAACGGGAAAATGAACTGGGAGAACTGACTCCGTCTAATTTGCTGGCTTTTAGTGGGGGAGACCTGTTCTCGCAGATATGGATTCTGCCGGGGGTGACTTCTTCTTTGGTCGGACAGAATTTTATGGTCGACGGGGGCGGATACGATGAGAACTTGCTGTTGCTGGATGGCGTACCCGTGTTTCATCCCGGACATTTCAGTTCGCTTTTGCCCGTGTTCAACGGGGATGCCGTGAAGAACATGGTTTTTCATAAAGGTTTCTTTCCGACTCCTTTGGAGGGACGGATTTCGTCGGTTACGGAAGTTAATCTGAAAGAGGGAAATAAGAAAGAGCATGTGCGTACCTTGACGTTGGACATGCCGGCTGCATCCGCCATGCTTGAGGGGCCGATTATCAAGAATAAACTGTCGTATATGGTCGGGGCACGCAGAAGCTGGCTGGACTTCTTTGACAGTCTTTTGTCGGAAGAAAATCGTTTGAATCATTCTACTTATGATTATAATGCTAAATTATCGTACAATTTGTCTCCTGTTACCACAATGAATTTTCTGGCCTACGGTGCCCGTGATGATTATCATTTACCCATCGAGGAAAACGGTGAAAATGTGTCAGTACTGCGTTGGGACAATCAGGCCTATCAGCTCTCGTTTGCCACACAGAAGGGTAGATTGGGAAATTCGACAGCGGTATTTTATTCTACTCATACCAATCGCGCTTATATGGGAGAGATAAAAGAGGATACGGACGGATATGTACATAGCGGTATCAAGTCGCTCAACGTGACGACGGACTTTAGCTATTCGCTGGAGAACCTCTATCATGCACGTTGGGGAGTGAAATATGCGTATGAAGTCTACGATTTGGTTTCTCAAGGTGAGGAGATGCGGGTACGGCATGAGCCGGTGAATCAGGTATCGGTTTATTATGACAACCTGTTGCGTATATCTCCGGAATTCTCTGTGCAGGTGGGGGTGCATGGGGTGGCCTATTGCCCACAGCATCATCGGTCGTATTATAGCATTCAGCCGCGTCTGTCGGTGAAATATTTCCCGTCGGAAAGAAATCTGCTTTATCTGAACTTTTCGAAGATGGAGCAGTTTTATCATTTCCTTCGTTTCGACAGCTTTTCTTTGCCTACGGACTTCAGAATGCCCAGCATTGACGGTTTCAAGCCTCGCTCTTCCGAGCATTATGAGATGGGATGGAAGCATTTTATGAATTCAGGACAGTGTGAAGTCTCTGTGTACTATAAAACGAGGCGGAATGTGCTGGCCTTGCGTCCGGACACATGGTTGAAGATGAGGGATGGCAGAAATACTTGATGGTAGGTAATGGAGACAGTTATGGGGTGAAAGGATATTTATATCAGCGCTGGAAGCGTTGGAGTCTGCAACTATCGTATGCTTACTCCCGAAGCCGGGAGTGGTTTGGTGAGTTGCCGGAAAAAGGGAAGGTGCCCTCTTTGTACGATGTACCTCATCAGTTGGGGGAAGCCTTGTCGTATCAGTTGACGACTCATTCTTCTTTCTCTGTAGGAGGCATGCTGCGTTCCGGAAAAGTCCGGTTCTTGAATGAAGATTATGAGCCTTTGTCAGTAGAAGAATTTCGTGAAAAGCGTGAGCCGCTGAATTATCGGGTGGATGTGGGCTATTCTTACCGGAAATCATTCGGCGATAAATTGCTCTTGCTTCGTTTGGGTGTATATAATGTAGTGGGAAATCCTTCCGAAGAAGATATTTTGAGTTTTTATTCCGTGCACTGGAGTGGCAACTGTTTGCCGTACGGAAGTCTCAGCTTTAAATTTTAAGGAAGAGTTGCCGTTGTATTCTTTGTTTTTTGTGCGCATATTCAAACGAGATTGATTATTTTTGCAGCATCTATTGATGAGACAATGAGTATAAAAGAGCTTCAAGAGGTATATGCCAAGCATCCTAATGTGGCAGGCTTGGCTTCTTTACGTAAAAATAAGGATATAAAGACTGTTTATTTGGAAGGTATGCACAGTTCGTGTGCTTCCTTGTATGCTTCGGTATCGGTCAAGACGATGCCGGGAATTCATGTGTTTATACTGAACGATTTGGAGGAAGCTGGGTATTTTTACCATGACCTGGTGCAGGTGGACGGAGAGACTGATGTCCTGTTTTTTCCGTCTTCTTACCGTCGTGCCATCAAATACGGACAGAAAGATGCAGCCAATGAAATTCTTCGCACGGAAGTGCTGAGCAGACTGGAGCAGAAGAAGCCGGTCACGGTAGTCACTTATCCGGAAGCTTTGGCAGAGAAAGTAGTTTCTCGGAAACGACTCTCGGATGCGATGCTGACCTTGAAAGTGGGACAGCAGGAAGATACGGTCAAATTGATGGAGACGCTTTCCAAGTATGGGTTTGAGCATGTGGACTATGTCTATGAGCCTGGACAGTTTGCTTTGCGCGGCAGCATTCTTGACGTGTATTCTTTTGCATCGGAATATCCTTACCGCATTGACTTTTTCGGAGATGAAATTGATAGTTTGCGTACGTTTGAAGTAGAAACTCAGTTGTCGAAAGAAAAGAAAGATTCTATCTGTATTGTACCTGAACTTTCAGGAACGGAAGGAGCGGATATCTGTTTTCTGGATTTCGTGGATAAGGACGCTACACTTTGGGTAAAAGACTTGCTCTGGGTGCGCGAACGTATTCAGGCCGTACACGATGAGGCGGTTTCTCCTCAGGCACTGAAAGCGTATGAAGGCGAGCAGACGGAACTGATGAATTTGTCCAGGAAACTGATTGACGGAGCCGAATTCACGGTGCGTGCCTTGAATTCTTCCGGGTAGATTTCGGACATAAGGCCTTAGGAACTCCGCAGGCACGCTTGTCGTTCGAGACCTCCGTACAACCCATTTTCCACAAGAATTTTGATTTGGTTGCAAGTTCTTTCACCGATTTTCTGCAACGGAAATATCGTCTGTATATTTGTTCAGACAGCATGAAGCAGACGGAACGTCTGAAAGATATTTTTAAGGAAAGAGGCGATGACATTACCTTTGAACCGGTAGACCGTACGTTGCATGAAGGGTTTGTGGACCATGCGTTGCGGGTTTGTGTGTTTACGGACCATCAGATTTTTGACCGATTCCATAAATACAACCTTCGCAGTGACAAGGCACGTAGTGGAAAAGTGGCATTGTCGCTCAAGGAACTGAACATGTTTGAACCGGGCGATTATGTGGTACATATTGACCACGGTATCGGGCGCTTTGCAGGCTTGGTGCGTATTCCGAACGGAAATACTACGCAGGAGGTCATCAAACTGGTGTATCAGAATGAGGATGTGGTGTTTGTATCCATTCATTCATTACATAAAATTTCCAAATACAAAGGAAAAGAAGGAGAACAGCCCCGTATCAGTAAGTTGGGCACAGGAGCATGGGAAAAAATCAAGGAACGGACGAAGACGAAAATTAAGGATATTGCCCGTGATTTGATTAAACTTATTCTCAGCGTAAACAAGAGAAAGGGTTTAAATATAGCCCGGACAGCTTTTACAGCACGAACTGGAGGCCAGTTTCTTGTATGAAGATACTCCGGACCAGTTGAAGGCTACTCAGGAAGTAAAGGCGGATATGGAGAGTGATAAGCCGATGGACCGTCTTGTCTGTGGTGACGTGGGTTTTGGTAAGACGGAGGTCGCTATCCGTGCCGCATTTAAGGCAGTGACCGACAACAAGCAGGTAGCGGTGCTGGTGCCGACTACGGTACTGGCTTACCAGCACTTCCAGACTTTCAAGAAACGTCTGGAGGATATGCCTTGTAAGGTGGAATACCTGAGCCGGGCACGTACGGCAAAGGATACAAGCCGTATTCTGAAAGAGTTGGCCGACGGAAAAATCAATATCCTTATCGGTACGCATAAGATTATTGGCAAAAGTGTCAAATTCAAGGATTTGGGTCTGCTTATCATTGACGAGGAGCAGAAGTTCGGTGTAAGCGTGAAGGAAAAGCTTCGCCAGTTGAAGGTCAATGTAGATACGCTGACATTGACGGCGACTCCTATTCCGCGTACCCTTCAGTTCTCTTTGATGGGGGCCAGAGACTTGTCTGTCATCCAGACGCCTCCTCCCAACCGTTACCCTATTCAGACAGAAGTGCATACATTCAATGAAGAAATTATATCCGAAGCCATCAATTTTGAAATGAGCCGCAACGGGCAAGTTTTCTTTGTGAACAACCGCATTCAGAATCTGGTGGAGCTGAAGGCGATGATTCTGCGGAATATACCGGATTGTCGGGTATGTATCGGGCATGGACAGATGCAGCCGGAAGAACTGGAGAAGATTATCTTCGACTTTGTCAATTATGATTATGATGTATTGTTGGCCACGACGATTATTGAGAGTGGAATTGACATCCCTAATGCCAACACCATCATTATCAATCAGGCGCAGAATTTTGGATTGAGCGACTTGCACCAGATGCGCGGGCGAGTGGGACGAGGCAATAAGAAAGCATTCTGCTATTTGCTGGCACCACCTTTGTCATCGCTTACACCGGAAGCCAGACGCCGTTTGCAGGCCATTGAGAATTTCAGTGATTTGGGCAGTGGCATTCACATTGCCATGCAGGATTTGGATATCCGTGGAGCTGGAAATATGTTGGGGGCAGAACAGAGTGGTTTTATTGCAGACTTGGGATATGAAACTTATCAGAAGATTCTGAATGAAGCGGTTACTGAACTGAAAAATGAGGAATTTGCTGATTTGTATGCCGAGGAAATCAAAGCGGGTGAAGAAAAAATCAGCGGAGAGGAGTTTGTGGATGAATGTACGGTGGAAAGTGACCTGGAGTTGCTCTTCCCGAATGAGTACATTCCGAGCAGCAGTGAGCGAATGTTGCTGTATCGTGAACTGGATAAGCTTGAACTGGATAAGGATGTGGAAACCTTTAAGGCCAAGCTGGTTGACCGTTTCGGAATAATACCGCCAGAAGGTGAAGAGTTGCTGCGTATTGTTCCGTTGAGACGTCTGGCCAAGCGTTTGGGCGTAGAAAAAGTGGTATTGAAGGCAGAACGGATGACGCTCTACTTCGTCAGCAACCTGGACAGTCCGTATTATCAGAGTGTGGCTTTTGGCAAGTTTATTGAATACATGGCCAAGAATCCTCGTTATTGTAATCTGAGAGAGCAGAACGGGCGTCGCAGCATGGTAGTATCGAAAGTGACAGATGTGAAGAGTGCAGTAAGCATCTTGCAGGAAATTGTCAGCATCGAAGCAAAGTAGCCGGTTTCTCAAAGCAGTGACAAGGGGATTTCATTTCTGTTTCATGGGAAGTGTTTTCATGATTTTCCAAGCTACATAAGAGGGAATTAAGTGGAGTAATGGTGTAACTTCGCGCCTAAAATTTGGAAAATATATGAAGAAAAGAGGATGGATTGTGCTGTTCCTGGCTTTTCCTTTGTGGATGCAGGGACAAAGTGCACGTGAGGAGATTGGAAAGAATCCGGCATTGGCTGCAGGAAAATATTATGCTTATCAGGCTCCGGAGGAGAAGTTGACTCCGGCTCCTGCAGGGTATGAACCTTTTTATATATCCATGTTTGCCCGGCATGGTTCCCGGTATCTTACAAAAGAGAAGAAGTATGCCGCGCCGTTGTCACTCCTTCTTGAAGCAGACGAGGAGGGAGTATTGACTCCTGATGGAAAGTGTGTGCTGAAGGTGGTGGCTTCTCTGGCCC
>ENA-OQHA01000983-OQHA01000983.1-human-gut-metagenome-genome-assembly--contig:-NODE-983-length-12169-cov-3.481066_pt1 | contig 12169 bp, 15 predicted proteins | sample MGYA00242558_ERZ504707 | MGnify/ENA primary metagenome ERZ504707 (study PRJEB26092, sample SAMD00036197) | human gut metagenome | host: Homo sapiens | study: EMG produced TPA metagenomics assembly of... | reverse complement strand
TCGGTCGATGCCGAACTCCTCAACCTTCTCCAGGTTGGTGGAGACGGCGACGAAGTGCTTCTTGATGGCCTCGGCCTTCTGAGCCTCGTCGCCCTCGGCGATGGCGCCGTTGGCGGTGAGACATTGATCACGGCGCCGGATCAATATCGCACACCAGCTTGATAATGTCCTGGCTCTCGTAGGTCGAGACAACGGCGTGCAGCAGATACATCTTTTCGCGGCTGTATCCGCCAATGATCTCGGCGCAGCTAATGCCATGCTGAAAATGGTCAACATAGGCTGTCATGACCTCATCTGCCTTGCGTGTCGTGATCTGCAGCGTCACACGGTCGTAGCGTCGGTAGAAACTGTCGATGGTCTTGGTCGAAATAAACTGGAACACGATGGAATACGCCGCATTGTCCCAGCCAAACATAAAGCCAAAGATCGCCAGGATAGCGCAGTTAAAGCCAAAGATGACGCCCCAGATGGTCTTGCCTGTATGGTTGGAAACCCACAGCGCGATAAAGTCGGTGCCGCCGGTGGATGCGCCGGACTTAAGCGCAATGGCGGCGCCCAGGCCCGAGACCACGCCGCCAAAGATGATGAGCATGATCTTGTCGCCCAAAAACGGGGCGAAGTGAAAGATGTTGAGGAACAGCGACGAGAGCATGACCTGCATCATCGAGAAGATGACGAAGCGCTTGCTGATGCCGCTCCAGCAAAGGAGCGCCACGGGGATGTTGAGCGCGAGCATGCCGAGCGAGATGTCGATATGAACGCCGCCGAGCGAGGTGACGCGATCGAGCAGGACCGCGACGCCGGTGAGGCCGCTCGGAAGCAGGTCGGCGGGGCGAATGAACGCCTGAATCAGAAATGTCTGGAGAACGGCGGAGATGGTGACCGCCACGGCAGTAATGGCGCGGCGGACGATGGTGAGACGACCGAGCACGAGCACGCGGTCCGTGAGCTGATCGATGGCGTTCGCCACGTAGGCTCCTTTCGAAGGCAGATGTAATTGTGGGGCATGCCGGCGATTGTAGCATGGAGCGCGAGAGGGCGCTTCAATTCACCCTCTCTCGACAACCAAAACGAGCCAGCAGCCCCCCAACCAAAGAGCCAAATTCTAAGTGAGTAGGCTTTTCGCGACCTGCCGAGCATACCCAAAGCTGCCACTTCCGTGACCTGCGGTTTTACTAAGGCAGATACGCTTTGTGCTCGGCCTGCGCCAAAAAGTCTACTCACTTAGCCTGAGTCGAAGCCAAACGGATCAAATCGAAGCCAAAATGAGCCAATCCACCGCAAGAGACGTGTGAATCCGCACTTCTTGCGGCGAATTGACGCTACAAAGCGGTCAGAATGTCGGCGAAGTTGTCGATGACGGCGTCGGCTCCCGTTTGGTCCAGGTTAACGCCCTCGTGCGGACGCAGCGCCAGGACGCGCGCGCCGGAGCGCTTGCCGGCCTCGATGCCCAAAGGCGAGTCCTCGATAACCAGGCACTCGGTAGGCTCCACACCCAGCGCCTCCATGGCACGCAGGTAGATCTCGGGGTCGGGCTTAAATGCACTGCACTCGTGACCGCTGATGGTGTAGTCCAGCACGTCGGTGATACCGGCAATCTCCACCAGCTCGTCAATGAGCTCGCGATAGGACGAGCTCGCGATGGCACACTTGACGCCGCGCTCGTGCAGCTCGCGCATCACCGGCTCCGTCTGCTCGTTGAGCAGCTCGGCATACGGAACAGGGTGAACCGGGCTGTAGACCTGCTTGTACTCAACGCGCAAGCGCTCGCGCAGCTCAACATCGTCGGGCACCAGCGCCTCCCAAATGGCAGGCTCGTTAGACCCCGAAAGATCGGGGATCTCGTCAAAGTGGAAGCCCTTCTCCTCCATAAACGCCACGCGACGACGATTGTAGAACCACTCGGTATCGACCAGCACGCCGTCCATATCAAACAGCACTGCCTTGATCATACGCATCTCCTCCCACCTGCCAAAAAGGGTCAGGTTTATTTTGGTAGGTTTTATCTGGGGTTTTACGGCGCGACAGACACGCCCTCCCCAGAGCAAAAAGGGGACGGGGCACAAACCCCATCCCCTCTCAATCAACCCGTAAGGTCTACTTACTTGTGATTAGTAGGAAAGCTTCCACATGTAGCGACGCATGGTCAGCGGGTGCTGACGGGCCTCGGCGATCTGGTTGCCGTACTCGCGCATAACGGCGAGGTGCAGCAGCGGGTTGAAGTAGGTGACGACGCTCGCGGGCACAGCGTCAGCCAGGCCGTAGTCCTTGGAGTCGATCAGAGCGACCTTGGCGCCCATGCGCTCAAGGAAGGTGAGGGCGCGGGCGTCCATCGGACGGGTGGCGCCATCGGACATGAAGAAGACGTAGGGCTTACCCTCGGTGGAAACCTCGAACGGGCCGTGGAAGTACTCGCCGGTGTTGTAGGCGGCGGCGTCGATCCACTGCATCTCGGTGAACAGGAAGGCAGCGTGAGAATAAGCCATCTTCTCGGAGGCACCGGAAGCCATGAAGTAGATCATCTTGTCGTCCTTGAAGTCCTCGGCGAACTTCTTGGCGAGCTTCTTGCAGTGCTGAGCGGCGTTCTCGCAGAGCTCGAAAACGTTGGTGAGGCCGGTGATCATGTCCTCGTAGTGGTCATAGCCCTCGGTCTGCTGAAGGATCTCGACAGCAAGAGCGATGGCGTAGCCAGGCTTCTCGCACTTGGCAGCGAAGTTGGCGTGGAAGCCGTGAACGATGACGTAGTCAGCGTCGACGGTCAGAGCGGAGCCGGCCTTGTTGGTGAGGGAGACGACCGGGCAGTTGTGCTTCTTGGCGGTCTTGTTGGCCTCGACGGTCTCGGGCGTGGAGCCACCGAGAGAGCAGGTGATCACGAAGGTGTGCTCGTTGACCCAGGAAGGCGTGTCGTAGTTGAACTCGTTAGCGGTAAAGATCTGAACGTTCAGCTTGTCCGTGTTGTTGGCCAGGAAGTACTTGGCGGGGTAAAGGTCGGACATGGAAGCACCGCAGCCGACGAAGGCGACGCTGTGGATCTCGTGGTTGGACAGGACGTCAGCGACGATCTGCTTAGGGAGGTTAAGGTCGATCTCGTACATCTGACACATTCCTTTCGATTTTTGCGGCGCCACATTGCCGGGCGCTCGCAGGGTTACCGTGGTTTGGACCGAGTCGCCGGCCCGTTAAGGATGCGACAAAGGGACTGTCCCATTGTCGCATTTTGGGGATGGAAGCCTGCCTGGGGTATGGGATGCCAGGCAGCCCCCGGGGAAAGCGGTTAGGCGCTTGGTCGCGACTAGGCCAGGATGCCGGCCGCGGAGAGGGCGATGCCGCCCACGATGGCGATCACGAGAAGCAACCGGTGTTGACGTTCTTCTTGATGAGCCAGTACATAAGGCCGGTGAGGCCAAGGGAGATCATCTGGGGCATCATGCCGTCCAGGATGTCCTGGATCACGACGGTGCCGTCAGCGAACTGCAGCGGGGTGGTGGCGCCGATCAGCGTAGCGATCATGCCGCCCACAGACATAAGACCCACGATGCCGCAGACATACATGAGCTTCTCCATGAGGTCGCCGCCCTGAAGCTTGCTCAGGTACTCGTGGCCGCCCTGATAGCCCATCTTGGCTGCGAACCAAGTGATCAGCACGGAGGGCACAATGGAGATGAGCATGGCCAGGATCGGGCCCATGATGGAACCCTGCTGAGCCAGCTGAACGCCCAGACCAAAGGCGATAACGCGGATGGTGCCCTGGAAGAGGGAGTCACCGATGCCGGAAAGCGGACCCATGAGGGAGGTCTTGACCGCGTTGATCGAATCGGGATCGAAGTTCTCGGGATCCTTGGCGTACTCCTCCTCCATGGAGCGGAGAGGCCCAGGATGAAAGCGCTCGTCTGCGGGGTGCAGTTGTAGAACGCCATGTGACGGTGGTAAGCCTCTTTCTTAGCAGCGAGCTGCTTGGGGTCGGACTCGTCCGGATAGAGGCGATCGAGCGTGGGAACCATGCCGTAGAGGAAGCCCATGTTCATCTGACGCTCGTAGTTCCAAGAGGCCTGGATGGCCCAGGAGCGCCAGAAGAACTGGCTGACCTTCTTGTTCAGGGACACGTCCTTGGTTGCGGTTGCCATAGTGTGTTCCTCCTTAGTCTTCGTCGTCTTCGAGCGGATCGTAGTCGGAATCGACACCGGCGGCTGCATGGGAACCGTTGAACTTGAAGCCCATGAAGACGACAGCCAGGCACACACCGATCAGAGCGACCGCGATGACGGACAGGTTGAGGTAAGCGGCGAGCAGGAAACCGATGAACAGGAACGGAGTCATACCCTTCTTGATCATCATGGTGAGCAGCAGGGCCAGACCGTAGGCGGTCATGATCTTGGTCGAGACGTTCAGACCAACGGACAGCCACTCGGGAACCATGTTGACGATGGCTTGGACCAGGTCGGTACCGACAAAGACGGCCAGGAAGATCGGCAGGAAGTACATGATGGCGTACAGACCGGAGCCGGCGCAGATGTGCATGCGGTAGGCGGTCTTGAACTTGCCGTTATCAATCGCGCTATCGGCCACATGGGTGAGGGCGGCGATGATGGAACGGAACACGATGCCGAGGAGCTGACCCAAGACGGCGACCGGGATGGCGATTGTCATGGCGGTCTCGGCGGAAGCATCGGTCAGGCACGCAAAGGCAGCGGCCACGATGCCGCCCAGGACCATATCGGGCGGAACGGCGGCGCCGACCTGCACCAGGCCCATGGACACGAGCTCGACGGCGGCACCGACGGCAAGGCCGGTGGGCACATCGCCCAGCAGCAGACCGACGAGCGTAGCGCCAACGAGGGGCTGCTCGAAGTTAAGACGACCGAGCAGGCGGGAGTCCCACATGCAGAACACGCCGACGAGGCCGACGAGCACCGCACTGATGAACGTATTCATACCCTTCTCCTTTCAGTCAGGCAAAAGCCTGGTTGATTACAGCTTGGCGTCGATGTCGACGCTCTGATACGTAGGGGTCTGCTGGACGTAGAGCTTGATGCCCATGTCGAGCAGCTGGTTGACGTCGGCCTTCTGGGTGGCGTCGAGGAAGACGGAGCTGTCCTTGCCGCCGACCTGATCGGCACCGTCGTGGTTGGCGGTGGCGCCCAGGTTGATGGCGTCGAGCTTGTAGCCCTGGCAGAACTGCAGCATTCGTCCGGCGTTGTCCAAAGACGAACATGACGCGTCGCCGAGGGTGTTGAGCTTGTCCATCTTGGCGAGGGCACGCTCGACGGTGAAGACGTTCAGGCGCACGCCCTGGGGCTTGGCCAGCTTAAGAGCGCCCTTCTTGATGTCATCGTTGGCGGCAGCGTTGTCGACGACGATGATGCGCTCGGCCTGAACCTTGGTGGTCCAGGTAAAGACGACCTGGCCGTGCAGCAGACGGTAGTCAAGACGTGCGAGGACGATCTTGGCGGGACCGGAGCTGTGACGGGACGCCTTGGCCTTCTTGGCGGGAGCCGCGGCGACCTCGACCGGTGCGTTGGGGTTGGTCAGACCGGTGCGGGCCTCGTTGATGAGGCCGCGAGCTCGGTGCTTGACGGGGCGGGGCTCATAGCAAGCGTGAGCGCCAGCGGGATGTTGAAACCGCTGACAACCGTGAACTTCGTGCCGTTCTTGGAAAGCTCGACCATGTTGTTGTTGACCGAGCTACCGAGCATATCGGTTAGCACATACACGGTGTCGTCCGCGTTGAACGTGGCGATCATAGCCTCAACCTTATTGGTGATGGGCTCCTTGTCGTCACGAGCAAGCGACACGACGTGGACGTTCGACACGTCGCCGAGAACCATCTCGAGCGTGTCTTTGGCGCCTGCGGCCAGGCCGCCATGAGATGCGAGAATGATCTGATTCATCTTGCCTCCTCCTTTTCGTTATGGTCATTATAACGTCTTATACGTTGCTTATATTGATAATTAGTATATAAACCGTTCGCGGGTGAAAAACGACCGTTGGCGGGTTTAACGCAATCGAAACGATGGTCTTGGGTAGGCCGGCGCTGGCTGGATAACCTCAGGTCGGACGCCGCGCGCAACCCCCCCCTATCGCACGAAGTACCAGGGCTTTCCTGCACGGTGGGCTCCAGCGCAATGCCCGTGCGCTCGCGGAAGAGATCCATGTCCTGCGATTTCTCCGTCCACCACGCGTTGGGTTTAAAGGTCATGCTCTCAACGACATGACCGACAAACACACTGTTGCGCAGCTTGGAAAGTCGGTGTTCATAATCACGATGGACGCGAGCACCAAAACGATGCCCAGAACTTTGATCGCGCCGGCGGGCTCGGCGTAGACACCAATGCCCAGCAGTACGGTGACGACTGTCTCGAATGACATTACGACGGGAACTTTCGACGTCTCGAGCCCCATGGACAGACCCTGCATATATAAGACATAGGCCACGGCTGTGGGGATGAGTCCAAAGCCAAGGAACAGCAGCAGCAGCTGTGGCGACATTGCCGCGGCGACATCTGGCCACGGAGCCGCGATAGCCGCCATAACCGCACCGCCAAAAACAAGGCCCCAAAACGTGACAGCCAGCGGGTGGACCGTCTTGGTTGCTATCCGGCTAAACACCGCGAGCGACGCGCCACAAAAGCCCGCAATCACGCCCGACGTGACGCCCCAAACCGAAAAATGAAAACCGGAAAGGTCGCCATCGGTCACTGCAAGTACACAGCCACCGATGTTAAAAGCGATGGCAACGAGCTTGTTGGGAGTCACATCCTCGCGATAAAGTACGCGGCCGAGCATGACGCCAAACACCGGCGAGGTGTAGAGCAGTACCGAGGCCGTGGACATGCCCACCTCGCCCATGCACTCGTAATAAAGAGTGTTAGCGGTGGCGAGGCCGATAATACCAAGAAGCGCACAAGGAACAAGCTCTTTAGGACTTGCCTTGAACAGTGCCAGGGGACCCGATGCCTTTCCCTCACGAGCACCTCCCTGGCAACCCATGAATGCCAAGACCGGAGCCATTAAGACGGCACCCGACAACAGGCGAAAGGCCGCCATGCTCTGGGACGAAACGCCCATGGCCGAGATGCCGTTTACAAAGATTCCGATGCTGCCCCACATAAGCGCGGCGATCAGCACCAGCACATAGCCAGATTGCTTCTCTTCAACGCAGCCTCCTTGGTCTGTTTCCAATATGTTTCACACTACGTTATAGTCGTTATATACATATATCAAGACACAAATCGGCAAACGGGAAATCTGCACCGCTGGGGAACAAAGTACCCATTGGGGACGTACTTAAATGACTACCCCAGGTGCCGCAAAATGACGAGAGTGGATAATCTCCCACTTTGAGTCCCCAAACAGGCCAAAAACGGGAGATTATCCACTCTCATTCTGCGGGGCACGCATTTAAGTCTGTCCCCAATGAGTGCCCCAAATGCGGCCCGTGCAGCGTCGAGCCGTTCTGCGGTTTGGTTAAACCGCGGAACTAATAGTCCAGCTTCCACATGTAGCGGCGCGTCATGTAGTCCTTGTGGGTGACGGCAGAAAGCGCGCGCATATACACGTTGTTGAGGATCGGCGCAAAGATCAGGTGGTTGAAGTACTCGCTCACGCTGTCCTTGATGTCGTTGAGGCCGAGCTCCTTGGCGTCGAGCTGGTAGACGCGCTCACCACCGTACTGGTTGACAAAGCGAATGCCGCGCTCGTCGTTGCAGCGGCTGCGGCCGACGCTGATGAGCTGGAACAGCGAGGTACGCTTGTCCAGGATCTCGAAGGACCGTGGAAGAAGTCGCAGGTGTTGATGGTGCAGGAGTCGATCTGCAGCATCTCCTGCACGTTGCAGATGCTAAAGACGTAGGCGGCACCAAAGAGCGGGCCCTGAGCCATAACGTTGATGCAGGGCTTGTCGGCGTTCTGCTCGGCCCACTTGGCAGCGAGCGGACGGGTGTACTCGACAGCCTTGCGATAGATGGGGTCGACCAAGTCGAAGGCGGCCATAGCGGCCTCGTACTCGGCATAGCCCTCGGTCTGCTGCGTAAGCTCCATGGCGATCATGGTCACGACGGCGGAGTTGGTGCGGCCCATGCAGGACTCATCGACGGCCAGGCTGTCATACTGGATCTTGTAGTCGCAGACTTCGGTGAGGCCGGACTCGTCGACATAGATGGCGATGGTGCTGGCGCCGTGATCCTTGGCGACCTGGGCGGCGACGATGGTCTCCTTGGTGCCGCGCATGGACACGACGACGGCCAGGGTGTTCTCGTTGACGTAGGCAGGCGTGGCGTGCACGAACTCGTTGCTGGTGTAGCTGGAGCTCACGACCTGCGTGGCCTCGTGCTCCATAAAGTACTGGGCAGGATAGTTGCCGCCGTTGGATCCACCGGCGCCAATCCACACGACGCGCTTGATGCCGCCCTTGTCTGCCTTGTCAGCCAAAACCTGGGAGACGACGTCCTTAACCTGTTCCTGAGTAGTCATCGTGCATCAGCCTTTCTTCTCGTTTGATGCTCTCGATGGCATACAAGTTACATACATGTTTTGGTTATGTCGACTAGTTGTATGCTATATTTGTCTTAGAAATTTTGCTGGTAAAGTTTTCGGCAAGCCATTACCAGCGGTTTTGTTGTCATGTTGGATACATGCTTGGTTCAGTAAGCATACAAGTTAGATACAGGTTGTTCGCATGATCACTTCGTCAAAAAAGAACTTGGCCCAATACGAGCGTCTGGCGGGTACGCTGCGCGACCGCATCGCCGCCGGCGTCTACGCGCGCGAAGACAAGCTGCCGTCCGAGATGGAACTCATGGACGAATCGGGGCTGTCGCGCAGCACCGTGCGCCACGGCGCTTAAGGTGTTAGTTGACGAGGGCCTGGTGCGCACCGAGCGCGGACGTGGCGCCTTTGTGGCCGACACGCCAGCGCTCCACGAGAACAACCTGGTGTTTTCGAGCTACACGGCACAGGTACAGGGCCAGGGCATGAAGCCCACCACGCGCACCGTGGACTCGGGCTTTGCCAAGGCGGCCGGCAGCATAGCTAAGTTCTTTGACGCCGCCGTGGGCAGCAAGCTCGTCAAACTTGTCCGCCTGCGTTACCTGGACGATGCGCCGCTGTGCCTGGAAACCACCTATCTACCACCGAGCTTTGAGGCACTCATCGATCGCGATATCAACGGTTCGCTCTACGCCACGCTGCGCCAAGAATTCCATCGCGCGCCGGCACAGGGACATAAGACCTTTGAGGTGTGCTATGCCTCGCAAAACGAGGCGTTTTTGCTCAACGTTGAGCGTGGGCAGGCGCTGATCTTGATCACCGACTACGTCTACGACACCGACGGCCACCCGCTCCATATCTCCAAGCGTATCCAGCGCACCGACCGCGCCAAATACACCGAGCCCATCGGCTAACCACCACAAAGGGACAGGCGACCTTCGTGGTGGTTTTAGGCGGGAAGGTCGGGGAACCAGGTTGGTTTGGGCTGGTTGGGGGTGCGCTCGGCTAGGACTAGCTCCATCCAGCACATGTCGTACCAGCGGCCGAACTTTTGGGCACAGCGGTCGAAAGCACCCACCAAGCGATATCCCATATGGGCATGGAAGTCCTGGCTGTTGTGCGTTAGATACTCGTCGTCCTTGTCGTGCGGCACGGCGATGAGCGCGCACATGTTGGTGATGCCCATCGCGATCAGGCACCGCTTGAGCGCATCGTGCAGCTTGCGGCCCAGCCCGCCGTGGCGCACGTCGCGTGCAGGTAAATCGACGTCTCGACCGACCAGTCGTATGCCTCGCGGCTGTTGAGCGACTCGCATAGGCATAGCCTACCGGACGCCCGTCCAGCTCCATCACCAGATACGGATAGCGCTTGAGCGTACGCTCGATGCGCCCGCGAACCCCTCAACGCTCGGCACCTCGTATTCGCAGGTAATCGCCGTCTGGCGCACATACGGCTCATAGATGGCAAGCAATGCCGGCGCATCATCGGGCGTCGCCAGGCGAATCGTCGGCTCGGACATCTTGGCCATACAGCCCCTCTCAAAAGCAAAGGCCGCCTTGCGCCAAACCCAGGCGCAAGGCGGCCCCTCGTCATTACATCAACCTACAGGACAGCCGCCAGCGCGTCGATGTCCTCCTGTGTCGTGGCCCAGCTGGTGCAAAAGCGCACCACGGTGTGGGTCTCGTCGTACTTTTCCCAGTACTCGATCGAAGCATGCTCGCGAATGCGGGCCATGTCCTCGTTGGGCAAAATCACAAACTGCTGGTTGGTGGGCGTCTCCAAGAAGAACTGGTAGCCGCGCTCATGCAGCACGCGACGAAGCGCCTGCGCCGTCTCAATCGCCTGGCGGCCAATCTCAAAATACAGGCCGTCGGTAAAGAGCGCCTCAAACTGAACGCCCGTCAGACGGCCCTTGGCCAGCAGCGCTCCGTGCTGCTTAATGCGCGGAATGGGGTGTGCCGGAGCGTGCATGCCGCAAAACACCACGGCCTCGCCGCAAAGCGCGCCGCACTTGGTGCCGCCAATGTAGAACACGTCGCACAGCTGCGCCAGCTCGGGCAGGGTAATGTCGCACTCATCGGCCGCCAGCGCATAGGCCAGACGGGCGCCATCCACAAACAGCGGAATCTGGCGCTTCTGGCACACCGCATGAATCGCCGCAAGCTCGGCGGCGGAGTACAGCGTGCCGTACTCGGTCGATAGGCTCACGTACACGGCACCTGGGAACACCGTGTGCTCGTAGCTCTCGTTTTCGTAAAACACCTGGATATAGCTGTCGAGATCCTCGGCATGCATCTTGCCCTCGTAGCCGGGAATGGTAAGCACCTTGTGGCCGCCAAACTCGATGGCACCCGCCTCGTGGCAGGCAACGTGGCCGGTCTCGGCTGCAACGACGCCCTCGTAGGGCGCAAGCAGCATGTCAATCACCGTCGCGTTGGCCTGTGTGCCGCCCACCAGAAAAAACACGTCGGCATCGGGTACCTGACAGGCCTCACGAATGAGCTGCTTGGCACGCTCGGTGTGCGCATCGGTACCGTAGCCGGGCTGCGGCTCCATATTGGTGTCGACGAGCGCCTGCAGCACTGCCGGATGTGCGCCGTGAGAATAGTCATTGTTGAACGCGAGCATGGTAATCCTCTCTAGCCGGGCACGAGCCCGATGATTCAGATGGGGCTATTGTACGCCGCCCGGATAGGCAATGCGCGCGGCAAGGCACTCGAGCGCCAGCACCAAGGCAAAGCCGCAGCTCACGTCACTCAAAAAGTGTGCGCCGATCACGATGCGACCAAAGGCGACGAGCGCTGCAACCACAGCGGCGACCCAAAAGACCACGCGGCGGCGCGACGGCTTTTCCTTAAAGGCCGCCGCGGGAAGCCCGGCGAGCATAAGGCCGATCGCCGCGTGCGCCGTGTGTCCGCTCGCAAACGACTTAAAGCCGTCCTTGATCACGCCGGCGGCGATATAGGCCCACTTGTCGGGGTTGCCGATCACCCACCACGGCTGAAAATTGAGCCCCGGCGTGACCTCGATCACGCGCATGCGCGGGCGCGACCACAGCGGCTTGACGATCACGTTGAGGATAATGGCCTGAGCGACCCACACGGCAAGCACCATCAACGCCCAGCGCGTGAGATCGTCGGGCGCGGTGTCGCGCGTAAGGCGATAGGCGATGAGGTTGGCCGCGATGACCAGCACAAACGTCAGCACCAACTGAACCACGATGAGTTTGCCGCCAACCCGCAGGGACGAAACGATCTCGTAGCCGACCAGGCCCACGTTGACCAGAACGCCCAGCACGGCGAGCCATTTGCTCCCCCTGGAGTCGGGACGCACCGCGCGTACGAGCATAACGCCTGCGACGCTCGCCGTCAGCTCAAACGGCAGCTCGCCGGCGGCCTCGATAAAGCGGCCGTACATGCTGGCGATGTTGAACAGCGCGCTCGAGATCTGGTAATCGAAGAAGCTGCCCACGCCCAGACAAAGGCACAGAACGACCGCGATAGCGGCGGCGTCTTTCTTGTAGATGTACCCGAACATGCTTTCCTTTCCATCGGGCGAAGTTTTCAACCTGCAACGTGGCGGGGCAAAGAATCCTTGTCCCGCCAAGCCACCTACCTGTTATTCATCATCGCTGGCACCCAGCTGCTGCAGCAGCATGAGCTGCTGCCACGGGACCGGCCTCGTC
>ENA-OQHA01000982-OQHA01000982.1-human-gut-metagenome-genome-assembly--contig:-NODE-982-length-12183-cov-5.012276_pt1 | contig 12183 bp, 16 predicted proteins | sample MGYA00242558_ERZ504707 | MGnify/ENA primary metagenome ERZ504707 (study PRJEB26092, sample SAMD00036197) | human gut metagenome | host: Homo sapiens | study: EMG produced TPA metagenomics assembly of... | reverse complement strand
CCATTTGGTGCGGAAGGCGGCCGAGGCCGTGCGGCGCAGCATCGCTGGTGTTGAGGAAGATATCGGGAAGGAGAATGGGAAGGGGGACCGCAAGGGAGTAGCAGGTTGCTTAAGCAGTTGAAGAAGGGGCTTGGGTATTTGGTTTCATCCTTAAGCTGATCGAGAAGATGCAGAAGCGCCTTGGTGCCGTCGGTGAGAGCGAACCGCTCAACAGCTTGCCGGCATCAAGTGATGAATAGGTTCGGGCGGTCTGGCTGCAATTCTATGCCATCAGCGCCCTCGCTCAAGCTGGCGTCATGCTTACCCATCTCTTTGTGGAATGTGATAAGTGCGTCAGCGGCTTGCTCAGTTTCTTTTTGAGTTGCCGACTAGTTCTCGTCGAGCTCTTTCAGGCGGGGGAGACGACGGTTCAGAATGTTATTCCTCCTTCTTATTGGCGTTAATTACTTGTCTATCCATCTGTGCTAGACGGTAATTAGTTTTCAGTCCTTTGCTAGAATCATAGGCACATTTGTATTGCATCATGCAATCGCGGAGGTTGCCAATGAAATACGCCGAGCTTGTCGACGGAGAGGCCAAGACAAGCGAGCTCAAGAGCTTTCTTGTGGACGGCGAGAACGTTGCCGTGACCATTCGCATACCTAAAAACATGCGTGATGCGGCGAAGGACGCCGCTGCGCTTTCTGGCATCAGCTTTACCTCGCTGGTAAAGATGAGCCTCATTGAATACCTGACCAAGAAGGAGAAATAGCAGTGGCGGATAGCGACGATCTCATCAAGGCCGTTGGCGCCAATATTCAAGAGAAGGCATCTCTCATTTGGAGTGCCGCCGATACCCTGCGTGGCCCCTACAAGCCTCATGAGTACGGCCTGGTCATCCTTCCTATGACCGTTATCAAACGCTTCCACGACTGCCTTGAGCCCACGCACGATGCCGTTCTCGCCGCAGCTGAGAAATACAAAGCCTTTTCCGTGAAGGACGGCTTTTTGCGCGATGCCTCCGGCTACCCCTTCTACAACACCTCTAAGTTCACCTTCGAGACGCTCAAGGCGACCCGGAGAACATCGAGGACAACTTCAAGGACTACATCAACGGGTTCTCGGACAATGTGCAGGACATCCTGGCGCGCATGAAGTTCGCCGACCAGATCGAACGCCTCTCCGACCCAGACGCCCCGCTGCTCTACCAGGTCGTCTGCGACTTCTGCAAGCCGCAGGCTGACATGTCTCCCGACAAGATAAGGGCGGTGGACATGGGCTACATCTTCGAGAACCTCATTCAGCGCTTCTCCGAGTCCTACGACGAGGACGCCGGCGCCCACTTCACGAGCCGCGACATCGTGTACCTCATGACCGACCTGCTCATTCAGGCGGACCCGCACGTCTTCGACGGCGACCGCATCACCAAGACGGTCTACGACCAGACCATGGGCACCTCGCAGATGCTCGGCTGCACCGAGGAGCGCCTGCGCCAGCTCGACGCCGAGGCCCGTGTAACCTGCTACGGCCAGGAGTTCAATCCCTTCACTTTCGGCATCGCGAAGGCGAGTGCGCTAATTCGTGGCGAGGACGACGCCAACATGCGCTTCGGAGATACCCTCTCCGCCGACAAGTTCGATGGCTTCAAGTTCGACTACTGCATTTCCAATCCGCCCTTCGGTGACCCGTGGAACCCGCAGGCAGCCGCGGTGGAGAAGGAGTTCAAGACTGCCGGCGGCGGACGCTTCCCGGTCGAGAAGCTCCCGGCAAAGGGCGACGGGCAGATGCTCTTCGTGCTCAACGGCCTGTCGAAGCTCAAGGACGACGGCGTGATGGCGATCATCCAGGACGCCAGCCCGCTCTACAAGGGCAAGCCCGGCAGCGGTGAGGACAGCATCCGACGCTACATGCTGGAGAACGACTGGCTCGACGCCATCGTACAGCTGCCCTGCGACTCGTTCTACAACACCGGCATCGCACCTACGTTTGGCTCTTCAGCAAGGCGAAGGCACCGGAGCATCGCGACCACGTGCTGCTCATCGACGCCTCCCGGTGCTTCGAGAAGCGCCGCAAGGGCATCGGTGACAAGAAGAACGACATCACCAAGTCCTGCCGCGACCTTATCGTCCAGGCGTACTCCGAGTATCGCAACGGCACTTGGACGGGCGCCGGGTCCAACGGACTGGAGGTCTCCGTTGAGGCGCGCCTGATGGAGACGGTCGAGTTCGGCTTCAACCGCGTTGCCGTGGAGAGCCCCGTCGTCGACGAGGATGGAGATCCCGTCCTTAACAAGCGCGGGAAAATGCAGGCGGACAAGGCCAAGGAGGACACCGAGGACATCCCGCTCACTCAGGACATTGACGCCTATATCGAGCGCGAGGTACGCCCGTATAACAAGTACGCCTGGGTGGACAAGAAGAAGACCAAGGTAGGCTACACCATCCCGTTCACGCGCGTGTTCTACAAGTACGCCGAGCTCGAACCGGCCGATGAGATCGCCAAGCGCATCCTCGAGCACGAGAAGACGCTCGAGAAGAGCCTCGAAGCGCTCTTCGGAGAGGTGCGTTAGCGATGCGGGAGATGAAGGACAGCGGATGCAATTACCTTGGGATGATTCCGTCATCCTGGTCGACAAGTCGCCTGAAAGGCTATTTCAAAGTATCGAGAACAACGGGCAGGCCTGACGCGACGGTCCTGTCACTGTACCGTGATTACGGAATAGTGCCAAAGGACAGTCGAAGCGATAACCATAATGTGACGTCGCTCGATACGAGCAAGTACAAATTCGTTGAGGTTGGAGACTTTGTCGTTAACAAGATGAAAGGTTGGCAAGGCTCTATGGCCTTGTCTGCCTACGAAGGCATAGTCAGTCCCGCTTACCATGTGTTTAAGTTCACCAGCCCTCTGTTGCTGCCGAAGTATGCGCACTATCTGCTGCGCTGTCGTTCTTACGCTGACGAGTGGCACAAACTGTCAACTGGCCTCAGGGTGGGCCAGTGGGATCTTCATGTTGAGGATTTTCTCAACACGCGGATTCCGATTCCTTCGCTCGACGAGCAGCGCCGCATCGCGGACTGTCTGGACGAGGAGTGCGCCGAGATCGGCCGCGCCGTCTTTGCCGCCGAGCGATCCGTTGAGGAGTACAAGGCATATCGCCTATCGGTCATTTCGACAAAGATGCCCACAGGATGCATTACTATCCCCATCAAGTACCTCTGTGACTTGCTCCCTGGATACGCCTTTGAAAGCGGGAAATTCGTTCAAGGGAATGGCGTGCGCCTCCTTCGTGGCATCAATGTCGGCGTTGGAGAGACTCGGTGGGCGGATGCTGCCCATTATCCTGAGGAAGACCTTGACGGTCTTGAAGCCTATGCTCTTGAACCTGGGGACTTGGTTATCGGCCTGGATAGACCTTGGATTAAGGACGGGCTCAGGGCGTCGTTTATCACTGAGTCCGACTTGCCTTGTTATCTTGTGCAGCGCGTTGTTCGCGTTAGGGTGCCGGATAACTTGGAGCCTCGTTATCTTAAATATGGGCTCGATTCCGGAATTCTCGAGCGCTATGTGGCGTCTGGCACTACGGGAATCAGCGTTCCTCATATTAGCCATTTACAGATTGCGAACTGCAAAGTTCCTCTTCCATCTCTCGACGAGCAGCGCCGCATCGCGGACTATCTGGACGAGAAGTGCGGCGAGGTCGATGCCGCCATCGTCACCAAGCAAGCCATCATCGCCGATCTCAAGGCGTACAAGCAGTCGCTCATCTACGAGACCGTCACCGGAAAGCGGGAGGTGTAGCCAATGGGTGATTCCTATCGTCTTCCGGGCATCGTGCTTGAGGCGTCGTCGTCGAAAACGTGGGATGCGGCCGTCTCCGAATGGCACGTGGTGGGATGCCATGACAATGGGGATGCTTCCGGAGATTGCCTTTGTGGACACGAGGGCATTAGGTATGAGTTCACTATCAAGAACTCCGTCAACGGGAACGAGCTTTCGCCAATAGGCTCAACCTGCATCCTGAAGTTCGAAAACGATGAGCTCAAGAACGAGGTTGAGGGCTGGAAGGCAGCGATCAAGCTGCTGGAAGCCCTTGAGGCGAGGAAGCCGGGCACGCAGCTCGACGGCATTAACAGAGAACTGTTCTCCCGACGACTCTATGCCTTCCTTTATGAGAGGGGTGCTTTTCCGCCTAACAGATACAACGGTTACGACGGTTGGAATGACTACGAGTTCATGGTGGATATGTTCAACAAGAGAACGGCACCGACAGAAAGACAGCGCGCGAAGATGTACATGGTGCTAAACAAGAGCATCTTTCCCTGGCTCGTTCTCTTTGGTCGCGAGTTGAGAGAGATGAGGTTGTAGCATGCCTGCGCAGACCAAGGAAAAGAACCTCGAAGAGGATATCGAAGCGTTTCTCTGCTCGCCTGCTGGCGGCTTCCTCAAGTGCGCCGATAAGCATTCGCTCCTCTACGTCGAGGACGGTACCTATCAGATGGTCGGCGGCGGCTACATGGAGCACCGCGACCGCGCGCTCGATGCTGCGACTCTGGTCAACTTATTCAGACGACGCAGCCAAGGCTTGGGAGCGCTTCGAGCGCATGTGCAACTCCGATTCCACGGCGAAGTTCGCCAAGGTATTCAACGACGCCGTCGACCGCCTGGGTATGGTCGCGGTGCTCAAACACGGCTTCAAGCACCGAGGAATTCCGTTCAAGGTTGTATTCTTCAAGCCGGAGAGCGGGCTTAACGAAAGCGCCGCCGACCGCTATTCCAAGAACGTCTGCCGCTGCATCCGCCAGTTCCACTTTGCCGAGACAGGTAACCAGACCATCGATATGGTCCTGGACGTGAACGGCATCCCCCTGGTGGGCATAGAGCTCAAGGACCAGTTCACCGGACAGGACGTCGAGAACGCCATGCGCCAGTGGCGCGAGGACCGAGACCCGCGGTGCCGCTGTCTCAAGTTCAACACGCGCATGGTGGCGTTTTTCGCCGTCGACCTCGAGAGCGTCTACATGACTACCAAGCTGGAGGCGCGAAGACCTTCTTCCTGCCTTCAACCAGGGTTCCGCCGGGGCGGGAAACGACGGCGGCGCCGGCAACCCCGCAAACCCCGACGGCTATGCCACGAGTCACCTGTGGGAGGTCGCTCTACAGAAGGACAGCCTGCTCGACATCGTCAACAAGTTCCTCCACCTGGAGGTCAAGGAAGAGACAGAGATCGATGCGCGCGGCAACGAGGTGAAGCGCAAGAAGGAGCGCATCATCTTCCCCCGTTACCACCAGCTCGACTCCGTGCGTAAGGTCATCGCTGACGTGCGCGCGAACGGGACGGGCAAGAACTACCTTGTGCAGCATTCGGCGGGGTCGGGCAAGTCGAACAGCATCGCCTGGACGGCCTATCGCCTGGCATCCCTCTTCGTGGATGACACCCCGCTGTTCGACTCCGTGGTCGTCGTCACCGACGCCGAGTGCTCGACAGCCAGCTGCAGGAGACCATCTCGGGCTTCGACCACGCCATAGGCTCGGTCGTGACCATCGGCAAGGACAAGACCTCGGCCGACCTGCGGGACGCCATCAACGGCGGCGCTCGTCTCATCGTCTCGACCCTGCAGAAGTTCCCCGTGATCTACGAGCAGGTCGAGAGCGAGGGCAAGCGCTTCGCATCATCGTCGACGAGGCGCACTCATCCCAGACGGGAACGAGCGCGCTCAAGCTCAAGAGCGCCCTTGCCGACAAGCGTGACGCGCTCGAGGAGTACGCCGAGATCGAGGCGGAAGCCGAGGAGGCCGCAGCCGATTGGGAGGACCAGCTCGCCGACGAGCTCGCGAGCCACGGCCGTCACAAGAACCTGACCTTCGTTGCCTTTACCGCCACGCCGAAGGAGCAGACGCTCGAGATGTTCGGCGATGAGTGGCCTGACGGGTCCTTCCACCCGTTCCACGTCTACTCGATGCGCCAGGCGATAGAGGAGGCTTCATTATGGACCCCTCGCCAACTACGTGAGCTATTCGGAGGCCGTCGAGCTCGCGCGCACGGTCCCCGACAACCCCGACGTACCGAGCAGCCCCACGCTCAAGCTGCTCCGCAAGTATAAGGAGCTGCATCCCTACGCCCTCGGCCAGAAAGCCGAGATCATCGTGGAGACGTTCCGCAATGTGACACACACCAAAATCCGCGGCAAGGGCAAGATGATGGTGGTCACTGCCTCGCGCCTCGCGACGGTTCGCTACTACCACGAGATCAAGCGCTACATGCAGAAGAAGGGCTACGATGATATCGAGGTGCTGGTGGCGTTCTCGGGTGCCATTAGCGACCCGGCTGACGGTCCCGACGGTCCCGAGTACACCGAGCCGGCCATCAACGTCGGCCACGATGGGCAACGCGTCGCAGAGAGCCAAACGAAGGCCGAGTTCCACAACTATGGGGACGTGCTTGTTGTTGCCGAGAAGTACCAGACGGGCTTCGACGAGCCGCTGCTGCACACGCTGGTGGTGGACAAGAAGCTCAAGGACGTGAAGGCCGTCCAGACGCTCTGCCGCGTCAACCGCATCCACCCGGACAAGGAGGACACCTACATCCTCGACTTCGTGAACAAGCCCGAGGACATCCAGAAGGCTTTCGAACGCTTCTACACCGAGACGTCGCTTTCCGAGCAGATTAACACCGACCTCCTCTATCAGGTGCAGACCGATATTCGCGGCTACGGCTCTATGACGAGTCTGACATCGAGGCCGCTGCGAGATAATCTTCACCGATGGCAAGGGTAAATCGCAGAGCAACGTGCAGGGTAAGCTCGCGGCCGTCTTGAAGCCGGCGGTCGCGCGTTATAACGAGTTGGACGACGATGAACGCTATCAGGTTCGTCGCAAGGTGCGTAGCTTCTGCAAGTGGTACACCTACATCACCCAGATCGTGCGCATGTTTGACCGAGACCTGCATAAGGAGTACGTGTATTTAAGCTATCTGCGTCACCTCCTCAAGGTCGAGAAGATCCCCGTCGAGGCTGTGGACGACAAGGTCGAGATGCGCTTCTACAAGCTCAAGCAGGAGTTCGAGGGCAGCATTTCGCTTGAGCCTGGCGGCGGCGTGCTCGATCCCGGTGGCGCGGCCAAGACCGTGACGCCCGACAAGAAGCGCGACCCACTGCAGGTGCTCGTGGATAAGTTCAACGAGCAGTGGGCTGGCAACTTCACCGAGGGAGATCGTGTGGTTATCGACACGCTGTGGAAGCGTATCGCCGAAAACCCGCAGGTCGCCGACACCATCCGTCGCGACGGCAGACAAGTCTTCGAATCAAGCCTGCTGCCCAAGGTGTTCGATGAGGAGGCTCGCCGCGCCTATGTGGAGAACACGGACTCCTTTACCAGCCTCTTTGAGGACAGTGAGAAGTATCGCGCCATGATGAGCGCCATCGGGCAGCTGCTGGTGGAGAAGTTCAAGTAGACGATGAGGACTAAGAGCAAGGTGGGCTTAGCATGGCAAAAATCAGTCAGATTACTTTCAGGCAAAACATCCGTGGTCTGAGACTAAGGATGATCTTCTGGCATGCTATCTAACGCCTTTTTTCACTAAAGTGTATCGACCTTCACGGAACGGCATTCTTTATATCGATGCTTTTGCTGGTGCGGGTTTATTTGCCGATGGCAGTAAAGGATCTCCCTTGATTGCCCTTTCTAAGTATTTTGCAATTGCAAAGAAAAATCGTTCAAAGACGCCCATCCAGTTCATTCTTAGTGAATCCAACGCGGAATCTAGAAAGCATCTCGAATCGACATTTAACGAAGCAAAGGGAGCTAGCGGCTATATCAAGCCGCCAATTATCGTTTCCAGTTGCGAGGATGCTATAAGACGGGCACAACAAACTAGCGTTTGTGGGGGCGGTAAGCCCTCAACAGTCTTCTATTACATCGATCCATTCGGGGTTAAAGACCTACGACTCGATCTTCTAACTAATTCGCCGAATATGGCTCACACGGAGGCCCTGGTCAACTTCAATAGTTTTGGCTTATTCCGCGTTGCCTGCGCTGCCATGAAAGTGCCACTGTCACTTCCAAATGAAGTTGAACTGCCGGAAGACGACTTTAATGAGCTCACGAAAGCCAGCGTTTGGGTTGAACGTCTGAATGCCTGCATCGGAAGTGGTGACTGGAAAGAAGTGGTCGTTCGTTATAAGGCTGGAAAGATCGACGCTTGGCAGGCCGAACATGCGCTCTCGGAACTCTTTTGCAACAACGCGCGTTCTTACTATAAGTATGTAACGAATATGCCTATCAAAGATATGAGTAAACGCGTTAATGTCGGTGGGCTCGTCAAATATAGAATGATCCATATGACCAATAGCCCAGACGGTTGCGTTCTGATGAACGATAACATGATTAAGCGCAACCTCGACCGGCAATGCAAGCAGTTGGGATTGTTTGCGGTGGATGTTGATGGTCGCAATGTTGAGACTGCCGTAATTGCGGCCAAGGCCAGTGATTTTGTCCAGCATATGCCCGTTCACCAAAACATGAAAATGGGCGATATTGCTGCCACGTTGATTTCCGAGTGCGGAGTCTTTGACAGAAGCAATACTATTTTGAAGACCTATGTGGGCCAATGATTGAGGAAGGTGTTCTTGAGCGTGCGGTCAAGTTCACTTTGAAAGGAAAGCCAAAAAAGAGCTTTGCGCTCAAAGACGAGGTTTATCGAGCAAGATGAGTGCTTAGGTCGGTCGTATCTTTGGTGTGAGGAAGTTTAGCGAGAAGAGAATTAAAGAACAATGGAACAACTTGGGCACATATATCGAAAAAGTATGCTCTACCGTACAAAAGTTGAATATGGCGATTGGGCGATGAATCATGTGCAAGGCTGTTCGCATGGATGCAATTTTCCATGCTATGCATATTTAATGGCAAAACGTTTTGGGCGTGTCAAAACATACGAGGAATGGCGGCGGCCGAGCCTTGTCGACAACACTTTGGATCTGCTGCGCAAAGAGTTGCCGCGTTATTGTGATGAGATAAAACAGGTTCAACTGTGCTTTACAACCGATCCTTTTATGCTCGGATATCCAGAAGTTGGCAGTATGAGCTTGGGTGCAATTGAGCTCATTAACGAGTACGGTAAGCCGTGCAGCATTCTAACGAAAGGAGAGCTTCCCGTTGAACTTGCGGCGTTGCCTAATGCGGCGTTGAACACCTATGGAATTACCTTGGTGTCACTTGATGAGGACAATCGGAAAAGGATGGAACCCGGTGCAGCGGCATACTCAGTCAGGCTTGCCGCTCTCGAGTCTCTCCATAAGGCTGGCTGTAAGACTTGGGTTAGCATGGAGCCATATCCGACTCCAAATATCTGTGAGCAAGATTTGGATGCGCTGCTGCGCAAAATCTCTTTTGTCGATAAAATTGTTTTTGGTAGGACGCACTATGACAGGCTAACAAGCTCCTACGGCGACTGCGCCCGCTTCTATCGTGATAGTGCAAGGGAAGTTCGTGATTTTTGTTTTGATCACGGCATCGAGTGTCACATTAAAAAGGGGACTGTCAACTAGTGCTGAGCCTGCTGCGGTTTGGTAGTCATGGTATCGGGTTTCACTATGGTCCTGACTGCATTCGTGCAGCTATGTTTTTCAATGCGTCCTTAAGCTAGTTGCAATTTGGGACCATTGAGAGCTGCTATCCACGACCTTATTTGCGCACCTCTGTCATCGCTATTTCTCGCATAACATCTTGTACGCCCATTGCTCTGCTTGCCAAGAAGCCGACGCACACGCTTGATCCCACCTTATTTGGGATGCAGGCTTTTACGTCCTCACACGTCAAGCGTTTAGTCACTTTTTATCAACACTCCCTGACCGTACATCGATTGCAATGTCGATGCGGGCAATCATTAATGTGGAGCTTTTGGCAACCAGATTGCGGAAAGCGGGCTCATCGGGATCGGTGAGCCCGCAGACGTTGTGCATGCCGTTGTGGTTGCCTAGTTTGAAGGCTGAGGCTGAATCTGCGAGGGATGGGTGCGAGGTATTTGATGGCGAGCTAAAGCCTGATGCTGATGATGCCAATGGTGCTGGCGAGAAGAATGAGGGCTATCAACGCAATCACAACTGCCAAAACTGCATACAACCGCTTCATGTTTGCCTCCTGCCGAACTGGAAGAAATGAGTTCAATAACTGCTGGTAGAATTCTACCAGCAGATTACTACTCAATGGTATGAGTGAGGCTTGTTTTGAAACATAGCAAACATGAGAGGGGCATTCAGCCCGAATGTACCTCCGGGCATGATGAGCGTGTGGAAGTGATCCAAAAAGAAGCGGTCGAGGTGAATGACAAGCGGGGCAAGAAGGTTGTCGAGTTTTTCGGAAAGCTATCATTTAAGGTAAAGATTGTTTTTCTCGTGGTTGTGGCGGCTGTCCTCTTTGTCTTTTTTCTCGGCGTCCTTCCTTGGATAACCGATAACCATGAAACTCAGTATCTCACGACATCGGATCTTAAGTCTGCTGTAGATATCGACAGTCTTTCTACGGTTGATTACATCTACCACGGCATCGTCGAGAAGCACGGCAGGTTCCTCTGGATGGATCGCGTGGACTATCGCGTTAAATACGAGGCTCATATTCGTGCATCGTATACGATGAGCGACATCCAGTTTGGCATTGACAAAGAGAATAAGGTCGTTACCGCCTATCTCCCCAAAGCGCAGGTTGGCGAGCCTCAGCTAGACAATAGTAAGTTTGGCTACCTTCCCGAAAACGCAACTGCAGATATGAAAGATGTTCTGTCACTTTGTCGCAAAGATGTCGCAGATGAAGTCGATAAAAAGGAGATTAAAAAACAGGCGGACACGAGCTTGCGGGATACCGTGAAGGCGCTGACGCTCCCGCTTATTGACGGTGAGTACGAGCTCAAATTCAAGCCGTTGGCTGAGTACAAAGAGGGGCTGATTCTAATGCGTAGGCCGTGGCTGGTTTGTTTTGTCCTCGTGGCGACGCTGTCGTTTACCGGGCTTTCGGGTTGCGCAAAAAAAGACGAGGAGCCCGATTTCTCTGGCTATACGAAGATTGCCGAGCTTGCTACCGTTGAGTGCAGATTTCATAATGTCGCGGAAATCTACAACGACGGCACCAATATGCTCTTTGGGATAAACGTGGGATATAAAAAGGCGTGGTTCGAGTATGACGGGACGGTGCAGCTGGGCGTTGATGTCGCTAAGGTAAATGTCAGTAATCCGGATGAGAACAACGTCGTGACCATCACAGTTCCTGACGCAGAGGTTCTCGGCCAGCCCCAAGCCGACGAGAGCACCTTTTCTGATATCTACAGCGATACCGGGTTGCTAACTCCTATTACGACAGTTGACCAGTCTGCTGCGCTTGAAGAAGCCCAAAACGAAATGATAAAAAGTGCCGAGGGCAATTCAGCATTGATGAGCAGCGCCCGTGAAAGAGCTAAAACTCTCTTGAGCCAGTACGTCACAAAGATTGGTGATCGGACGGGCAAAAAGTACGAAGTTCAGTTTAAGGATGCTGAATAGACCGACTTACAATTGCCTTGCTTGAGAGCGGCTTCGGATATGAAGGGCCTCCCATTTCGGCTTATAGGACAAAATGTGTGTCCACGTTGGGGGCATCGGCGCAGGTCGATGCCCCTTTTCAGCCGTTTAAATTCCGTGCCCACTTTTAACCGCTCGGACAGAATGTGTGTCCGGTTGCCTATCGTTCCCGCAGGTAGATAACCTTTTCCGGAACCGTTAAATACCCTTTCGGAAGAGGTGCCCATGAAGGCCGTTTATTGCCCCTACTGCGGCGGTCGGACCAAGCGCAACGGCAGGACCTCATCGGGGTCCCAGCGGTGGAGGTGCACGGCCTGCGGCGCGTCGACGACGGTGAGGTACGACGACACGGCGACGAGGCTGGACGAGTTCCTCGGGTGGCTCCTCTCCAAGGACTCCCAGGCGGCGATGCCGGGCGGCGGACGGTCCTTCAGGCGCAGGACGGCCGAGTTCTGGGAGGTCTGGCCCATGCCCGTCCCCGACGGCGAGCTGCACCGCGTGCTCCACGTCGACGGATCTGGGTCGCGCGCGACCTCGTCGTGCTCATATGCTGCAGCGGCGAGAGGGTGGTCTCCTGGTACATGGCGAGGTGTTAGCGTCAATATATTTTTCACCATTTTCACCAACGTATTTTCGCCAATCGCGCCAACGCGGATGCGCCG
>ENA-OQHA01000981-OQHA01000981.1-human-gut-metagenome-genome-assembly--contig:-NODE-981-length-12198-cov-2.698865_pt1 | contig 12198 bp, 11 predicted proteins | sample MGYA00242558_ERZ504707 | MGnify/ENA primary metagenome ERZ504707 (study PRJEB26092, sample SAMD00036197) | human gut metagenome | host: Homo sapiens | study: EMG produced TPA metagenomics assembly of... | reverse complement strand
ATTTGCAATGGATTACATTTCTGATATTCAAATCATCTTCCCAAATCAACAGATCAGGCAAAGAAACAGCAAAATAATCAATACGCACTTTGTCAAACAAATGCTTTTCTCCATAAGCTACCAATTTATGGAAGCGGCTGTTAGCTTCTTCTTCACGGCCCAGCTTCAATAAAGCCATACCCTGATAGAAGATCTTGTCAGGTTTCTGGTCATTGTAATAAATGGCAGCAACCGGTTCGGTCGAACCTTGTACAGCCTGTTCCCAGCAAGACTTCGCATTCTCCAGGTCACCCATCTGCTGATAAGCGCATCCCATCAAATAATAGAAGTCATTTTCCTGAGCTCCCTGCAGCTTGCCTTCTCCCAAATGATGCGGATAAACCAGACATTCCTTCAGCCAGTTCAAGGCTTCAGCCGAATGTTTCTCCTGCAGACATTTCTTCGCCAGTTCCACACGGGCTATCTGATATTGGGCAGGCACTTTTCCTTCACCCCCTTCCCAAGGATGGAAGATCCGTGCATCCAGCAACTTGCGAGCCTCTTCATATTCACCAACCTGATTCAGCAAAGTTATCTGTTCCAGATACAAATCATCTCGCTGGGCAATCAATTGAGAGTTCTTTCGAAGGAAAGCCAGACGTTCTGCATGCGGACGACCAAGTCTCTTATACAACTGATCAAGCTCCATCAGCACACGGGCATCGGATGAATCCAGAGCAAAGGCCTTTTCCATGCACTGCAATGCCTCTTCCGTACGCTGTTGCTTATTGAAATAAGCCAAAGCCAGGTTACGCCATGCAGACGGGAACTGATTATCCAGTTCAACAGAAGTTTCCCATTCGCGGACAGCCAGGTCATATTGACGTTTGTCATACCACAAATTGCCCAGATAATAATGAGCTTTGGCATCTTGTGAGTTATATTGTGTTGCACATTCCAGTGCAAGAATATCTTCCAGACGATTCGGGAAACAATAATCCGGACAAGCAGCTGCTGCATTCTTGAATGCTTCTTCCTCCAGATGCAAACCTCCCTGTACACTGCACCAGCCGATATAATAATGAGTCATCGGAGTGGCGAATCCTCCAGAAACGGCCTGATTCAAGACATCAACAGCCTCTTTCCAACAGCCGGCAGCCGCATAGTCCAATGCCAATTCATGATAGTTGTTAGCTTCCTCACGCATCAGCTCCTTCCATGCAGAAAGATCACTCTCCGACTGAGTCAGAAGGAAACGTTCATAAAGGCAGCCGAAATTGAAGCGATCCAACTTCAATGATTCTGCAATCAGTTGAAGAGCTTCTTCAGAACGGTTTTCATAACGCAGAACTACCGTTTTCAAATGACGTGCCTTATGGTTATGCCAGTTTCTGATCAGTGAACGGTCTGCTTCCTCCAATGCATCATCCCAACGACGCTGCAATGCTGAAATCTGGGCGCAGGCAAAATAACCTGCATCCTGCCAGGCTCCATTCCAACAAGCTTTATAGAAGCGATTATAAGCCTCATCATATTTACCCTGATATTTCAGGACAAGTCCCAGGTTGTACAAAGGCTCACCATCATAAGGATTCGGATTACGCTTCAGCTGGGTCTTTATTGCCTGACGCAAATAAGTCTCAGCCTTCTGGAAACGTCCTTTTCTCAAATACCATAATCCCAAAGCATTATTATTGCGCACATCTGTCGGATCACGTCTGAGTGCTTCTTCGTAATAAGCTACCGGATTATAAGTTGCATGACGATACTGCTCCAGATGCAAGCCGGTAAGATAAAGCTGTTCTGTTGTAGCTATTTCATGCGGAAGCAAAGCCGGTTCAGCCGGTTCGGGTATAGGTTTAACTTCATCCGGTTCGCATTGCCAGCCAAGCACCTCACGTCCACCAGACAGCAGACTCAAGTGCAAATCCTGGAAGCGGACATTGCCAATCTCTACTGACTGTTCAAATACCTCTTCCGGTGACAGAGTCTGTTCCTGATCAAACAATACCTGATTACCCGCAACAAGACGAATACGTATAAGTTGTCTTGAAGTAGCAAAAATCTTCAGACGTACACTTGACTCTCCCTCCTGTTCTACATTCAACAGCAGATCTTTGCTAGCATTCTTTACCACACCCAATTCACGGTACGGAAGGAAGTACTGCACAAAGCTCTTTTCTTCATAAGGCTGCAACCAGGTAAAGTCAGGCTGGTTATCAGTATAAACTCCCGCCATCAATTCGATATACGGTCCATCCTCATCGGTAAGATTACGGTCCCATGCGCGTCCGAAATCACCATTTCCCCAGGTCCATTGTTTCTTTCCGGGTGACACATGATGGTTTGCCACATGCAATACACCGGCATGTGTATCGTTTTCATAACCACCCACAAAGTTGAAACGAGAATTAATAGCCATATAAGATGTCGGTACGGGAAGATTCCGGTAATTGGAAATATCAACTCCCGCCGAATAATCAATCTTATAATAAGTTCCCGTAGCTATCGGGAAAGTGGAAACATCACGTTTTCCGTGGTCAAATACGGCATTTACATCAGGCGGGAAAACACTTTGGTAATGGTCATTGACTGCTACTGCCGGATTAGCCCACCACAAGAAAGTCTGAGGTGTTTCTGTACGGTTGTATAACACGCCTTTAATCTCAAGGAATGCCTTTCCCGGACGAAGTGTAAATCCGGCCATACCTTTCTGATGGAACATCCGTTCCGTTTCGCTCACCCATACTGTTACGCTTCCATCTTCAAACTCCTCGATATCACAGTCCACCGGCATAAAAGTACTCGGGCGATGATGCTGCGGCCAGTTAAATTCAATACCACCTGAAATCCAGGGACCAACCAAACCAACAAGTGCCGGTTTGATCACATGGTTATAATAAACAAAATGCCGTTGTTTAATCTTATCATACGCCATCTGCACGCGTCCTCCCAATTCCGGAAGAATCATGACTTTCAGATATTCATTTTCAAGAAAAACAGCATTGTAAGTATGATCTTTCTTTTCATCTGAAATACGTTCGATAACAGGGTAAGGATAAACGACACCACTACTTCCCTGATAAACGCGATTTTCCAGAAACATCGGATTCTTTTCGGGCTTTCCCACTTCATAGGTCGGAATCACCACTTGTTCTTTCCACGCTTTAACCATAAATATAATAAGTTTTTAATATCAAGATTCTCTACAGATCGGCCTGTTCCGGCCGAAAGAATAATTCTTTAAATCAATTCACGTTCCAGTTTCTCCAATGATTTTCCTTTTGTTTCCGGCAGGCGGCAATATAAAAAGACATAACTTACCGCGCAAATCAATGCATAGATCCAAAAAGTACCACTACTACCTAATGAAGCATTCAGCAGAGGGAATGTATAAGTCAGAGTGAAACATCCGATCCACAAAGCAAAGGTTGCCGTAGCCATAGCCACTCCACGCACACGGTCCGGAAATATTTCAGAAAGCAAAACCCAGGTTACAGGTCCCAGTGACATGGCATAGCAAGCGATCGCTAGTACCACCAACAGCACCATAAAGAAGCCGCTCAACTGAAAATAATAGCAAGCACCAAGAATCAGATAAATGCCTCCCAGTCCACCGGCTCCCAACAGCATCAAAGCCCGACGTCCCCAGCGGTCAACCGTATAGATCGCAACAAATGTAAAGACAACATTGGCAATACCTGTCACCACAATATTAAACAAGACATCTCCCAAAGCGAAACCAGCCGACTGGAAAATTTCCTGTGCATAATTAAATATGACATTGGTTCCGCACCATTGCTGGAATACAGCAACCACAATACCTAACAGCAAAACTCTCCGATAAGGACGGCTGAAAAGTAATTTCAGCTTTCCGGAAGATTCTGTTGATGAAACAGATGAGCCGGTCAAAGTCTGTATCTCTGTCAAGGCATATTGAGGACCGCCAATATGTGAAAGCACTTCCTTTGCTTTCTCCAGACGTCCTTTCAGGAACAACCAGCGGGGACTTTCCGGAATAAAGAAAGCCAGCAGGAAAAAAGCAGCTGCAGGAAAAACAGCTCCCCAGAACATCCAGCGCCACCCCATCTGCCCATTCCATGAAGCCAGGATATCAGCGCCGGTAAATTCGGCAGGAATAGGATCTGCAATCAGCCAATTGGTTACCTGAGCTCCCAATATTCCCAGCACAATAGTCAGCTGATTCAACGAAACCAGCTTTCCGCGCACTGAAGCCGGTGCAACTTCTGCTATATACATCGGAGAAAGATTGGAAGCTATACCAATTCCTATACCTCCTAAAAAACGAGCAAATAAAAACAGAGTAAAAGTATGTGCAGCGCCTGTTGCATAAGCTGAAATCAGAAAGATTATAGCTGCAACCAGCAACAACGGACGACGTCCATATTTATCAGCCATAAATCCGGTAATCATTGCACCAATCAGACAGCCCAGCAGAGCAATACTCATGGCCCAACCTTGCATAGAAGGTATATCTGCGATTCCGAAATACAATTCATAAAAAGGTTTGGCACCTCCAATGACAACCCAGTCATATCCAAACAGAAGTCCTCCCATTGCCGAAACAAGACAAATGAAATAGACAAAACCTTTGTTGTATGTTTTCATAAGTTATAGTGATTTTTGATTCTGTTGCAAAGGTAGTCTGGCACAAAGGAATATAAAATAGAATTTACGAGCGAACGAATGGACAATATTATGATTCACAAGAAAAGACTTCCGAAAACTAAAAAACGGATAGCCGCAGAAGAAAACTCTTCCGCAGCTATCCGCTCTTATTCTATATATAATCTGGCTGAAGACCTATCCCCGCAACTGCTTATCCATAGCAGCAGCAGCACGACGTCCGTCACCCATTGCCAGAATTACCGTTGCTCCACCCCGGACAATATCTCCTCCGGCATAATGGTAGGTATAGAAGATTGCATGTCTTCATTAACCGCAATGGTTCCTTTCCGGCCCAGTTCAAGTCCCGGAATAGAATTGGGAACGATCGGATTAGGAGATACACCTACACTCACAATAGCCATATCAATATCAATTGTTTCAACAGCACCTGGAATAGCAACAGGGCTACGGCGTCCGGAAGCATCCGGTTCACCCAATTCCATCTTCTGGAGTACTACCTGTTTCACTCTTCCTTTTTCATCAGCAATATATTCAATCGGATTATGCAAAGTCAGGAATTCCACACCTTCTTCCTTGGCATGTTTCACTTCTTCCAGACGGGCAGGCATTTCAGCTTCTGAACGACGATAGATGATCATTGCTCTTTCTGCTCCCAGACGGCGTGCCGTACGAACAGAATCCATTGCTGTATTTCCACCACCGATAACCGCAACACGCTTACCGAATGTAACCGGTGTATCCGAATCTTCGCTGGCTGCATCCATCAAATTAACACGAGTCAGATATTCATTGGATGACATAATGTTAATGGAATTCTCTCCCGGAATATTCATAAAGTTGGGCAATCCGGCACCGGAAGCAACAAAGATACCTTTATAGCCTTCATCCTCCAGATCCTTCACACTGATTGTCTTGCCAACAATACAGTCCTTGACAAACAGAACTCCCATCTTCGAAAGATTTTCGATTTCTACATCTACAATCTTATTCGGCAGACGGAATTCCGGAATACCATATTTCAACACACCACCGATTTCGTGCAATGCTTCAAATACAGTTACTTCATATCCCAGCTTGGCCATGTCTCCGGCAAAAGAAAGACCTGCAGGACCGGAACCGACAACAGCAACCTTAATACCATTCTTTGAAGCAATCTCCGGAACAGAAATCTGTCCGCTTTCACGTTCGTAGTCGGCAGCAAAACGTTCCAGGTATCCGATAGCCACAGCCTCATGTCCCATCTTCAGATGAATACATTTTGACTCACACTGCTTTTCCTGCGGACAAACACGTCCACATACTGCCGGCAAAGCACTGGTCTGCTTCAACACGCGTGCAGCCTCCAGGAACTCACCCCGCTCGATATTCTTGACAAATGCAGGAATATTGATACCGACAGGACATCCTTGCATACAAGACGGATTGGCACAATCCAGACAACGCTTAGCTTCTGTCAGTGCCTGCTCTTCATTCAATCCCAGGTTTACTTCTTCCTTACGGCTGTGAGAACGATATTCCGGTTCCAGTTCATTCATCTTTACACGAGGAATAGCCGTACGTTCTTTCGGTTTCATAGACTTACGCAATTCTTCACGCCAGGGTGCCGTACGGTCATCTGCGGGTTTCACAGCTTCGCAAGTCTCTGATGCTTCATGTTCCAACTTATGAATTTCCTCACGTTCAATATCGCGGAAGGCACCCATACGCTTCAACATTTCATCAAAGTCCACCTGGTGTCCGTCAAATTCAGGACCATCAACACATACAAACTTGGTCTTTCCGCCAACAGTGATACGGCAGGCACCGCACATACCGGTACCGTCAACCATGATTGTATTCAGCGACACTTCTGTCGGAATCTCATACTTCTTGGTCAACAGACAAACAAACTTCATCATAATGGCAGGACCAATGGCAAAACATTTGTCTACCTTTTCGCGCTTGATAACTTCTTCCACACCTTCCGTTACCAGTCCTTTCTTGCCATACGATCCGTCATCAGTCATAATAATTACCTCATCCGAACTTTCACGCATTTCCTTCTCCAGGATAATCAATTCCTTGGTACGTCCGGCCAATACAGTGATCACACGATTTCCTGCAGCCTTCAATGCCTGCACAATAGGCAACATCGGAGCTACACCTACACCACCTCCGGCACAAACTACCGTACCGAAATTGTCAATATGCGTTGCTTTTCCCAGCGGGCCTACCACATCCGTAATATAATCACCCTCATTCAATTCACATAAACGGGTTGAAGAAAGTCCGACTTCCTGCACCACCAGGGTAATAGTTCCTTTAACGGGGTCAGCAGCAGCAATAGTCAAAGGCATACGTTCACCTTTTTCTCCTACACGGACAATCACAAAGTGACCAGCCTTACGCGACTTGGCAATTAACGGTGCATCAACGACCAGTTTAAAGACCTTTTCTGAGAAATGTTCTTTTGAAATAATTTTATTCATTTCTTTATACGATAAGTTAGTTATTTTTCTTATATGTTGGCTTTTAGATAATTTTTCGCAAAGGTAAGATAAAAAAACTAGATACTCAACGCGAGTCCGCAAAAATCAACAGAAAAACCTGAAACACATGGGGTCCATGAATTTCTGACGGAAGCATTTCTTCTATTTCCGAAAAAAATCCTACCTTTGTTGAGATGATTTCAACATCAGCCCATTATAAAAAGGCATCAAACCTATAAACCTAATAAGAACAAGATGAAAATGAACAAAATGCTTACGCTGGTCTGCGGACTGGCATTGGGAAGCCACCTTGCGGCCCAACAACCACGCTATGAACTAATCTGGCAAGAAGACTTTAATGGTAGTACCTTCGACGAAAAGTACTGGACCAAAATTCCCCGTGGAAATGCAGACTGGTGCAGACACATGTCGGATGAACCTTCTCTGTACGAAGTAAAAGACGGAAACCTGATCCTGAGAGGAAAAGTCAATGACGGCATTGTACCACAAGATACCGCACGTTACATCACCGGCGGACTTTACACCAAAGACAAAAAGACCATTACTCACGGAAAAGTTGAAATCAAAGCCAAACTTCAGGCTGCTCAGGGAGCATGGCCGGCTTTCTGGATGCTTCCCAACACCGGAACATGGCCCAACGGAGGAGAAATTGATATCATGGAACGGTTGAACCATGACTCCATCGCTTACCAAACCGTACACTCCTATTACACTTATGTACTGAAAGAAGAGAACAACCCGCCCCACGGAGGTATCGGAGCCATCAATCCGGATGATATAATGTATATGCCGTAGAGATTCTTCCGGACAGTCTGGTTTTCTCCATCAACGGAAACCATACATTCACTTATCCCCGCATTGAGACGGACAAAGAAGGTCAGTTCCCCTTCGGTACACCTTATTATATATTAATAGACATGCAGATTGAAGGAAGCTGGGTAGGAAAAGCCAACCCTGCCGAATATCCGGTTGAAATGCAGATAGACTGGGTCAAAGTATACAGCTTAAAGCCCTAAACATACACACCAGGTACAGACAAAATCGGGATGCAGCAAATAACGGATCTGAAACAAACGATGATGACCGGTCCGGTGTTCTGCTCCCGACAATGTACCGGTCTCACCAACTTCAAAGGGCATCACTCTCAAATGTTCTACGAAATCCACCTCCTGACAACCCAGAACTTTATACAGGGTTTCTTTAGCAGACCAGTGTATCAGCAGCTGACTGAGCATCTCTTCCGGTGACAGACTGTCCCGATGAGGAATCTCTTCCGGGTGAATAAACCGGCTCATTACTTTCCGAACCCGCTCCGTACATTGTTCTATATCCATCCCCACCTCGCAGACGGATGAAGTCCGACGGCTACATATCCTTTCGTATGAGAAATCGTCAGCTGAAACAAATGTCCTTCCACATAAGGTTTACCGGAAGACTCATGCAAAATATGATATTCCTTTCCGGTTAACGTTTTCAGTAATACCCGAACCGCCAGATATTCCATCTTGCGCCCCTGCGCCTTCAATGAGTCCAGCTCGACGTCATAAGGCAATCTCCCGGTCAGCATTGCCCGCAACTCTTCTGCAGACTCACTGACTTTCCAGATTCCCCACTCTGCGTCTCCTTCTTTCCAATGTCGGTAAAGCGGCATCTCTTCAAACTTTATTTTTCAGATTCCACATCTTCCTTTTCCGGTCGGGAACAGATTGACACCTTTACTTTCAGAATACGGCGTGCATCCATTTCCAACACTTCAAAACGGAAATACTGGTATGTGATGACTTCATGCAGGGAAGGGAATTCTCCTTTCAGTTCCAGCAGAAGTCCGGCCAGGGTATCGGCATCTCCCTCCACCGTTTCAAATACATCTGAATCGATTTTTAGAATCTTATAAAAATCACTCAGCAATGTCTTGCCTTCGAATACATAGGTATCATCAGCCAGTTTCACATAAAGTGCGTTCTTCTTCATCATATCTCATCGTTGATTTCTCCTACGATTTCTTCTATAATATCTTCCATCGTTACCAATCCCGATGTTCCTCCAAATTCATCCACAACAATAGCAATATGAATCCGGCTTATCTGGAAGTCGCGCAACAAATCATCAATCTTTTTGGTCTCCGGAACAAAGTAGGCCGGACGTATCAGGTTCTGCCATTTAAAATCATCCCCGATCCAGATAGGCAGCAAATCCTTGATATACAGAATTCCCTTCACATTATCCCGGTTTTCCTGATATACAGGTATACGAGAATACGCATTCTCAACAATACATTTCAATACCTCGGAATAAGAAGCCTCAATATCCAGATCCACCATATCCAGACGGGAAGTCATCACTTCCTTGGCTGTTTCCTCTCCGAAACGGATAATACCTTCCAGCATATTCGTTTCTTCGGATATCTCACTTTTATCCGTCAGTTCCAGTGCCTGCGACAATTCATCCACCGACAAGTTACACTGCTTTTTTCTTTTCTGGGCCACACGATTGATGACAAAGGTGGAACGGACCAGCAGGTTCGACAAAGGACGAAAAACAGAAAGCAATACCCAAATAACCGGAGCACCTTACGGCAGAATGACAAAGTATGCTGGGCCGAATAAATTCGGCATAATTTCGCCAAAAAGCAATAAAAGGAAGGTCAGAATAACGGTGATCACCAGAAATTCGAGAATTTCGGCCCCGCCAAAGTCTATCACGCTGGCAAAGAAATAATTGCACAACATGATAATCGTAACGTTTACAAAATTATTAGAGATCAGAATGGTAGCCAGAAGCCGTTCGGAATCATCCAGCAACGCTTTTATACGTTTGTCTACCGCATGATTTTCCTCTTCGATTTCATTACGATCTGCCGGCGAAAGCGAAAAGAACGCAATCTCAGATGCCGAAACAAAACCTGAAGCATACAATAACAACAAAGCTAAAACCAAAGCCACAATTGCTCCTGCTGAAGGAGCAAAGAGGGTCACATCATTACATAAATCCGCCAAGCGGCATAAATACGAGTCTGGGTCCAAGGATTATAAATTTAGTTAAACAATCAAATTAGAACGGCAAGTCATCCGACATCTCCTGCGGGTGCAGATTGAGCCGCGGATCCCTGCTGTACAGGCTGTGCGCCCGAAGGCTGAGCTGGTGCAGACTGAGGAGCCTGCTGAGACTGGCGAGGCGAAGAAAGCATTTCCATATTATCGCCGAAAATCTCTACAACATAACGTTTCACTCCGTTCTGGTCATCATAAGAACGTGAACGGATTTTCCCCTCAATATAGAGTTTGTCTCCTTTGCGGACATATTTCTCTGCTGTTTCTGCCAGTCCGCGCCACAATACGATATTATGCCATTCAGTACGTTCCGGCACCTGTGTTCCATTTGCCAGCGTATAACCGCGGTCTGTTGTAGCCAAAGGAAAAGTAGCTACTGCCACACCTGAATCCAAATATCTTACATCGGGATCTTTTCCGACATTACCGATCAACTGTACCTTATTCAATGACATAATCTTATCGTTTTATCTAATTTTAGGTTCCAAAAGTAACGAAAAAAAATGAGATATCAAGCGAGACACCGGAAATTTGTGCAGATCTTCTTCCCGGATGCGCTGAAAACCGTCCAAAAACGCATCTTCATTTTCCAGAACCACCTCATAACAGGAAGCATACACCACCCGATGCGAAAGCACATGTTTCACTCCGCTTTCTACCAGACGGATCCTTTTAACAGCCTGCCCGCCTAACAACTTGTTCCATTCCGGCAAAGCAAACAGCTCTGACTCATCGGGCTTTTCCGGAGTTTCTATCAAGGGAAACTCATACAGGTTTTGCCAGATATCTCCCGCACCGCGCTTATTTATAAAGGTATATACGCCCGCACGCACGTAAATATACGAAAAATAACGGTTCACCGTCTTTACCTTATGAGATTTCCGGGGCAACTCCTCCACCCGCTTGTCACGTAATGCCACACAACTGTCAGCCAGCGGACAAACCTGACAGTCCGGTGAAGCCGGCACACACTGCAAAGCCCCGAAATCCATGATAGCCTGATTGTAAACAGCCGGGTGCTTCCGGTCGAGAAGCTGATCCGCCAGCTGCGCAAACAGTTTCTTTCCGGCAGCGGTATCTATCGGTTTCATCCACACCCATCCAGCGCGAAAGCACTGTATACGTTTCCATCGACCACGGCACAAGGCATATCATAAGCAAATGAGCAGATAGCTGCTGCCGTATAATCGCCCACCCCCTTCATGGCACGCACTTCCTTATATGTTTCGGGCATCTTCCCCGCCCAGCAAGTGAACGGGCAGCCTCATGCAAGTTGCGGGCACGCGAATAATATCCCAGTCCCTGCCACATTTTCATCACCTCGTCTTCATGTGCTTCAGCCAGACTGCATACATCGGGAAAACGCTCAATGAAACGGCAATAATAAGCATAGCCCTGCGCCACCCGCGTCTGTTGCAGAATAATTTCCGAAATCCAGATCCGGTAAGGATCCTTTGTCTCGCGCCAGGGAAGCTCCCGGCGGTGCAGTTCGTACCATCTGATCAAGCTCTCACTAAACTGATTTACACTCATACCACTTCTTTAAAACTGTTTTTTTGAGCAAAAATAGGAATTTTGATACCTTCAGACACACTTTTTACAAAATTTGTTCGGAATATATTTTTCAGAGTACGAGAAAAGCTATATATTGCAGACCAAAAATTTAAGATAACGTATAACAATAATTATTAGCGAAATGACTAAAGCAGATATTGTAAACGAAATTGCCAAAAACACTGGCATTGACAAAGCCACAGTACTGACAACCCTGGAAGCGTTTATGGATTCAGTAAAGGATTCTTTGTCAAAAGACGAAAACGTATACCTGAGAGGTTTTGGCAGTTTCATCGTCAAGAAAAGAGCTCAGAAAACTGCTCGCAACATCTCCAAGAATACAACTATCATCATTCCGGAACACAATATTCCGGCATTCAAACCTGCCAAGACTTTACATTGTCAGTAAAAAATAAATTAACACTAGTATTAACCCTATAAAATTTTGAAGCTATGCCAAGCGGAAAGAAAAGAAA
>ENA-OQHA01000980-OQHA01000980.1-human-gut-metagenome-genome-assembly--contig:-NODE-980-length-12202-cov-2.380787_pt1 | contig 12202 bp, 18 predicted proteins | sample MGYA00242558_ERZ504707 | MGnify/ENA primary metagenome ERZ504707 (study PRJEB26092, sample SAMD00036197) | human gut metagenome | host: Homo sapiens | study: EMG produced TPA metagenomics assembly of... | reverse complement strand
CCGGGGAGGCTGGCCCTGCTGCTGTGGGAAGCCGCCGGGACCCCGGCCCCCGCTGGCTCTTCTCCCTGCCGATGCTGCCCCGGTCCAGCAGGCCTTGCATGGGCATCGAGAACCAGCTCCTCGCCCCGGATGCGTCTGCGGAGGATTCCGTCAGCCGCTGGGAGGTTATTCGGAGCTGGGGAAAAATAAACGCATAAAAGAGGGCAGATTATCCTTCGTACAACCTCTCAGTCACGGGCTAACGCCGTGACAGCTCCCCTAGTAGGGGAGCCTTTGGCAGGAGATTCATTTTTCGCTATGGTCGCCTGCGGCTCCAAAATCATCATCTGCCGCAAGAAAAAATCTGACGGCAACTGTGCAAAAATTAGCGAAGCGTCAACGCTCGAAAACGTAACGGTATGCCAAGGCCTCCCCTACTAGGGGAGGTGGCATCGAGCGAAGCGATGATGACGGAGAGGTTGTACTTTGCAGCATCTGCTCTGTGATGTCTTACCTCTCCTTCGGGAGAGGTGGCATTGCGCAAGCAATGACGGAGAGGGTGAGGATGCTAACTAAACAGCGAACCCCCCGGTGCGATCTGCACTGGGGGTTCGCTGTTATTGTTGCTTCAGGAAATCTGTACCGCTTCCAGCACCCTGATGCCCTCCTGCTCCATCACGTCGCGCAGGGCCTCGAGGTAGCCGGGCTTGTCCACCTTGTTCTCAATGCAGCAGGTCAGCACGCCGTGCAGGCTGGTGACCTCCATTGCAAGGGACGCACCGTCCGGCAGCACCCAGGTCTGGAAATCAGTCAGGTATGCTTCCAGCTCCGGGCTGTGCGGCAGCAGCGGGCTGCCGATGTAGCTGACCCAGAAATCTGCCGGGAAGCCGCTTATGTACTCGCCCATCTGGAACACACGCTTCTTGATCTTGAGTGCGGCCTTCTGCCGGAACACCTGATACACCCAGCCCATCTGTTCGGCCATGCGGAACAGGCGGCGCTCCGGGGTCAGGCTTTCCCGGATCTCCTGGTCGAGCTGTTTTGCAAAGCTGTGGAGCCGGGCCTGCGGTTCCAGCTGCAGGGACAGCTGAAAGGAGGCAATGCAGTTGTACAGGGCATGCGGCACCCCCAGCGCCGCGCGGGTGTCGGCGGCATAGCTGTACACAAGGTCATTCTTTTCTAGATACCGCTGCGCTGCCTGGCAGGTCAGCCCCATGAGGGCGCTGAAGGGCTTCACGCCCTCCTTCTGCGCCAGATCCACAAGGCTCTGCCTGTCCAGCCGCAGCCGCTGGAAATGGGGCGTGCCTTCGTGGATCTGCAGCACGTCCTTCTGCATGTTGTTGGCCACCTGGCTCTCCGGGTAGCGGGCCAGCAGCTGTTCCACATCGTAGGGCGGGTCAGAGGCAAGGGCCTCGCACACAAAACCGGCGTTGGAGCGCAGGTTGCAGTAGAGCTTGAGCAGCAGGGTGAAAAAGGGCGAGCCGCCCCGGCCATCGGCCAGGAAGTGGAACCAGTCCAGATAGACCGTGTTCCCCTCATAGCCCAGCGAGAAGAGATAATCGTTCGTCTCCTCGGGGATCTTTGGCTGGGTGCTGCCCTGCCGCACACGGCAGGGGGCGGTGTTGGGCTCCAGACGGGCTTCCCGCTTTTCCCACACCACATGGCAGAAATAATATTCTGCCAGCGGGCGGGCCGCATCCAGTGCCTGCTGCAGAAGGGCCGGGTCAACGGCCTCCTTCAGCGTGGCCTGATAGCGGCAGAGGACCTGATTTTCACGGTAATAGTAGACGATGCCCTGAAACACCGCACGCTGCTCTGCATTCATCCGGAATTACCCCGCGTTCTCGGCCAGATAATCAGCCAGATCGCCGATGGTCACAAAGTTGCGCAGCTCCTTTTCGGGGATGCGCAGGCCAAAGGTCTCTTCCAGATCGGCCACGACGGTCAGGATCTCCATAGAAGACAGATCCAGATCATCCATCATCACGCTGTTTTCGTTGACATCCTCGGGCGAGATCTCTGCCACATCCTCCAGAATTGCCAGGATCTGAGACACGATTTCTGCTCTTTCCATCAAAAAATCTTCCTTTCCGTGAGGGATTTTTAATCGCCTGCAAGGGCGCAGTTTCAGTATGCCACGCGCCGGGCCGGTTTAGCCAGCCGGGCGGGACATTCCTGTGTTTTATAATACCTGTTTTATAGAGGAAATGCAACACACAGGCCGCCCGGTTTCGCGCTTTTTTCGCAATTTCCGCGCTTACCTGCGCAGCAGCTTGCCCATGGCGTTGCGGGGCAGGGGTTCGGCACTGAACTCCACCGCCGTGATCCGCTGGTACAGCGGCAGGGTACGGTTCAGCCCGGTGAGGAAAGCCCGGACCTCCGCCTGCTTTTCCTCGGCACAGCAGATCAGCGCGCCAACCTTTTTGCCCATCTCCTTGACCACGCACTCCTGCACCTCAGGGCAGGCGTTGAGCCTTCTTTCCAGCTCCTCGGGCTGACGTTCTCGCCGGTGCCCAGAATGATCAGGTTCTTCTTCCGGCCCACCATGTAGTAATAGCCGTCCTCGTCCTCACGGGCCAGGTCGCCGGTGTGGAGCCAGCCGTCTTTGTCGATGATCTCGGCGGTGGCTTCGGGATCCTTATAGTAGCCCAGCATCACACAGCCGCCCCGGATGCAGATCTCGCCGGTCTCATCCAGCTTGTACTCACAGTGGCCGTCCGGCTTGCCCAGTGCCCGGATATGGGGCTCTGCCTGGCGTAGTTCACCAGACCATCGCCGCAGGTCTCGGTCATGCCGTAGCACTGGGTGATGTACATGCCGTTTTCCACCAGACCCAGCAGCAGCTCGCTGTCGAACATGGCAGAGCTGCCGCAGGGGTTCCACAGGCCGTTCAGCTTATCGGCGCGGCCGCGCTTGACATCCTTGTAGATGCTCTCCATCAGCACCGGGGCCACGGCAATGGAATCGCTGTGCATCAGGCCCAGATCCCGGTAGAAATTCCGCAGGTCACTGCAAAGGTTCAGGGCCCAGCCTTGAAGGGCCAGGAGAACAGGCAGATAAAGGTGCCCAGATGGAACAGGGGCAGGATGGCAAAGTTGCTCAGGACATCGTTTTGTCCTCGGGTTGCTTCCGGTGCTTGAAGTCCAGCATGTGGTCGCCCATGGCAACGTGCATCTGCATCACCGTAAAGAAGTTCCGCTCCGCCAGCATCACGGCCTTGCTGCGGCCGGTGGTGCCGGAGGTGAACAGCATGACCATCAGGGCATTGAGGTCGATCTTCTTTTCCAGCCCGCCGGGCGCGGTGTCCTTCCAGACATCCATCGGCCGCAGGCGTTCCCCATACGCAGCCTCCAGCTGGTCACGGCAGCCGTAGTCCACCCCATCGTTCAGGATGAGGGCAGGCTCTACCAGCTCCAGCTCCCAGCTCAGCTCGTCCCAGGTCTTTTTCTGGTTCATCGTTACCAGAACAGCCCCGGCCAGCACAGCGCCAAAGGTGTTCACGCCGTACTCATAGCAGTTCCGGCTCAGCAGGACCACCCGCTTGCCTCTACCTCCGGGATGTTCCGGGCAAACCAAGCAGCGGCGCGGCGGATATCCTGTGCATACTCGGCATAGGTCTTTTCCTTCACGGTGCCGGTGGCATCCTCTACCAGCGGAAGCCACCCGCCCGGGGAATTCCTGCTCCATTGTCCGGGTGACAAGATCATAGACATTGTTTACCATGGTCTGCTCCTTTTCTCCCGTTTGATTTTACTTGCGCAGCAGCTTGCCCAGCGCGTTGCGGGGCAGGGGCTCGGCGCTGCACTCCACCACGGAGATGCGCTTGTACATGGGCAGGGTGCGGTTCAGCTCGGTGACAAACTCCTTCACCTGCTGCTGCTTGTCATCCTCACAGCAGACCACGGTGCCGATCTTCTTGCCCATCTCCTTGACGATGCACTCCTTGATGCATCGCACTTGCCAGCAGCTTTCCAGCTCCTCGGGCTGACGTTCTCGCCGCTGTCCAGAATAATGAGGTTCTTCTTGCGGCCGGTCATATAGTAGCAGCCTTCCTCGTCCACGCGGGCCAGGTCGCCGGTGTGGAGCCAGCCGTCCTTGTCGATGGTCTCGGCAGTGGTCTCGGAGTCCTTATAGTAGCCCAGCATCACGCAGCCGCCGCGGACGCAGATCTCGCCGGTCTCGTCCACCTTGACCTCACAGAAGCCGTCCGGCTTGCCCAGGGCACGCAGGTGGTCGCCCTCCTGGGTCACGTTCAGCAGGCCATAGCCGGCCAGCTCGGTCATGGAGTAGCACTGATTGATGTAGAAGCCATTCTTCACCAGATCGCTCAGGATGACGGGGTCAAGGATGGCAGAGCTGCAGCTCAGGTTCCACAGACCGTTCAGGCGGTCCGCATGGCCGCGCTTGACCTCGTTGCAGATCATCTCCACCAGCACCGGCGGGGTAGACATGGCATCACTGTGCATCAGGCTCATATCCCGGCGCAGGTCGCGGGCATCACAGCAGAGATTCAGGGTCCAGCCCTGTATGCCATAGACAAAGTAGCAGATGAACCGGCCAGATGGAACATGGGCACCAGTGTAAAGTGGCTGAAGGTCTGGTCGAGGTACTGGGTACCAGCCGCTCCTCATAGTCAAGGACGCACTTCTGGCCATCGATGTACATCTGGCAGGCGGTGAAGTAGTTCTTCTCGCTCAGCATCACGCCCTTACTGCGGCCGGTGGTGCCGGAAGTGAACATCAGCATCAGCAGACCCTCGTGGTCGATGCGGTTGACCATCTCAGCCTCAGGGCAGCGGTCCAGGCATCCATGGGGCGGATCTGAGCGCCATAGAGCGCTTCCAGCTGGGCGCGGTAGCCGTAATCGATGCCATCATTGAAGATGAGGTCCGGCTCCACCATGCCCAGCTCATACTCCAGCTCGGCCCAGGTCTTGCCCTGGTTCAGGGTCACGATGACAGCGCCTGCCATCATGGTGCCGAAAACGACCGCGCCGTACTCATAGTTGGTGCGGCTCAGGATGACGATCTTCTTGCCCTTGGGCTCGCCCAGCTCCTGCTGCAGGTAGCCGGTCGCTTTGCGGATATCCTGCACATACTGAGCGTAGGTCTTTTCCACACCGTGTCCTTGCCCTCCACATAGCGGAACGCCACACGGTCAGCATACTTATTCTGCATCGCAGAGATCATATCAAAAACGGTCATCGGCATATTTGCCACGGTCACAACTTCGTTACAAGCCTTGTTTGCCATTATTTTACACTCCCTGTTTATTTTTGTTAAATTATTCCCTTTTGTTTCCGCCAAATGGAATCTTCTGGGCACTCTAGCTAGAGTATACCGCATAGAGGGCTTAAATGCAAGATTTAATTGCACAAATATGCAATTTAAACTTGCAGTCAATCTGTGCACCCGGATGTAAATCCTGCCTTTTGTTGCGGGCAGGCCGTGAGTGTGGTACACTTTTCCCGGTATCCGCCCACCGTGCTTTCTCCCTGCGTTTGATTGACAGCAAGGGCAAAAAGCATTATACTTATTATAAATATCTCTAATTTTTAACATGATGCGCCAAAAATCCGGCAATTCTGCCATCCGGGGCGGGGTGCGGCGCAGAGGAGGACCTTTTTATGGAGGGAACCAAACGCCGTGCCGCAAATTCGCTGGGCATGTTCGATCTGCTCAAGGGTGTCGGCATGCTGACCATCGTCTTTGCCCACACCGGTGAACTTTACCCCATGGGCGATGCCAGCCACATCAACCGCTGACCTTTTGCATGTTCGCCTACCGCGAATCCCTGATGGCGGCCTTTTACATTGCCAGCGGCTACGGCTTCCGCAAGCGCTCCATCGGCAAGTGTATCGACCAGCAGTTCAAAACGCTGCTCAAGCCTTACATCTATACAGCATTGCCACCACCGTGTTCCATTTTATCATCCATTACAGCCTGTTCGGCAGCCTGCACAACGCCACCTACGAGACCTACAAGGTGCTGGGCGGCTTTGCACTGGGCCTGCCCCACACGGCCACCTATTTCGGCCAGCTGTTCTTTTCCTGCGGCCCCATGTGGTATCTGCTCTCGCTGATGATCGCATGGATCCTGCTGGATCTCATCCTGAATATCTTCCCGGAGCAGTACATAAACTGGGCGGTGCTGGGTACCATGCTGTTAGGCTGGGGCATCTGCATCACCTGGGAGGCTCCTTTTTGCATCGGCCAGGGCATGGTCACTGTTCCGGCTCTGTATGTGGGCTACCTTGTCAAGAAGTATAAGATCTTTGAACAGCCCCTCTCGCCCCGTCTGCGCGGCGGGATGATCGCGGCGGCGCTGGCTGTGGCCGCACTGGTGCTTCTTACCAAGAGCACCGACTGCGTCTCGATGGCCGAGTGGACCTTCGGCCCCGTGAGCATCCTGCTGGATGCTGTGACGGGCCTGGGCATCCTTTCCATCGTCATCTGGTTCCAGCGCAGGGTGGAGAACGTTGTCACCCACGCCATCCAGGCCATTGGCCGCCGTTCGCTGTTCATCTTCTGCGTCCACACTGTGGAGCTCACGGCCATTCCCTGGTACCTGATGCCCCAGAAGTTTGCGGCTCACCCGGTGCTGGGCATGGTGCTGCAGTTCACCCTTTCGCTGGGCTCCACCCTGCTCATCTGCGAACTGCTGGTGCGCCGCCGGGACCTGAAGTTCTGGCTCACCTCCCGCCGGGAGCAGAAGGCGGCGGAAGTGCCCCGCCGGCGCAGCGCCCGCACCGAAGCGCCTGAGCGTCATTTTGCGGCAAAACACTGATTTTTTGCAGAGGGTGCACCCTCTGCTGAAGTGAAATAATATTATGAGGAGAATCCGGTTATGAACAACGCAGCTCCTGAGAACACTGCGGCTCTGCAGGAAAAGATCGCCGAGCTGGAACAGCAGCTCAAGCTTTCGGACGAAGGTGCTTCCCATCTGGCAGAGCGCTGCCTTTCCCTGGAACAGAAGGTGCAGTCCTACCTTGCGGCACACCCCCAGCGCGAGATGCACACTGACTCGCCCACTCTGCTGCAGCCGCTGCTCTATTATGATGCAGGCTTCGGCTTTTCGGAAAAGGACACCCTGACCGCGCCCGACTGCACCACCGACGAGCTGACCGGTGCCGTGACCGCGACCTTTGAGCTGCCGGTGGCCGTGCAGGCCCTGCGGTTCGACCCGGGTGAGCTGCCCTGCTGCATCACCAACCTGATCTTTTCAGACGACCGCATCATCTGCGTGCCCACCAACGGCCTGAATCTTTCCGGTGGAAGCACCTTGTTCCTGGGCGACGATCCCAACTACCGGCTGGAGGGCACCACCCACTACCCCGCCGGGATGAAGCTGGTGGTGAGCTACGGCTACTTCCCGCTGGAGACCCTGACGGACGAGCCTTTGTTCTGCGCCGTGCTGCAGGGCGTGCAGCAGCTCCAGCTGCGCAAGGACAGCGAAAAACAGCATATCCAGCAGCTGGAGCAGAATGCCGCGGCCCAGCAGCAGATGGTGGCCGCCCTGCAGCAGGAGATCGCACAGCTGCACCAGAAAAACGCCGATCTGCAGGCCCGGAGCACTGCTACGAGACCTCGCTGGAAAGCGTGTTTCCAGTAAAGCTGGAAGCTCACTGCTCCCATCCGCAGCCTGATGCGCCTGTTCCACCGTGGAAACTGAGAAGCGGAACGGAGGAACAGCCATGTATAACAATTACACCCCCCTGCAGCAGCGTCAGCTGGCCCTGCAGGAGTACAGCAACACCCAGAGCACCTATCTACTGGTCTGCGCACCGGCCCGCAGCACGGCCCTGAAAGCCACCCTGACTGACCAGCTCCACCGCAAGTTCCGGCTGGTGGACCGGCTGGACGGGGAGCTGACCGCAAGCGTGGACGGCGTGCTTCTGGCCGCCGAGGACGTGGAGCTGATGTCCACCGCCCTGATGTACTTTGCCAAAGCCCTGCAGGATGGTGCGGATTACGCCGTCTGCAACGCTGTGTTCGGCTTTGGCGGGGCGACTGCCCTCTATCAGAGCCAGCCGCTGCAGGCGCAGAACCGCTGCGCCGTGGTCAGCCGCACCCTGTTGGAGCGCTGCCGCGCCGCCGCCCATGACCGAAAATGTGCCTGAGCTGCTGGCGCTGGCCGCGCAGCTCTGCACTAAGCCCGCTCTCATCCCGCAGGCCCTGCTCCACTACGAGCGCGGCATCTGCGCCGAGGATGCGTTTTCGGCCCATGGCAAACGTGCCTTTATTATGAGCCATGTGCTGGATATGACCGGCGCACCCATCGTGCTGGTGAGTGCCGTGCCGGTGCTGCGCAGCATGGGGTATGAGGTACTTGTGCTGGGCCCCAGTGATGGCGGCTCCCTGCATCTCTTCCTGGATGCCGGGGCCTCGGTCATCACCCGGTCGTCCTGCCGCAATGTCTCCGATGCCTGGGGCATGGCTCTCTGTGCCGACTTCGTCATCGTCAACACGGTGGTCATGGCCCGGGCCGTCCGTGCCCTGAGCGGCACCGCCGTGCCGGTGCTGTGGTGGCTCCACGATGCCTTTGCAGGCTATCCCCACATTGCCCACCAGATCCCCACCCAGCTGGGGGAGAATGTCCGGGTCTACTCGGTGGGCAGCCACGCCGCCAACGCCATGCGCGCCGTGCGGCCCGAGTTCGAGATCCGGCCGCTCATCTACGGCCTGCCCGATTACGCGGCAGAGAACTTTGTCCGCACCGATCTGGGCTACAACCGCGGCCGCCCTCTGTTTGCCACGGTGGGCTCCTTTGAGCGCCGCAAGGGCCACGATATCTTCTGCAAGGCCATCCGCCTGCTGCCGCCCGAGGTGCGGAAAAAAGCCTCCTTCCTCTTTGTGGGCCAGGCCGCTGACAAGGAGATGATGGACTCCGTCCGCACCCTGACCGCAGACTACCCGGAAAACGTGTTCTATTGCAAGCGGCTCACCCGTGACGAGATCAAGAGCCTGATGGAGCAGTGCACCGGTCTGGTCTGTGCGTCCCGCGATGATCCCATGCCCACCTTTGTCACCGAGGGTCTGATCTTCGGCAAGCCGTCCATCGTGTCGGAGCACACCGGCACCGCCGGGCTCATCTCCGAGGGGCGGAACGGCTTCGTTTACCACGACGACGATCCGCAGCAGCTGGCTGTCCTGCTGGAGCACGCCATTAAACACCCGGAAGAGCTGGCCTCCATGCGGACAGAATGCCGTAAAATGTACGAGCAGTATTATTCCAAGGAGGCTTTTGAGCAGACGCTCCGGGCTGCTGTGGAAGATCTGACAGCGAAAAAGTAACACAAAACCTCTCCGTCATTGCTTCGCAATGCCACTTCTCCTCATAGGAAAGCTGGCGAACGAAGTGAGCGGAGAGGTTCTTTTTATCATATCACACAAAGTGACGAGAAAAATTTTGTTTCAGTTCACAAAAGCAAGGCCCCGCTGTGTTATACTGCAAGCAGTATCGTGAAAGGAGCCTTGTCCCATGGAACAGACCAACACCCCCCAGCAGCCCTCCCGCAAAAAAGCGATCCTTTCTCTGCTGGTGCTGCTGGCGCTGACCTGTGTTGTGGTTTCATCTTCAGCAGCCACTGGGCCGAGATCTCGACCGCGCTGGCCCAGCTCTCCCTCCGGCAGGTGCTGCTGGTGCTGGCCATCGGCCTGACATACCCCCTGCTTGAGGGAATCGTCTGCTGGCTCATCATCCGCTGCCGCCTGCCGGGCTTTACCCTGCGGCGCGGCTTGGATGCCGCCTTTGTGGGCATCTTTGGCAACGTGGTCGGCCTGGGTGCCGGGGCTGTGCCCATGGAGTCCTACTATCTCTACCACTGCGGCCTGCCGCTGGGCCCCGGTGTGGGCTGATGACCCTGCAATATGTATTCCACAAGACCACCGTTCTGCTCTATGCCACTGTGATGCTCCTGCTGCAGCACCGTTGGCTCGCCGCCAACACCTCCGGCGTGATGCACTATCTGCCCGCCGCCTACTGCGTGGTGGCGCTGATCATCGTGACGCTGGTGCTGCTCTGTGTCTCGCCGCTGGTGCAGCGGCTGGCCCGCTGGGCCATGGGCTTCTGCCAAAACAGAACCATGCAGACCCGCCGGGAAAAGTGGCTGGAGCAGCTGGACACCCTGGCCGCCGAGAGCCGCCTCCTGCTGGCCGACAAGGGCCGCTGTGCCCGCATCCTTGCCGTGCAGACCCTCAAGCTGTTTCTGATGTTCACCTTGCCGTGGTTCTGCATCCGGTTCATGGGGCTTTCCTGCGGGCTGAGCTTCTGGCAGGTACAACTGCTCACCAGCCTGATGCTCTTCCTTTCCAACGCACTGCCCAATGTAGCAGGCATGGGCTCCATTGAAACAGCCTTTCTGCTGGTGTTCAGCAGCTTTATGACCAGCGGCGAAGCCATGAGCACCCTGATGCTCTTCCGCATCGCAAGCTACTATTTTGTGTTTGCCGCCAGCGCCGCAGGTACCTTTGCGGCACAGAAGCATCTGGAGAACAGTTGACATCCTGCGCGTTCCGGCACTATAATGAAAGCGTACTCTTTGAAGATCTCTGGCCACCCAGCTGTGCGGCCCACCAAAGGAGAACGCCTTATGGAAAACAAAGTCTCCGTTTTTATGCCATCATGGCCCTCTGGGTCGTGTTGTTCGTGCTGTTATTCGTTTCCAACCGCCGCGTTGACCTGAAAACCGACATCAATAAAAGCACTTCTGTCTCCGTCAGCGTGGAGGATACCGTCAGCCTGAGCCCCTCTGTGGTCACCACCCGTGCCTATTCTGCGGGCGATGACACCTATCAGGCATTTTTCAAGATCCTGCAAAACGCGAGCTGCTACCAAAAATTCAGCCAGAACGCCCGCTCCTACTCCCACGACTACGAAGCGCATTCCATCACCCTGCGCTTTGCAGACGGTTCCAGCCAGAACCTGCTCTTCACCGTCTATTCGGACGGGGTCTGCCAGGTAAACGGAAAATTCGTCTCCCTCCGCTCCCCCAATGGAAACGCGGAGGCGATCTACCAGCTGCTGCGGGATGCGGTGGTGTAAAGAATGTTGTCCGCTCCCCGGGATGCGGCTGATCAACGACCGGGACAAAACAAAAATCGGGGCACTCAGGTGGTCAAGCTGAGTGTCCCGTTTTTGTTTTCATCTGCGCACAGTGCCGTACCAGAGCCTGTGTGCCGCGCAGCGGATGCAGAGCAAACCAGAATGCTACATCCTGCCAAGAAAAAGAGAGTATGGAATGGAGGAATGGAACGGAGCGCTTGCAGACGCTCCGTTTTTGGTGCATCGTGGTTAGATTTAGCTAACCGCCGTTGCGAGAACAGGATACCATAGATGGTTAGTCTTGTCAACCCTCAATTTGCAATTTCCGCGAAAAAGGTGTGTGTCGCCGGGGTTTTAGCTTTTTTTCTACATTCTGCCCAAAGAATCCCCCTTGCTTTGGAAGAAAACCCACTTGTTTTCTATTGCTTTTTAAAGTGGTTCTTGTTATTATAGTAACGCAAGATTTTGTGGGCAGGTTTTCATTTTTGTCTACACCTTGTAGTTAGAACTGCTGCAGACGGCAGTTCAAGACCGTTTCGCCCCCAGAAAGCCGCCTATACAGTGCGGTTTTTCAAAGGCTCAATAGTTAGAATGCGCTAACCCGCGCATGGAATGGAGCAAGGAGGTTCCAATGATCAATTTTGAACAGTGGGAAGGCTTTGAGGGCCGCATCTGGAAAGAGGAAGTCAATGTCCGCGACTTCATCCAGAAGAATTATACACCCTACGATGGTGACGAGAGCTTTCTGGCCGGTCCCACCGAAGCCACCAATAAGCTGTGGGGTGCCCTGCAGAAGCTGCAGAAGGAAGAGCGCGCCAAGGGCGGCGTGCTGGACATGGAGACCGAAGTCGTCAGCAGCCTGACCGCTTACGGCCCCGGCTATATCGACGAGACCCTGAAGGATCTGGAGCAGATCGTCGGCCTGCAGACCGACAAGCCCCTGAAGCGTGCATTCATGCCCTACGGTGGCATCAAGATGGCAGAGCAGGCCTGCACCACCTACGGCTATCAGCCCAGCGAGGAGCTGCACAAGATCTTTACCGACTACACCCGCACCCACAATCAGGCTGTGTTCGATGCCTATACCCCCGAGATGAAGACCGCCCGCCACACCCACATCATCACCGGCCTGCCCGACACCTATGGCCGTGGCCGTATCGTGGGTGACTACCGCCGTGTGGC
>ENA-OQHA01000979-OQHA01000979.1-human-gut-metagenome-genome-assembly--contig:-NODE-979-length-12204-cov-5.293119_pt1 | contig 12204 bp, 9 predicted proteins | sample MGYA00242558_ERZ504707 | MGnify/ENA primary metagenome ERZ504707 (study PRJEB26092, sample SAMD00036197) | human gut metagenome | host: Homo sapiens | study: EMG produced TPA metagenomics assembly of... | reverse complement strand
CCGTTGGTGTTCTCGTTGGTGCCGCGCTGCCACGGGGAGTGCGGGTCGCAGAAGTAGACGGCCATGTCCAGCGAGGCGCCGATCCGTTTGTGCAGGGCGAGTTCCGCTCCCTGGTCCCAGGTCAGGCTGTTGCGCAGGAGTTTGGGCAGGTGCTGCATCTTGTCGATGATGGCCTGCTGGACGTGTTCGGCGTCGTGCCCGTCGGGCAGGTGCAGCAGGATCGTGAACCTGGTGGTGCGCTCGACGAGCGTGCCGATGGCGCTTTTGTTGCGGCTGCCGGTGATGAGATCGCCCTCCCAGTGGCCCGGGACCGCCCGGTCCTCGATCTCCGGGGGTCGCTCCGAGATCATGGCCATGGGTTCGCGGAAACGGGGTTTGCGGCCTTGGCCGCCTTGGGGTCTGCGGGCGGTTCGCCCCTGCCTCATGGCGCGTTTCAGCTCCTGCTTGAGTTCGCCCCTGGCCTGCAGGTAGATGGCCTGGTAGATCGTCTCGACGCTCGCGTGCATATCCCCATTATCCGGGAAGTCCAGCCTCAGCCGGTTGGCTATCTGCTCCGGGCTCCAATGCCTGCGCAACCCGGCGGCGATCTCGTCCCACAGTCGCGTGCCCTCGGCCGCCTTGCGCGGTTTGGGGCGTTTGAGCCGGTCCGCGGCCTTCTGCTGGGCGCGGTAAGGCTCGTAACCGCCGGACTCGGGATTCCTGTTGCGCTCGACCTCGCGGCTGACCGTGCCGGGGTCGCGGCCCAGCAGGCGGGCGATGGCGCGGATCGAATCGCCCAGACGCAGACGGTCCGCGATCTGGATGCGCTCCTCCTGGCTCAGGTAGCGCGGATGGAGGGTCTTGGGTTTGTCCATGGTGGAACGATACCAGTCCACCAGGGGTTTCTCGTTCCTTCCCGTGGCGCGCGTCCTGCCGTTGCGCCACGCCTTGCCGGTGCGTTTCGAGACGCCGACCGCGTGCGCGGCCTGGGTGAAGTTCATGCCTTCCTCGTCCAGCAGGCGCACGTACTCGGCGCGTCTCGCCTCGCACATCAGCTTCCTCGTCGGATATTCGACGCCGTTGAACGTCCAACGGTGTTCCCCGCCACGGTCTTCGTTTCGGTGGCTTCTGGTCACCTGACCCTCCTTGCGGTAGGTCAGGTGTTGCAACGATCACTAGAACCCGCCTACTCAGCCTCCTCTGATGAGGGGGGGCTTATGTGTCTATATGGCGACTGTTATGGCGGCCGTGGCCTTGTGCGTGACTGCGACGCGCGGCACTTCGGTTGGTGCCGCTGATGTGCCGGTTGTGCCGGCCAAAGGGGACGTGACGATCCGTCTCACTGGTGGGGAGGCGACGCCCGCATCAAGGCCATGATTGCCGAGTTACAGGAGTCCATCGACTTCAATTCGTGACCTATCGTGGCTCGACCGCAATTACGGACGAGACACGCCCGCAATACATTGGTTCGCTATCTCTCACACCTCGCCTACAAACAGCCCACTGGGCTGTTCGCTTAACGGCTCAGCCTCAGAGAGGGGAGCCAAGGACCACACAGCCTACGCGAGCTACACCCTCGCGCCGTCGTCGTAATAGCCGCCCTGATCACCGGGGCGGTCTTTGCGGTTGAGAATTTTGGCCACCAATCCACCCAAGCCCAAAATGACGCCCAGCCCGAAGAGAATATTGAGCAGCGCGCCCAAGAGAGGAATCGCGTTCAAGCCGGGGACGAATATCATCACCGCTTCGCCTACGAGACCAATGATAAGCAACGCCGTCAGCAGTACCGTAGACGCTTTGACCGGACCAAGATCAGGGTTCGGGGGAGTGAAGCCGCCATCATCATAGGTGTCCATCACATTATCGGTATCCAGCCAGCTGGAGCCGGTGAAATCACGGGGACCTGACTGCTTGCCTTTTTTGCCGCCACGGCTCGGGCGAGCATCATCGGTGAACGAGCCGATATCCAAGTCATCTACGGAAAGCAGCGCCTCCTTCTCGCGTTTCTTGGCCTGCTTCTCGAACTTTTTGGCCTGCCTGGAGGAAGCCACGTCATGCAAGTCGGCCTGATGCTCGGCTTCGAACGCGGCCCACGCCGCGTCCAAATCGTTCGCGTCATGCGATTGCGGTGTATCGGCACCATTCGTGGCTTGTCCGGCGGCACCGGGAGTCGACGACTTGGATGAAGTACCGGAATCCTGTCCGTTGCCCGGCGTGGGGGTTGGCCGCTCTCCGTCGGCATTGCTATTCTGGTTCTCAGTCATAACTGTCACTCTAATCAGGCGACCGGCCAATGGCTAGTTCGTCTGCGGGAGGAATGCCAAGTGCTCTACTGGTTCTTCGTCAAAGGTCTCGGCCCTATTGCTCATCATCGTTTGAGCCCTGCTGTCAGCGGACTGAATAACGTGCCGCGAGAGGGCGGCGCGATTATCGCAGCCAACCATCTGGCGGTGATCGACGATGCTTTGATTCCGATTACCTGCCCGCGCATGGTGCACTTCATGGGCAAAGCCGAATACTTCGAGGGCAAGGGATTGAAGGGCAAGTTCAAGAAGTGGTGGTTCACGTCCGTGGGCGTGTTCCCGGTTGATCGTTCCGGTGGCAGCAAGTCGCTTGGCGCACTCAAGCACGCACGCGAGATTATCGAGGATGGGCACCTGTTCGGTATCCACATTGAAGGCACGCGCAGCCCAGACGGTCGACTGTACAAGGGACACACCGGTGCCGCACGACTTGCGCTCGAGACCGGTTGCCCGATTGTTCCGACCGCCATCATCGGCTCGGACAAGCTGCAGCCGATTGGCACGTCGATTCCCAAGAAGGGCAAGACCAAGGTGTTGTATGGCAAGCCGATTGAGGTTGCGAAGAAGCCGGCTGATGAAATTACACATGATGATTTGCGTTCGCTGACCGATCGTGTTTCCACCGCAATCCAGAAAATGAGCGGTCAGGAATTCGTGAACGAATACGCCCAGAAGGTCAAGGCCGAGCTCAAGGCCCAGCAGGCCGCTGAAGAAGCCGAAAAGTAATTAACAAATGAGGCTCCCTCGTCTGAAGACAGAGGGAGCCTCATTCAAATCTCACACGATGGTGAGGGTGATGACGGTGGGGTTGCCGTTGGCATCGCGCAAGCGAATCTTGCCGCCGTTGGAGAGGTCCGTATCGCCGCTTTTCACGGTACGTACCGTGCCGAACAGGCCACCGAGCACCTTGTCGGTTTTCACCTCGAACCCGAGACCTTCAAGTGTCTTGGTTACGGCGCTTTCCTGTTTGCCGACAAGGCCGGACGGTATCGTCGCCATCTCCGGACCCTTGGAAATCACCACGTCCACGCTATCGCCCCACTTCAGCTGGCTCCGGCTTCCTGAGACGCGGAAATGACTTGACCGGCCTCGACCTTGTCATCGTACTGTTCGGTGACATTGGCCGTGAGCTTCAACTCGCCGAGCGCGGCTTGCATCTCATCCTGGGTCTTACCGACGATGTTAGGCATGGTCACCGGCATCGGTCCCTTGCTCAAAGTAACCGTCACCTCATCGTTGTGCTTGGCCGTGGTACCGGGATCAGGGGAGATCGTCAATGCCACACCCTGCGGCGTGTCCATCGAATACTCATCCTTCGACTCGTCATGCTTGACATTATCGAAGCCGGCCTTCTTGAGCGCGTTCAACGGGTCCTTGCCATTGGCCGAATTCGCGTCGAGAATATCCTTCGGGATGGTGGTCATCCGCACGCCCTTGGACACCACCACCGTAAGCTCCTGATTGGCTCGCTTGCTTATGCGGCTGTTCACAACGGCCTTGGTCTTGTTCACGGAAGAAGAGATGATCTTGCCTTCCGCCACGTCGTCGCTGTATTCCTTGTGCGTCTTGTAGGGGATGCCGAGAGCCTTCAACGTGCTCTCATACGTGGCCCAATCCGCGCCGGCCAACGAGCATTCGGTGCTTGCATTCGCATCGCAGGTCACGTCATCCGGCTTGGGCACACTCCAATAGCTGCCCGGTCCGGCAAACCACCACCAGCCGGCGGTTCCGCCGATTGCAGCCAGTACCAGCACGATCACCAGTACGATGATGAGCGGTTTTTTGCTGCGCTGCTTCTTTGGCCCGGTGCCGTTGGAAGCGACGTCCGGCTCATCGGAAAAGGCAAGCGCTCGGGTGAAGGCATCGCCGGCCTGAGGCAGCACTTGTGTCTCGCTGCCGGACTGTGCCATGATTTGCGTCTTATGGGGAGCCGAAGCATCGGCTGGCGTCGACGAATCAAGTGCCGTGGTGGGGGCGACCGGAGGAGCCGGAGGATTGACGTCTGCGGCGCCACCGGTATCGACGGTATTGCTTGCGACATCATCGGCCAAAAACGCTGGTACGGACGGCTTGAACGTTGCTGCACCGGCAGGTACGCCGGTCAGCGGGGCCTGCTCGGCGATATTGCCTACCAGCGCTGCAGCGGTGGCATCGGTATGATCACCTCCGATGGGTTCGGCATGCAAACGGTATTGCCACGCCTCCAGCGGCAATTTGGCGGCCAACTGGCTCAATTCCTCAGCTGCTGCCGCGCCATCGGTGGGGCGGGCATCCACCTGACGCGCGGTCAGATGGGCGATGAACGCCGCCACGGACGGATCAATGCCCTGACAGACCGTGGCCACGGACGGCACGTCCTCATGAACATGCTTGAAAACAAGCGTCACCGGATTATCCGAATCGAACGGCACCTTGCCGGTCAGCATCTCCCATGCCATGATGCCCACCGAGTACAGGTCGCCTTGCGCGGTGGCCTGATTGTTCTCGATCATTTCGGGAGCCAGATAAGCGGCGGTGCCCAATAGCATGCCGGTGGAGCTCAATGTGGCCTGACTGGCGGCCTTGGCCAGACCGAAATCAGTGATCTGCACATGGCCGCGATCATTGATCAAAATGTTCTCGGGCTTGATGTCACGGTGGACCACGCCGGCGCGATGCGCGGAAGCCAGACCATCCAGCGTCTCCGCGACCACGCGCAGCGTCTCACGTACGGAGAATGTGCCTTGGGCGTTCATCTCATGCCGCAGATTGACGCCATGCACATATTCCATGACCAGAAAATCAAGTCCATTGAACTCGCCGGTGTCATACACCTGAACGATGTGCGGGTTGGCGATGGACGCGGCCGAATTGGCCTCGCGGCGGAACCGTTCGACGAACTGCTCCCGATGCGGGCCTTTGGCGAGTTGTGTGTGCATGACCTTAATCGCCACGGTGCGCCCCAGACGCTCATCGACGGCCTCATACACGGTGGCCATACCACCCTCGGCGATATTGCGCACGATGCGGTAGCGTCCCTCAATCATCTGCGCGGGCTCGTTCTCACTCATGTTGTATCGTACGGTTCCTTTAATCACGACTAAACATGTTCAGTGTACATGGCCCCGGTTACGCGGCCGGAGCATCAGCGCATAGTTTTCACGGGTTTTCACCGGTGTTCATGGTCTCATGGTCCGGCGGCTCGCATTGTGGACTATCGCAAGGATTCGGGGATGAATCGCGCACAAGCCTCGGTCAGACGGCGTTGCGCTTCGGAATTCAGCTCAAGACCGGCAATCGCCTTACGGGACTCACCCCATAGGGCAGCGATGCGCTCGCGGGATCGATCAAGAGCACCGGTCGACGTGAACAGTTCAATGGTGCGGGCCACCTGGTTGTCATTGCGACAATCCGCTTCGAAGATGGCAACCAGATCGGCTTATCCGCCGTATCTGCCGCAGACAGAGCATCAGCCAACAGCACTGTGCGCTTGCCTTCTCGGATGTCTCCGCCAATTGGTTTTCCGGTATTGCGGCTTGATCCGACGACATCCAACAGGTCATCCGCCAGTTGGAACGCCAGTCCGAGCGGCCGGCCGACGGCCAACGCGCAATGCCTGGCCTGATCCGGGCTCTCTCCTGCGGCCAGCAGTGCAAGCAGCAGTGGAGCGATGGTGGTGTAACTGGCTGTCTTCCAGCGGAATACGTTCAATGAGGCGTTCGCCAGAGCTTCGGGATTAGACAGCGGGGTCATCTCGACGGCCAAGTCCAGTACCTGGCCGATTTCCACCTCGCGCTGCATGGTAAGAAACGCCTCGTTCAGGGCATCGGTGTTGGGAAGACGGCTGGCGGACCGGCGTGTGATTTCAATGCAGGCAGTGGCCAGAATGTCGCCGAGCATCAGGCCCAAGCCACGGCCTATGGCACCGCTGTGTACGGCCTGTTCCAAGGCATGATGTGCGGAAGGCTTGCCCCGGCGCAGATCGGATTCGTCGATGATGTCGTCATGCACCAGTGCGGCCGTCTGAAACACTTCAATGGCACAGGCCAGGTCGATCATGCGTCACGCCGATCAGGAGTCACGTCGCCGGCAAGAATATCGAAGGCGTCCAATGCGAGCAACGCACGCAGTCGTTTGCCTCCTTGGCTGGAGGAGGAGGCTTGGTCCACAACCTGTTCCATCACCGGTTTCAGGCGTCGGCAACCTCATCGGTGGCGGGAGCGGCAGTCAGTTCCCGCACCAACTGAATGATGCGTGGCTCGATGATTTCGCGGTTGTTAGCAGTTGTACACATGCCTAATAACTTATCCACAGGGTCTGAAGAACACAAGAACGTTGGAAATCAAGGGTTTTGAAGCTAGAACCACAATGGTCGTTTTTTCCTGCGTCATACGGCGTTTTCAGCCATAGTGGGCACACCCACTCGGTGCGTGAGCTACCTGGCTCAGCGTGCACCACAACACCAATAGATTGCACACCATTAGTCAAGGAGGACATGATGAACAACAACACGCCACACAAGCCGCGTAAGAACCGACACGCCAAACGGCACGCCGCCGAGCAGACGGAGCCCTTCGTCTTTGACGAGTTGGAGACGAGATCACAGGAATTTCGCAATGATCGCCGACTTCGAGGCGCGCAACAGGCTAATGCCGACTGGGTGGCCGAACCATTGGACGAATGGCTGTCTTGTCTCGATGCCGGGAACACCGACCTAGGCCGAGAGACGATGGCCGCGTTTGCGGTGGGCATGCGCGAGACCTTATCGATTCGTGATGCGCTGATTCTCTCGTTGGTTATTGATGAAAGCCGTTGCCCCAAGTCATGGCTCATGGAATTCGCGGCGCGACCGCATCTGGCGCGTACGAGAACACGAATGGGCGAGCTGCTGACCTGCGCATTCGAGGATGAAGGCATGATGCCGGATAAGGAGCGTTGCCATACCGGCATCGGTATGTTGCTCGATATCGCCGAAGCCTCACCGGTGCCGTACTGCATACAGCCATTGGCCGTAATCGCCTACACCTTATGGTGGCTGGGCGATCCGCGAGCAATGGTGTTCGCCTTGCGATGCCTGCTGCTCGATGAGGATTGTTCGCTGGCGGCGATGATATTCTCAGCCGCCGATCGAGGCGTGGCACCGGCATGGTGCTCGGCTGAGTGAACAGAAACGGCGGATTTCCGAGGTTTTACGCGCGATGCGCGGAAGGAAAGCGTGTGGTGATCGGCAACACGTCGGGCAACGATGTGGGAATAATCGTCCGTGGAGGGTGGTTTACTCACATAGTTGACGATTTGCCCTTGCCAGAAGTGGGCCCATGTGGTATATGCACTTCACGGCGAGAGATCAGGAGGAGCAGTTTTGGCCACGAAGGAAACGACGGCAACCAAGCAGACAGCCGAGTCCAGCGAGGAGACCGAGACCAAGAAGAAGGCCAGCTCTACGACCACCGCACGCAAGACTTCCGCCAAGAAGTCCAAGTCCGCAGAGCCCTCGAAAAAGACCACGCGCAAGTCCGCTGCGAAGAAAACCGCGAAGAAGGCCAAGGACGATGAGCTCGTCAAAGACGAGGACACTCAGGTCGATGACGAGCTTGATGACGATGCCGAGGTCAACGACGACGATTTGGACGTTGACGACCTCGACGAGGATCTTGACGACGTTGACGAAGACGATGCCGACGACGAAGACCTCGATGAGGACGATGCCGACGACGATGATGTGGAAGACGACGAGGACGAGGAAGAAGCCAAGTCCAAGGCACCCGAGCAGCCCAAGGAAAAGGTGCCTACGTGGTCTCCGACACGGATGATGAGGAAGAGAACATCATCCCCTCGGGCAATCCGAAGCGTCGTGTGATTGCGGCCGGCGCAACCGCCGACCCGGTCAAGGACTACCTGAAGCAGATCGGCCGCGTGAGCCTGCTGAACGCCGAGCAGGAAGTCGACCTGTCCGAGCGCATCGAGGCCGGCCTGTACGCCCAGCACCTGCTCGACACCGAAAGCGAAGGCATGGAGTTCAAGCGCAAGCGTGAACTCAAGTGGGCCGCCGCCGACGGCAAGAAGGCTAAGGACCATCTGCTGGAAGCCAACCTACGACTTGTGGTCTCGCTCGCCAAGCGCTACACGGGTCGCGGCATGCTCTTCCTTGATTTGATCCAGGAAGGCAACCTTGGTCTGATTCGTGCCGTCGAGAAGTTCGACTGGAAGAAGGGCTTCAAGTTCTCCACCTACGCCACGTGGTGGATTCGTCAGGCCATCACCCGTGCCATGGCCGATCAGGCCCGCACCATTCGCGTGCCTGTGCACATGGTCGAAGTGATTAACAAGCTGTCCCGTGTACAGCGCCAGATGCTGCAGGATCTGGGGCGTGAACCTACGCCGGACGAGCTGGCCCGCGAGCTGGATATGCCGGTTGAGAAGGTGCAGGAAGTGCAGAAGTACGGCCGCGAGCCGATTTCCCTGCACACCCCGCTTGGCGAGGATGGCGATTCCGAGTTCGGTGACCTCATTGAGGATACCGACGCCATCCGCCCCGTCCGACGCGTGGCCTTCTCCCTGCTGCAGGAACAGTTCAAGCAGGTGCTGGAAACCCTGTCTCCGCGTGAGGCCGGCGTCATCAAGATGCGCTATGGCCTGGAAGACGGTCAGCCGAAGACGCTGGACGACATCGGCCGTGTGTATGGCGTGACCCGTGAACGCATCCGTCAGATCGAGTCCAAGACCATGTCCAAGCTGCGCCACCCATCCCGTTCGCAGACCCTGCGCGACTTCCTGGATCAATGATCATCTGGCTCCCCTCTGTGAGGGGAGCCAAGCATTTGAAGAGAAAAATAGGACTGTATGCCCAAAGAAGAATACGGCGCCAAGGACCTAGCTGTTCTTGAGGGCTTGGATGCGGTACGCAAGCGTCCGGGCATGTACATCGGCACCACCGACTCGCAGGGGCTTATGCACTGCCTGTGGGAGATCATCGACAACTCCGTGGACGAGGCCTTGGCCGGCTTCTGCAACGACATTGTGGTCACCCTGCACACCGATGGTTCCGTGGAAGTCGCGGACAATGGCCGAGGCATCCCGGTGGACAAGGAACCGAAAACCGGCCTGTCCGGCGTGGAGGTCGTACTGACCAAACTGCACGCCGGTGCCAAGTTCGGCAATTCGTCTTATAACGCCGTCGGTGCCTGCACGGCGTGGGCTCCTCCGTGGTCAATGCCCTGAGCTCCCGACTGGACGTCGAAGTGGATCGTGACGGCAAGACGCACCACATGACCTTCCACCAAGGTCACCCTGGCGTATACACGGATGCCGACCCGGCCAATCCGTCTCCCGATTCCCCGTTCAAGCGCACTCGCAAGAACCGACCCACCGAGCTGGAAATCATCGGCAAGGTATCTCCCAAAACCACTGGTACCCGTATTCGCTACTGGTATGATCCGGAGATCTTCAACAAAACCGCCGAGTTCTCATACGAACAGCTCATCGACCGCGTGCGTCAGACCAGCTTCCTGGTGCCCGGCCTCAAAATCACCATCATCGACGAAAACGTACCGGAAACGGCGGCGACTGACACCGTCGAGGCCACTGATGACGCAACAGTCGAACCTGCGCAAGACCAGGCACCGGCCTTGGATGTCTCGTCCGACGATGCCGAGAGCCCGGCCGAGGAGGACTTCTCACTGACGGCCGGCGACCAGGTCGTTGATGGCGCGTTCGGCGAACAGCCCGCGCACCCGCGCGTCGTGGAATTCCTGCACACAGGCGGCGTCAAGGACTTCGTCGACTTCCTGTCCAAAGGCGAGCCGATCTCCGACATCTGGCGCATCCAAGGCGAGGGCACCTATAAGGAGGAGACCCAGGCCGTGGGCAAGGGCGGTGAACTGCACGCCCAGGAAATCGAACGCACCTGCGGCGTGGACATCGCCCTGCGATGGGTCAACGGCTATGACACCACAATCATGAGCTTCGTGAACATCGTGGAGACGCCCGGCGGCGGTACTCACGTGGACGGTTTCATGAACGCCATCACCAAGCAGATTCGCAAGGCGGTGGAAGACAACGCCCGCAAGCTCAAGGTGAACATGAAGGACTCCGCCATGAAGGTGGAGCGCGACGATATCCAAGCCGGACTCGTGGCCGTGGTCACCGCACGCGTGGCCGAACCTCAGTTCCAAGGCCAGACCAAGGATGTGCTCGGCACCGCGCAGGTCAAGCCGATCGTCACCCGGCTCACCGACAAGCAATTCGGCGAGATGATCACCGGCTCCAAGCGCGGGTACAAGGAACAATCCGGCCGCGTGCTGGAGAAGATCGTCGGCGAAATGCACGCACGCATCCAGTCGCGCAAGGCCAAGGAGGTCACGCGCCGCAAGAACGCGCTCGAATCCGCCTCGATGCCGGCCAAACTCTCCGACTGCCAGCCGGGCAATGACGACGTGGCCGAACTGTTCATCGTCGAGGGTGATTCCGCACTCGGTACCGCCAAGGCCGCCCGCAACGCCGGTTTCCAAGCGCTGCTGCCGATTCGAGGCAAGATTCTGAACGTGCAGAAGGCGTCGATCACGCAGATGCTCTCCAACAAGGAGTGCGCGGCCATCATCCAAGTGGTGGGTGCCGGCTCCGGCCAGAGCTTCGACATCGAACAGTCGCGCTACCACAAGATCATCATGATGACCGATGCCGATGTGGATGGCGCGCACATCCGTATCCTGCTGCTGACGCTGTTCTACCGGTACATGCGGCCGCTTATCGAACACGGCTACGTGTATGCCGCAGTGCCGCCGCTGCACCGCATCGCGTTGACCGGCTCGCACAAGGGCGAATATATCTACACGTATTCCGATGACGAGCTGGCCGGCAAACTGGCCGACCTCGACAAGAAGCACATCGGTTACAACGACGACATCCAGCGATACAAGGGTCTGGGCGAGATGGATGCCGACCAGCTGGCGGACACCACCATGGACCCGCGCACGCGTATGCTGCGCCGCATCCGCATGGAGGACGCCGCCCAGGCATCCGAGATCTTCAGCCTGCTGATGGGCGACGACGTGCCGCCGCGCAAGCAGTTCATCGTCGACAACGCCGACGATTTCGACCGCTCCAAGATCGATACCTGACCGTCCTATCTCAAGCTCCCTCTGATGAGGGGGTGTCAGCGAAGCTGACTGGGGGAGAGGCCTCGGGTGGTAGCGGGCTACTCGTATTTCTCTCCCCTCAGTCCGTCTTTGGCGGACAGCTATTTCGTCAGAGGGTGCTGCGGTATATCATCAGGATTTCATCGAGTGCACCGCCGCCGATTATCTCAAGGACAACTACGACATCATCGGCTTTGACCCGCGCGGCGTAGCCGATTCCACGCCGGTGTACTGCGGGCAAGACTCCAAACTGTGATGTTTGCGTGTTGCTGAAGCGCTATTCGATAGACTGATGACATCGTTATCACAACCGGTGCCGTACTGTGAATGGGAGATGGGACATGGCCAGTCTGTTGCTTGCCGTCATCTATGTGGCGTTTATCAGTCTGGGATTGCCGGATTCGCTACTCGGATCCGCATGGCCCACCATGAGCCAGGATCTGAACGTGCCGGTGGCGTGGGCCGGCGGCATCTCCGCGGTGATTTCCATGTTCACGATCGTCTCGGCGCTGCTTTCGGACCGAATGACATTGAAATTCGGGGCAGGCAAGGTCACCGCCGTTTCGGTGGCGTTGACTGCGGCGGCTTGGCCGGTTTCTCCGTTACCTCGAATTACTGGGTGCTGTTGGCCATCGCCATACCATACGGCCTTGGCGCGGGCGGAGTGGATGCGGCGCTCAATAACTACGTAGCCATTCACTACGAAAGCCGGCATATGAGCTGGCTGCACTGCATGTGGGGCGTCGGCGCATCGGTCGGCCCCTACATCATGGGCTATGCGCTCTCTCAAGCCAAGGTTGGCCGTG